>SL_3KL_010_SEDDRAFT_10001658_pt1 | contig 20330 bp, 12 predicted proteins | sample SodLakKL_010_SED_2_FD_10381 | JGI IMG/M metagenome (IMG submission 10381) | reverse complement strand
TTATGCCAAACATTGGCTGTATACGTATCGTGGTGTTCAAAAAGATTTCTTTCCGTTGTACCTTAAAGAGATTGAATGGCGATTCAATCACCGTCATAAAAATCTGATTCCGCTACAGAAAAACCTTTCCATAAAAAAGCATAACTGATCAGGAAATACTGAAATTTTGGGTATGAATTACCTATTTATATAATAAGTTTTTCTAGATTTTAAATGGGCATGACTTTATAAGTATTTCTCTATTAAATTTAACTTCATAGATTCTTTTATTATTTATAATGTCATATTTATTGGTAGTATTATCAATTATAAGTGGTTTTTCATTTTTTCTTCCAACTGATAGAAAATAATCTTGAAATTTAAAATCTGCACCAATAATTTTGTCAGACATTTTAATCCATATAGATGGTATATTATAGGCATCAGCTAATATCAAACCATGCAATGAGCTTGATGCGATCAACTCACAACTCAATACCTGATCAACAAATTTTAAAATTTTAGAATTAATATCAATTACCAATATTTCATTGTCTCTTTTTATTTTATTTATAAATTCATCATCTTTATCTTTGTAGTGTGGTATAATACCTAATTTATACCTTTTTCTTTTTTTCTTTGGATATATAATTGGAAATAGTAGAGCAGGATCTCCATAAACATCGGGGCATCTATATCCATGTTGAAGAAGTATTTCCCTAGTTAGTGGGCCCCTTACTGCATGGATTTCTGCATTTTGCTTAAACAATATTTCTTTTTCATCTGAAATAAGACCTGAACCCCAAATAACGAGATTTTTTATGTATTTCAAGCTTTTATGATGCAAAATACTTCCCACTACGCTGTACACAGGCTTATTTCTAATGTTATACAAAGAATTGATGTGACTTACATTTTTCCTAGATATTTTTTCAATTATAAATGGATTTATAGCATCACCCCAATTATTTTTTGTATTAGTATTATTTGACCAATAAGCTATTATTTGTTTATCATTAATTGCAACTTTTATTGAATTATATAAGTTCATTTTATTACTTATAATATTAATTTTTTTTATGATTTTATTGTACATTTATTCAATGTTTATAGTTGAATGTTATTATACATAACAAAATTAATATATATTATCATTATGTTGTTTGTTATAAATTATATTATTTCATTTTATAATAACACTTTAAAATGAGAGTATTATTAGCTCACTTTTTTTTATTACTATCTTTGATAGTAATTATTTTGTTTTTCTTTTCAAAGTGTTTTTTATGAATTGTATGTAGTTCGTGCCACTTGCCATTATATATGGCATCCGGATGTATTGCCAATATACAAACTGGTACCATCTTAATACCCAAACCATGGGCAATTCCAAGTCGATTGAATCCTTCACTTCCTTTTAAAATCTCACCGGTAGATGATATCATAACTCCAATTCCCCCTAATTCCCTAAGTTTTCCTGGGTTAATTTCTGCCTCTGAGGGTATTGAACCACTTTCCAATGCCGATTTAATAATAAAATTGATATTATCAACACGTTTATGATTATCAGGATTAGTATACTTTTTATGTCCCAATTGTTCCCATGTCATTTCATTACGCATTTTTTTTTTAGTTAAAGAATAGCGTTCATATGGTCCACCTGGATCAAATATTTCTTCAATCTTTTTTGTTGTTTTACACCAATCTCCTTTCATAACAACATCTGGGATTCGATTAACTTTCTTTCTAAATGGAATAACACCATCTTTATTCACAGGTGTAGCAATAATATCATCGGCTTTGACATATAACAACTGATATTTTACAGGCGCATTCCAACCATATTTCATCTTGTTCTTAATATCAGCAATTAATATAAGAGCTCTGCGTATTTGAGGGTTTTTAACAGCTCTATTAAGCATATAACAAATTTTAGACAACCATTTTTAAGTTATTTTTTATAAATCCCATTGTAACTCATTGGAATACGGTAACGAAGAGGTGACCTAGATTGACATTTCCCAGTGTGTTCCAGAAACTATTCAAAGATTTTGCACTGATAATCAGACATATTCCAAACATTAGCCTAACAGTACTTATAACTGGCATACTTATACTATTCATTGAAATGGTCTGAAATGGTTGGACAGATTTATCAGAATTCTTGAATTGATTTCTATCTACAAAAGATGCCGTCTTGCTGGTGTTACTTTTACAATCTCGGAATGAGATTGCTTTGTATTTTAAAAGATCATGAACTCCGAGCAAAGAACAAATTAGTCATATTCTTTTTTCAGAAGATGGAGATGATTTTATCGTTTTTTACTGGTACGAAAAAACGATCTATGTAAGCATAATCTGAATGTCCTGCCTGATGACTCTGGCATGGATTTAGAATTATAACAATGAGCGAGCTCATATTTCACTGGATGAATTAACACCTAATCAGTTCCAAGAATAAATCTAAGTAACACCTCATAAGTTCGATTCTTAACTTCACAAGCTGATTTATTGGGTCTGGTCATTTCCTATAATTCCTTTGATTTTTGCGTAACTAATTATTGGTATATTTGTTAGGTTAAAAAAGCTGCTTACTAACACAGAAGAAATATAGAATGCATATTCTAATGCTAAATTATTTTGCATTTTTGATTTTTAACCGGATACAAGAGAAGTCCAAATGTTATAAATATACTTTCTGCTTTTATAAAGCAATTTTATTGTATTTATGATACCATTATACTTATATTCATTATAAATATATGATTTTAGTATATAATACTTTGCTTTTGCCCCTATGTCTTTATTGTAATAGTATTTTAGCTTTATCTCTTTATATAGTTTTTTTGTGCTATAGTTTTTATAATTTGAACTATTGCCTTCATGCTTTTTGATTATACTTACTGGATTTTTATAATTATCTCCAATTACATTACCATAATATATTAATCTCAACCACAATTCCGAATCCTCATGAATTTTTAAACGTGTATCAAAAAGTCCAATTTTATCAAATATTTTTTTTCTTATAGTAATGGTATTCGTGCAGAAAAAATTTCTACCTCCTCCTTTTATTGCATAAAGTAATAATTTGTCTTTTTTTATACTTTTGTTAATTCCATGTACTTGACTTAGTTTTCCATTTTTTTCTTCTATAACATAAGGATCGTAAACTGCATCAATTGCTTTATATCTATCGAATAGTCGAGCTGAGCTCCAAAATCTATTTTCAAGATATATATCATCAGAGTCCAAAAAAGCTACATATTCATTATTTGCTTTTAAAATACCCAAATTCCTACTAGCACTTACACCTTTGTTCATATTGTTTTCATGTGTGTAGTATAATAATTTATTATATATACTAGCCATTTCTTTGCAAATAATACCTGATTTATCTGTAGAACCATCATCTATTATAATGATTTCTCCTACTTCTTCTAAATCTAGAACACTCCTGATTGAAGCAGCTACATACTCTTCTCGATTATATACAGGAATAATTACACTAACCTTAAACATATTATACTATTGCATAATTTATAATAACATATAAACTTATTAAGTTTAGTAATATGCTCATACATTACTTCTGATTTTAATATGCATGCATATATTAAGTTTACCCAATAAGCCTTAGGAACCTTCCAATGATAGACCTGTATCCACCTTGGTTATGTAGAGCAGACACTCCTCCTACAAAAGTCCATTTAGTTTTACTATTAAGGCCTTCTACTATCAAAAATTCTTCTGCAAATGGAAAATCCATAGGATTTCGATCAAACAACCTCTTGCTTTGTGTGCCTTCCAGTAATTGAATGGGGTAAAAACCCGCACCCGCCAACCTCTCAGAGAACTTATGAAGAAATGATCTTTTCCTATTTCGGTATGAAATCGGAAACGGCAAATACATCATGAATGGATAAGCCGCATATCCTTTCTGAATTCCTTTCATTCGAGCCTTTTTATCGATATCTCTTTCAATATTATTTAATTCTCCAAAACTGTTTATAAACCGCCCGACATGAAATATCCCAACTGCAGAGAACCCTGAATATGGCAAATTAATATCTTGTAGATATGCTGTTCCAGATTCATCCAATTGCCAATGATCAGGATTCAACATATTCGATGATTTGAAAAAACAAGGATAATACTGTACAGAACTACTGTTACATTCAAAAAAACTGTCGACTCGCTGCAGATCACTGTTCGTTACTGGCCTTACAAGTTGCATGTCATCTTGAATAAATAATACGTACTTGACTTTTCTTTTAATAACATCATACATAGCATAGTTCATATTAGTGTATAATCCGCCTGTTTTGTCATCAAACTTGTCTTTTTCTAAAGTCACGACCTCGCAGGTTTGACTCAACCTAGCAAGCACATCTAGTGTCAAACCATCTGAGCTTTGATCATCTATAATAGTAATACTGCTTTCAGGAATACAAATCTGAATCGATTTCAAACAATTCTCAAGGTATCTGCCACGATTAAAAGAAAAAACATAAATATGAATATTATTCGGCATGGAAATACTCAATATTTTTTTTATCTGTGATACTATCAAGAAGATAAAAAGTCTGAAATAAATTAAATTGTTGCATTCTTGGTAACTTCCCAAAATCTAAATCACCCGTAATAACAGATTTCAGTGTGATCATTCCCTTCGCAAAAATCAATGGCACTTTTGTGGTGTCCAGGGAGTCCAGGAGTTTATTGCGATCGCCCCAAGATCCATGATTTCCTTTAATAAACCCCATTAGCCTTCCAATCCTTCTATAGAAACTGATAAATATACGTACGGGCAAATTAGTCCACCAGTTATAATATGGCAACCAGCCTTTTCCATGTGGCACCCATTGGGCTGGCTTCAGAAATGGTCGCATCGCTAGCAGATATACTTTTCGATTCAGCTTCCATGAAAGCGGTATTTTTGAGGCTATCTTGACTACTTCAGTGCTCATAAAAGGCTCATAACTGCGAAATAATCGGCGATTCACTGCTATGCCTGGATGTGCTTCACCCATTATGCGGGGCCAATTCAAAAACCAATCATGTAAAGAATCATTTTTCTTATCACGAAAATGATTCCTGAAATCGCGGTGCCTCTTATCTATTTCAAGTAAAATTTCATCATTAAACAGATCATGACGAAAGGGCTGAAAGTGCCTCTCATCCATGACAACTATCTCATAAATAATCGACAACCTCCTCTGCCACTTTGTTTTTTCAGAGTCAGATCCCTTTAAAAATGCATTTGCGAGCAGCCCGCCAAAAACGGCATGATATTGATCCAATTGACAATCCCGATGAAAACCCAAGGTATGAGCATTGAGATACTGTTGACCACTTCCAACTAAATCGGAAGCCTCTGGCAGGATATTCAAATAATGTTTAGTCTTTCGAAACCTGACATCAAGATTAATCCCATACTTCTCAGAAATCTTTCTGGCAATGTTTCCTTCCCTGTTCATGAAATCCAAAAAGACAAATGCATCTTTTTTCAAGTTCTTTGGCAACAAGCCGGCAACTGCCCTTGAATCTTCACCTCCGCTTAGGAATTGTGCTACGTGATCCATACCCTCCGTTGCACGATAAATGTATGTAGTAATCGCATTCCTGAGATCAAGCGCTGCTTCATTGATATTATTGTAACATGATTTCACTGCCGGTTTCCAATAAACTTCCGGTTCGAGCTCTGTGAAAGAACTTGTTGAGGGTTGAAAATAATGAATGGCTGCAGGAGTACATTGCCGTATGCTCTGATACATTGTGTAAGGATGAATAACCATGCTGTTGATGATGAAATCAACCAAAGATGCTTTATCAATGGCATGTTGCTGTGCGGCTGATTTTGCAAGTGCATCCACATGGGTTCCAAGACACACCAGGCCGTTACTGCAATGTTTATACACGGGTATGAACAGCATCAAATCCGTGATACATTGAATCTTCCTATGAATTTTATCTATTAGCAGAATTACGAATGGTCCGGACAGGTCTTCATCCCACTTTATTGATCCCTCAATTATTCGTTCATACACGGAAAGCGTTCCTGCAAAAGGATCGTTGTACGTAAGAAACCTGTTATCCCGAAATGTCAGAACCGGTCCGCCTATAACAACAGTCAGATGTTCATCATTTTCATGGGGTTGAAAGCCGTTGTACAAATTCCGGCTTACTGCCAGACTACCCCAATCACCATGGTATTCGGTTATTTCCGGCGGATTCTCGTGATAGATATCGCGGATGCACTTTGACAGCATTCCATGCGGTTTGGATTCTGATGAATAGAGGAAGTCACTCACGTAATGTAAATTACCTCAAACATAATTTGTTATTTGACTAATCGAATTCACAAAATGAGAACCAATGTGAACTAATCAGAGTCAGGTCACTTCGGCCAGGACCCTGAATCGCTCATTCGTTGAGACCAGTTCATCGTATGTACCCTGTGATTCAATTTTTCCATCCTTCATGAAATAAATTACATCGCACTTCATGACTGTAGTCAAGCGGTGGGCTATGGTAATAATCGTCCGATCTCCCCTGAGTTGTTCTATGGCCCTGATGATCTGTTTTTCCGTGGTATTGTCAAGGGCCGATGTCGCTTCGTCCATGACAAGTACTTGTGGATCGTGATAAAGGGCACGGGCAATACCAACACGCTGGCGTTGTCCACCTGACAATCTGACTCCGCGCTCTCCGATAATGGTGTCCAGTCCTTTCGGCAGTCCGACTACAAATTCATCAAGCTGTGCCAGGCGGAGGGATTCCCAGACTTTATCGTCGTCTATTTCTTTATCCGGAATACCAAATGCGATGTTATTGCGAAGTGTCTCGTCAGAGAGATAAATGAATTGAGGAATGTAGCCGATGTTGCGCTGCCATGCTGAGATGTGGTCCTGAATGTTCTTTCCATCCAAAAGGATCTCTCCCCTGACAGGTTCAAGCAAACCAAGCAGTATGTCAACGATGGTAGTTTTTCCCGCACCGGAAGGTCCGGTAAAAGCGACCGACTGTCCTTTGTTGATTATGAATGACACTCCGTCAAGAGCCATTTCTTCCGATGACGGGTAATGGTAAGAGATATTTCTTGCTTCAATGGTATGCTTTAACTCCAACTGTTCCTGTTTCTTGCGGTCGGCCAAGAAGCGTTTTCGGTATTCAGCAAGTTCATACATGTCATCGTAGAGCGGTTCAACCACCACAATATTATAGCGCAACTGGGTCAATGATTTTGTAATATTTTGAAGTGCCGGCATCAATCGAACGGTAGCCATGGCAAACAGGGACAGTACCGGTATGATGGCGGCGAGCTCCCGGCCCTGCAGAACCATCAACACGGCAATCAACATAATGCCGCCCACGGCAATGGTTTCAACAATCGGTTTTGGGGTTTTTGATATAAATTCTCTCATTTTCATCAGGTGGGAACTGCGGAATGCTGCATACCTGAATTTTTCAATAAACTCGGCTTCCCGGTTGAGCACCCTGGCATCTTTTATTCCGCCTACGCCCTGGTTCAATGCCTTGATGAGCCCACGCCTATGTTGCTGTTCTTCCTTTCCGTAGCGTTTCATACGTTTTTGCGTCAGCATGAGGAACCCTCCAACAGAAGAACCAAGTAGCAAAAATATTACAAGTGTTATTATTGGTTCCAGCAACAGGAGAAAAACGACAATTGCAACGGACATCAGTATTTCTTTAGCCATGACCAGGGAAGGTTTAATTACATTCTTAATCAGCAATCTTACCTCTTGGCTTGTGTTCCGCAACAACTCCGCTGTATTGCGCTGTAAATGAAAGGTATAGGGTGCCTGCATGTAGGAACTCATCAACCGGTGCGAAATCCTGTAAAACCGGCTGTATGCGTATTTTGCTTCTACGTAATAGTAAAAAGTGATGTACAAGTTCTTGACCACAAAAACACCTATAAGTGCGCTCCCACCCCATAGTAGCAGTTCTCGGGATGTTGTGATTCCCAGAAATATGAGTAGCTGCTCAACAGCCCGATACTCCATGACTTTTTCGGGATTTGCCACTATGGCAACAAAAGCCGGTACCATTCCAATTCCAACCACTTCGATCAATGCTCCAAAAAGCATGAGAATGAACAGAATCACTAACCTGTACTTATCACCGGAAGGCAACAGATACTGTATTTTCTTGAGGATATCTATCACGAATTTCTATTTATGATTGCGTACTGAATACCATTGCTATTGACTGATAAATGGTTTTTTTATTCATATTTCAATCTTTATATGAAGATTCTTTCAATCAGGAAGTATCCACCAGCCAGTGACCCAAGAGTAGTTATTCCGAAAAGCACGTACTGTAAAGTTGTGGGCCGTGTCCGGACGTTAACGGTGATGTATTCACCATTTTGCAACCGGTAATCTCGCATGCCTTCAGGAAACGGTTCCCTGAGGCGATAGGTCCACAGTTCAAGAACTTCCCTCTGTTCGGTCTCATCGTACCGGTGGAGATAGACTTCAACCTGCGGTCGGGTATGAAAGCCGAATATACTACGACTGTCTCCGGCACCCGTAGTTCCACCGCCAATACCTGGTCCGCCGGTATAAGAGAGCATCTGGGTAACAGTTGTCCCACGAGGAACCATGAAGCGTCCACGCATGGATACCGCACCCCATACATTGATTGTATCGGCAAGCACACCGGTAGGAGCGAGCCGAATGATATCGGACCGGAATTCCGGCATGTCACGTTGTGCATAGGTTTCGGTTGTTCCAAAACCGGCAAGTATCATCACGGCGATGGCCGTGGACAAAATAAATCGGTTCATCTGTTAGAACAGGTTATAAGTTGTGAGGGTCAGGAAAGTACTTTCTTTTTCTTGTCGGATTCCTGGTAGGACTGGTAGACCTTGCTGTTGTAGCTGTACATCTTGTTGTACGCATAATAGCCGGAAGCAGATTTCGGATTGAAATCCATGAGTACCGTGCCAATGATGTGGGCACGGATTCCTTTGAGGTTTTCAAGCAACAGCTCTAGTTCCGTTGAGGTGGTCTGCCCGAATCTTGCCAGGGCAAGTACGCCGTCGGACTGCTTGATCAGCGGAGCCGCGTCGTTGATGAATCCGAAGGGCGGGGTGTCGATCAGGACATAGTCGTATTCGGTTTTAAGTTCCTGCAGCATTTGCCGCATCCTGTCGCTGTTGGCCGCAAGACCGGGACTGGACGGTTCAATACCCGCGGGAATCAGGCTCAGACCCTCCACAACGGTTTTGGAGACCACCTCGCTGATATCGCGACCTGAAAACAAGTGATCAATTACTCCGGGCCGCTTTTCAATACCAAACAGCTTGTGCTGCATCGGACGACGGAAGTCACAATCCACCAGCAGCACTTTTCTTCCGCTGCCGCACATGGATATGGCCAGGTTGGCAATACAGGTCGATTTACCCTCCACCTTGCCGGGACTGGTAACCACAAGTGTTTTGTATTCATTGTCCGGGTTGTTGAAGCGAATGTTATTATGCAGGCGCCGGTACGCTTCGGAAACATGTGAAACCGGATCAAAAAATGTGGTGAGTGATGTAGCCACCTTCCGCTCTCCCGTATCGTAGAACGATTCCCCCTTGAACTCTTTCTTGATGACCGGACGAATATCCGGTATCACGGACATGAGCGTGTGGGGATAACTCTTCATCACATCGATGCTTTCGATTTTCTTGTTGGAAAGGACAAACAGCAGGATGGGGCCTGCGGACAGCCCGAAACCGAGCAGCAGGCCGATGACAATGAATACCGGGACGTTCGGATAGAAAGGCGACCCCGGCAGACGGGCCCGGTCGAACACGCGACCATTGCCGGATGTAGACTGTTCGTACAGGCGCAGTTCCACCTGTTTGGCCGCTACATCGTTGAACATGCGTTCATGCAGCTGGCGCTGACGCTCCAGCCGTACAAGCCGGGTCTGATCTTCCGGCAGGCGCGAAAGGTCCTGTTCATAGCTTGCGATTTCCGATCGGGCCCTGGATACCAGCGCCTTCATGCGCTCCATATCGATCATCTGCTCGGCGATGGCGCGCCTGAGCTCAATAACGCGTCGGTTCACACTGCCCTCCTCGCCCATCAGGAACCCTGTGCTGCCTTCCAGGCTACGTCCCACCAGCTGATCGATCTCCTCGCGGTAGGCGGCAATATCCCTGTTGATTTCGCGAAGGCGGGGTTCTGCGTCTTCATTGTCCCTCAGTGAAGGATTCCTTTCCAGCGTAAGGATCCGTTCGATGGTAAGACTTGCGATGTTCTCCTGGAGCATCTGCACGCGGGGACCGACGGCCTCCTTCAGGTGGTCTGAGAATCCGGGACGGATCTCTTCCAATTCGGTTTCCAGATTGGCCCTGCGCTTCTGGGCTGCGTCCATCTCCAGCTCGCTGGCGGCAATCTGATCCTCCAGGGCATTGATGCGGCCGACGATACGGGATGTATGGGCATCCAGGTTGATCCCCCCTTCCACACTTTGCATGAACCGTTCCACCTCCTCTTCGGCTTCACGAAGCTGTTCGGTCACCTGTGCCAGCATCACGTTCTCCAGGAAGTCGATGGTCTGCCGCGTGGATTCCTGGCTTGTTTCGAAGGTATAGGACACAAATTCATCCATGATGATGTTGGCAATCTCCATGGCTTCCTGCGGATCGGGAGAGGTGTGAGACACTCTGATAATCCGATCACCTTCCCTGGTACGCTCGGTAACAGTGCGGCTTCGGATAACGGACGCCACACCGGATGGAGACCGTCTCGAACCGTCCTCCTGAATCAGTATTGGGAATGGACGGCCATTTTCCATTACACCGGCCTCCATGACCACTCCGGCAACCCGTTCGCTGAATGCCCTCGAATTGAGGATCAGTAATTGGTCTTGCATGTTACGGGACAATTGGGCTTCAAGGTTGTGTGCAAGTATGCCCCCAAGCTGCCCACCATCGGCCACGGAACTTCGGCCTGTTTGCTGATGGATGATGAGCGAACCACTACTGCGAAAAAGCTCTTCCTCCTCCTGCACATAGTACCAGGCGCCTGTGGCACCGCCTATTGCAAAAAGCAGGATGATCCATTTAAAACGCATGAGGCCGGCAACGGCCTTCTGGAATACAAGCGAATTGTTCTTCTCTTCTTTGTGCTCCTGGGGCGCGGCCATGAGGTCTTCATAATCATAGCCCTTTTTCGCACCGTTTCCGGAAGCTCCCTTACCTGTAGAATGATGATTATTGTGAGTCATATGTCCGCTAAATCAACTTGATTGTGTATGTTAGGGTATGGAACAAGATAATCCCAAAACGTAAAATGAAGTACTCTGGTACAGCTCCGCCTTGTAAGTCCCAAATTTTTTTACGCAACATACCTTGAAATCACCCTCCGGTATGCCGGTCAAAATGGAACATGCCCAGTTCAAATGGGTAAGCAAGGCGTATGCAACTCCGCTCGAGCTGTCATAAACCCTTGCACCGTTAAAATAAAAATGCTTAATTGGCATTTTCTGCATCTGCATTAACAAATTATGACCAAGTGCTGCAATATCCAATTGTTGGGCATTAAAAAATCTTAATCCGCATAACGTTCAAGTGCTTACTGCTGCATTATTAATGTGATATCACGTAGCAAACATAACGCGCATATGTTAGAATCTCTTAATTGCTTTAAGTGAAACGCAAGGGGTGTCAATTCTCCTAAAAAAAAACCCGGGCACCTGACGACACCCGGGATCATAAATTAACCAGTATTTAAATTAAAAGCATAATCACGGTTGGTTCTACTTTACCAGCAGCATTTGTCGGCTCATTGTGCGGGTATCTGTCCGCAATTGATACAGATAAATGCCGCTTGACAAGCCGGATGCATCAAATATCACATCATGTCGTCCGGCCGGTTTCTGCTCATTCACAAGTGTGGCCACCCGTTGTCCGACCACATTATAGACAGCCAGTCGAACGTGAGTCTGATCGGGGACAGAATAGACGATGCGTGTAGACGGGTTAAATGGATTGGGATAATTTTGGCCTAACTCGATATCATCAGGCAGGTCCTCATGGTTCTCTGACTTTGTTGGTTCTATACCCAGAACCTCTGCCGGCAACAGCAATTCCCTTTCATTTCGGGCAAGGTAGGGTGGAACGGTCATCAAACTTAAGGTATTTCCTCTTGCAGTACTGAATCGCCAGAGACCTCCGCTCTGGTTTTCGGGGACAGCTATACTAAAATACCCGGTTTCATCCTCAAGGTTTTGCCATCCTGCAAGCTCATTCCCATCGGTGTCGCGGAAACTAACACTATAGTGACGACCAAGATACCCACTGACAAATTCTGTCTCCTCGGGAACGTAGAAATACAAGGTTGAATTCCTTTCAAAATCAAAAGGATAATCCTTGCTTGCAAGCACAGTCATTGGATGTCCTTCCGGCCAGTCAACCAATGTACGATTATTCCCATCATCCAGTATCACCTGATGTAATCCGGAATAAGGTGATTCCATAATTACTTCATACCATTCCCCATCGGGAGGTACGCTCTCGTCAAAATCCACTTTTACAGGTTCTTCAATCTTAGAGTAGAGTGCAATATAAACATTTCCACCCCGAGTATCATTGTGTCGGCCACCGCTCACCTCCAGTATTAACTTCTCATCTGACTCAAGCCACGTATAAATGCGGTTATAATCTCGAAACCCACTGCCAAAACTACCAGTACTGACTTTCGGGACATCCAAGCCCAAATACATTGGCATGAGTATATTGCTGAATTTCACCTCATCAATATCCTCTCTTTCAGTTTCCTCAAAGACATGAAAACTGTACTCGTCGGACCATGGCCCTTCAAATTCATTCCTTCCACGGACTCTCCAAACGTATGTTGCACCTTCTTTAAGATTGTTGGTAAATTCAAAGCGGTCATCCGTTATTACTGTATCAACAATTATTTCTTGAAAAGATGATTTGCCAACCTGAAGCTGGTATTCAGCTGCATGCAGATCGTCCTCCCAAATCAGGACAGGGTTTGCCATGACAGTTTCATCGTTTTCCGGTTGCTTGAGTTCCACCTTGCCGACCTCACTTGTTTCAAGCATAGTCGGCCATACAACCACGGGTTCAAATTCGCGGCCATTTACTCGAATGTTCAAATGCAATTCGAGTGGTATGTTGAAACCCTCTTCATCGTGGGTAAGACCATCCGGGGCCTTGACGTGAACCTTCGCTGTGTTACCAGTTATCTCAATAATCTGTTTCTCTGCTCGCCATTTGGATTTATCGTCTTGTCCATAAACTATCAACTCACTTCCAATGGGAAAACGGCTGACGTCCAACTCGTGGTTTCCAGAGTAACCAGTATTCAGCTTAACAATTGCATCCTCGCCGGCCTTGGGTAGTGGCGGATAAAAAATTCCAGTAATGTCACGACGCTCATAGCGTATGCTCTCTTCCAAGCTTTGACCGGTGTATATATGGGCCAAGGTAGTAGCCAATTCCAAGTCCACAGCCTGGCTCATGACTTCATCCTGATACATACCATATTCGTCCTTTGACAACTCAATCTTATCAATTACGGTTCCATCAACCAAAAGCGCCTCCATCTCAAGATGATTACCGTTTACCCGAAAATGAGTATACATATGCACCCGCTGGCCAATGCCACCTGCTACAATGGGGCTGGGACGCACGCGCCGAAAATTCCCTCTCGTATTGATTGAGATATAATGAACAGGTTTTACACCTTCAGGGCCTAATGGTAAGTTGCGTTCGTAAATATGATCATGACCGGTAATCACCAAATCAACCCCATGTTTTTCGAATAACTGTGCAAGCTGTCGGTAAACATCATGGTCAAACCACCTACCGCGTCCTCCTGCATTGGCAAAGGATACATGTTGAGCTACAATGATCCATTCCGATTGGCTGGAAGACAAGACCTCTTCCACCCATGCAATTTGTTTCTCTTGGTCGTACACATAGTCAAGAATGATTACCAGCATATTACCAAATTCAAATGTGTAATAGGTTGCAGCATCATCTTCATCGGATGGATCGCTTTCCGGATCATTGAAAGCAAACAGAGAACGGAAGTTCCGGGCAGGCGTTACATCATGGCCTCCGACAACCGGAACAAGTACCGTTGACTCTAAATATGGGCGTGCAACCCTGAAGTACGTTTCCCATCTTCCCCAATCATATCCTCGACCACTTGTGAAATCACCTGTGTGGATTACAAAAGACGGGTTCTGAGCGCCGATAGCTTCAGCAAAAGGAATATACGCATCCGATGCATGCGCATCCGAATCGACCACAAAGTTAAAAGGTACACTTTCCCCAGGTACAGGCGTAGTGAGAAATGACCCCTTACTTTTTGTCTCGCCGTCACCACAGTGAACTTCGTAATTGTATCTTGTATATGGTTCCAAATCCTCAAGCTTCACAAGGTGTCGCAAGTGATCTAGCTCGGATCTGTCAGAATCCTGGAAAAGCCGCGAAGATATGTCAGCAATGATTGTTTTATCCTGACCATTCTCATCTTGAATGATTACATGACCAGCGCTAATATTTGCCTGTGTGACCCAAACTACTTGAGCGCTGTTATACGTGGCATGCAAAACATATGGTGCAGCAACAAAGCATTCCTCTGCAGTACTAGTCTTGGCTGTTGCACCAATGAGTAAAACAAGAAATAAGATGATCGTCTTTGCACCATATGTATTTTTTATGTGCATCTTCATAGTTCAGCAGTCTTTAGTTGTCATTTATAAAATTTTGAAACTATTTCACCAGGAGCATTTGTCTGGTTTTTTGATAGGTTTCTGTATGCAAGCGATAGAGATAAACTCCGCTGGCCAGCGACGAGGCATCGAATGTTACTTCATATCTGCCCGGCGATTTTTCTTCGTTTACGAGAGTTGTTACTCGCTGACCTATAATATTGTAGATATCCAGTCTGACATTGGTCTGAGACGAAATGTCGAATTGGATTCGTGTAGATGGATTGAAAGGGTTTGGAAAGTTTTGTTTTAACTCAAATGATGAGGGCAGCTCATCGTTGACCCCATCATTTGTTGTAGTATCCGTTCCAAAAACCACTTCTTTAGGCAGTAGCAACTCCCGCTCATTTCTGGCAAGGTAGGGAGGAACCGTCATGAGTCGCAAAGAGGCGCTTCTCCTTGACGAAATTCTCCAAATAGTTCCATCTTCACCATGGTCTACCGGAAGAGTAAAATAGCCGACACCAGCTTCTTCGTTCTGCCAACCCTCCAATAATTTGCCAGATCCATTGTAAAATCTCACATCACTGTGTCTTGTTACATATCCCCCCACAACATCCGTTCCTTTTGGTACATAAAAGTACAATCGAAAATCACGTTGGAATGAAAAGGCTTCCTCCAGACTGGCACGAAGTGTCATCGGTTGTCCCTCTTTCCAGTCAATAAATGTTCGAGCACCGCCATCATTCCAAATGAGCTCATGGAGTCCGTCATATGGAGAGATTAACTCTATATGATACGTTTCTCCATCGGGTGGAACACTATCATCAAAATCAACAGGTTCCGTCGATACTTCTTTTTCCGTCATCAAATGAAACCGCACATTTCCGCGGTTATCCCAAATTGTGCCGCCCCGTACTTCCAGATGTAATGGTTCATTTGCTTCAAGCCAGGTGAACAAGCTATGCCTTCCTCGAAATCCGCTTCCAAGACTACCCGTACTAACCTCTGGCAAGTCAAGGCCTGAAAGAGCAGGGACCAACTCATCACTGAATGAAATGATATCAAAATCAAGATGCTCTTTTTCATATTTTCCCAAACCATTCTTTATAAAACCGGCGATTTCTTCATCAGTAAACAAATCACTACTTTTCCAGGGATGCATAGAGATTAATTCACCACCAACTGACAAGCGGCCGGGATCTGCTGAGCCAGGAATATCAACTGATACATCTGACCTCGCAAGATGCATGTAGAGATGACGAACCGGGGACATCATTCTACTCTGCATTCGATAAACATGACGAAAAGCATTCTGGGCTGCTGTTTGACGCGCTGATTCTGTATCAGCATCTCTGAAATCAAACCACAATTCAACATATCTTGTGTATAGAGTCAACTCATCCAGTCGTAATAAAATGTCGGGGTCATTGGTAAGTTCACGTGCATCATTTATGTGATTATACATACGTGCAAGCAAATCATTGTTTGTTCGGGGAATTTCGTTACCCCTGCTCACAAGGTCATAAAACATAATCATCGGTTCCCTGGCCTCTCCAAAAGCTTTTTCCAGAAAATCATCTACCAGATCATTTACCTCAGTAACTGATGAAATGTCCCACAAAAAGCGAGAGGATAAATAGAACCCAAGTCCATTGACCGCCCAGGAATCAACGGAGTTTGCAGTCATGAACCGAGCGCCTTTTTCATGGAATGATGTCAGCTTATCAGTTAAATAGTTTATGTTACCACCTGGACCCCTTCTTGGCATCCCCTGGTGCCAGACGAAGGTGTCATAATAATCGCGAATGCCGGCAATTGCACCGCGTCTTCCCCACTCATTTATCAATTCCTCAACCGTGTAACCGGAATAGTTATAACTAGTAGCAATGCTGACAACCACATTTGGATGCACATCAATATTTGGTGGTTCTGCATGCTGATTATAGGCATAAATACCAACAAACTTTTCACCATATCCCAAATCATTGATGGCTTCAGCCACAGCGTTGGCAAGATAGACGACCCTGTCAGTCACTGAGCCGAATGCGAGTTCTTCCGGAGAATCACACCATCCACTACCATCTGAGGGTTCCATGGAGATGCTCATTCGTTCCGGATCGGCTTTAATTCTGTTAACAGCGTCCTGGACAACCAGTTCCACCAATCCCGGTTCTGAAACGCGAAATTTCGATGTATTCCCGGCAGTGAATTGTGGATTTTCATCAAATGCTTGCTGGTTTCTACGTATGATTCCATTATAGGCATGTGAAGTACTTATGTTCATAGCGGACGTGACTCTATTTCTCGCATTCCAATTTCTCCAGTGATCGGTGTCACTCCAGGCAGCAAAATTGGGTCCGCTGCGTATATAGTAATCAGGGCTTTCAAATGAGCTAAAGATGATGTTCAAGTCCGGTTTGTCCGGGATGATTTCCCATGTTTCCGTGGGGAAGAATTGACGGTAGCCAATTTCATACAGAAAAGACCAGACGGCATGCTGAGCTGCCAGGTCGGACGCACCTATTAGATATGCGCCGGCACCATGCGTATGAACCACATGTTCATCCAGACGAGTGGGATTTCGCGGGTTGAACATATCATCGAGATCCAGATTCGGGAAATCCTTGAAGCTTCCGACCGCAATGCCGCTGGACCCGTTGCCAGTCACAACCCGGAACTCCCCCCCGGTAATTCGGCCCAGATAGTCAGCCAGATCCTGGGCGGCATCCCTGGTCTGACTTGAGGCGTCTTGGCCAACTACAACATCCATGAGAGCCTGTCCACCGCTGGCAATCGTTAAATCAGATGGCTCACCCATAAGGGTCTGAAATATCATCTCATGATCAATTGTCTTATCTCGCGCTGTTGCAGTGACTGTCATTATCAACACAAGCAGTATCAAGCATAGGGATTTAAATGCTATGATGATGAGTTTATTTATATCAAAGCGTTTTTGAAATTGTACTTCCATAGTAATTCTGAGAGGTATTTTACGTGTGCCGTTTAACGATAAATATTGCTATCAATAGGGTACTACCAGTGAGATTATGGCTATGCCCAGTCAATTTTTAAGATTTTTTAATTTTTCTTTTTTTCGACTGTTTTTGTCTGTATGTGAGTCACCAACTGATGTGGAAGACACCAATATGAAAATGCATGGCAGCCAAACTCCGGAATCGTCGTTTTGCAGCTCATTTCCGGGTTAACAGTAGAATTATTAAGGTATTCTAATGTTTGCATAAAATACGAATATTTAAAGCATTAGCAATGCACTTTCTTAGTATAGAGCACTTATTTCACTATTTGTTACAGCAAGCTGATTTTTTTTTTGGGATTTTTCCTAAAGTCAATAAGACATTTTTTTTCGGACGCCTTTATGCAAAACTTCTTGATGCGCTATTCTGTATGTCTGTATTACACTACTTTTTGGCTTTTGCAGGCCTTACAGAGTCAATGAAAGTCCCACAGAATGGAAAATCATGTTCGAGCAATTCTACCGACGGGGACTGTAACAAGTTGGATTAGTAGTCGCTGACGGGATGATCGGACTACAAGCAGCGGTGGGCCGAATCTATCCAAAAGCGGCATTCCAAAGGTGCCTGACCCACGCCAAACGCGGACATTTGGCTCGTGCGAACCGAAGATAAGCCACGGCTGGCTGAGGATCTGCGCCAGGCGCTTGCCACCGATCGGAGTGACGACAGCTTTGAAAAAGGCTGGCAGCGCTGGCAAGGGTGCTACGACCGATGGAAAAGTCGGTACCGGCGTTTTGCCAAACACAACTATGAAACAGATCTGTTTCCGGACACCATTGATCCGCAGGCCAATGTCAACATGGATACAGCTTTAAATAGGATAACTACCGCTCTATTAAATAAAAAGCCTCAAATCCCCTAAGGAAATTGAGGCTTAAGAAGATAGTACGAGCATAGCGCCCGTTACTTCTGTAGGTAAACAAAAAAAATCTGTTTACCTATAATTTAACATCAAATATCATACCTTTTTTGTTTGGTAAGTCATCTAATATACTCAAGAAGATTTATGAGGGAAATATCATACTATATTGTACTACAGTAATATTATCAATATTCTCACTGAAACTTTGGTTCACGATTACTTTATTTAAAATTGGATATTCCAAGAAATTCGTGTAGGGATAGAATGCCTATTGCACTAAGTTTCTTTTTAATAAATTTTTTTAAACGGAATTTCACAACAAAAATCGAAGCTAAGAACCAATTTAATATTGGTATGCGTATTAGCTTATATTTGTATCTTTGCCAGATTGTTGGATCCATCATTTCATGTTCCGGCATGAAGGCAGGGTCAAGCAGCAAATATCTCAATAGGGCACTATTATAGTTTTTTTTTAGTTTTGTTTTAATGTCATAGCCAATGACTTCACAGTAGTAAATCCTCATTTCCATCATCGCCAGAATAAACCTGAAATGTTGTTTTAAATCGGAGGATCTTGATAATGAGTTATTCAATATACGATAAACCGCAAAGACCTCGTCCATATATTTAAAACGCGTATGTTGCGAAAATACCAACCACTTTGGTGAATCGCCCATCGGAAACACCTTACTATTTTTATCCATTAGACCAAGTAACTCATGGCGGTAGATTACCGTTGCCGTGAACACCGTGTAATCCATGTTTATAATGGCGTAAAAAAGCTCTTCCTTAGTTGTAATTACCTTTTTATTAATCTTGTGCTTGTTAACATTGTATACCCACAATCCATCTTCATCATAGAACTTATGGCAATCACCGTGTACCAACCCATACTCAGGATTGTTCTCCAGAAAGGTTACCTGTTTTTGAAGTTTTAGCGGGTCAGTCCAATAATCATCACCTTCGCATAATGCACAATATTTACCGATGCACATCTCATTGAAAGGAGTCATTAACCTCCTTCTGTTTTCGATATTTTCCTGTGAATAGCTGTTCGTTGTTTGAAAGTACGCCTTTATCAAATTGGGATACTTCATTTCATATTCGCGCACAATCTCTGGTGTCTTGTCTGTAGATGCATCATCATGAATCAAAACACGTACCGGGAAAGTGGTTTTCTGCATTAAAATTCCTTCGATACATTCACGAATGAAGTTTTCATGCATATATGTCAAAGTGCGGATATATACGAGTGGAAGTGTGCCAACGGGCCACTCTTGATCAATAATAGTTACAGGCTCCTTCAGTGGTCTGTAATGGTTTGTTTTATCTGGCTTTGATTCCATAGTTTAATACGAATATTTTCAACTTCTGATTTAATAGTCAATTACGCACTCTGTAACAAATGCAACGGATTGCTTAATAACGGTCTGGAATCTCTGGGTTGCTATTCAGGTTCCCTGGTGTGATTTCAAGCTGCCGGAAGATACCGTTTTACCGGTGGAACCTTCCCAATCTGGGAATGAGACCGCCTGGTATTATAAAAGGTTATGAACTCCGAGCAAAGCACAAATAGCTTGCTTGAGGCAACCCACCACCCATTCGGCATCCATGGTGTTGGAGATGTCCCAACCTACGATATACCGGCTATGCACATCAATAATCCCCACCAGATACATAAACCCCCTGCGCAACGGAACATAGCTGATATCGATCTGCCAGACCTGATTGGCCCG
>SL_3KL_010_SEDDRAFT_10001657_pt1 | contig 20341 bp, 20 predicted proteins | sample SodLakKL_010_SED_2_FD_10381 | JGI IMG/M metagenome (IMG submission 10381) | reverse complement strand
TGATAAGCCAAATCGGCCAGTTGCGATGAAGTATATCCCATCGGCTTGAGCGCAGTACAACCCAGCGCACGATCGGGAATGTTCCATTCTTGCCTGATGCGTTCTATGCCGAAAGCCGGTCCGGAAAAAAGTCCGCCCAAATCTTTCCATTGGATATCGGTTATGGCAATACCCTGTTTCATTGATATATTGCCAAACAGCAGATTCAGGAACTGGGTGATTTCATCGCCGTGATTGGCCGCAGGCCATGCAATGGTCACACTTGCACTTCGTTCGCTAAGTGTTGTTATATTGCTGACCGAGCCGGTTACATACTGCATTCCAAGCCGGGATACCACGTTGTCCGGCAGCTCAGCACTCTGCTCCAGCTGAATTTCACGTATGCGTTCCTCCGCCTGCTCACCGGGTGATAGTGTGAGGAGATAGGTTACTTGGAAGCTGTCGGACATGATCGTAATTTACAGATCTCCAACGATAATGGTTTCTTCACGGCCCGGCCCTGTTGAAACGATTTTTATCGGTACGTCCAGAAAATCGGACAGGGCATTCAGGTATTTCCTGGTGTTTTCGGGCAGATCCTCGTAAGTTTTCACCATGCGAGTGGATGTCTTCCATCCTTTATACTCGGTGTACACCGGTTTTACCTCATCTAGCTCTTTGGGACGGAGTGGAAACTCCTCACGCTCTTCTCCGCCGATGTTGTATGATGTGCATGCCTTGATAGTCTCGAATTCATCAAGTACATCAAGTTTGGTAATCACCAGTTCGTTGATGCCGTTGATCTGGACGGCATATTTGAGTGCGACCAGATCCACCCACCCGCATCGCCTGGGCCGTCCGGTTGTAGAGCCGAACTCGTGTCCGGCCTCCCGCAGCTTGTCACCGGTCATGTCGGTGAGTTCCGTCGGAAAGGGTCCGTTTCCAACGCGGGTGCAGTACGCTTTGGTGATGCCCATGACATTTTCAATGGCCGTTGGCGGGATTCCGGTGCCTGTGCAGGCTCCTCCGGAAACGGGTGATGATGAGGTTACATAGGGATAGGTTCCGTGATCGATGTCGAGCAGAGCGCCCTGAGCTCCTTCCAGCAGGATATTGCGACCACCTTTCAGTGCCTTGTGGAATCGGTCTGTAGTATTGCAGATGAAGGGAAGGAGTTTTTTTCCCGACTCGAGCATCAGTTCATACATCTCATCCAACTCGAGCAGTTCCGCATTGTACGTGGCAAGTCTGGCGTTTATTTCTGTGAGGTTAACCTCCATCTTCTTGCGAAGTAGATCAGGATCCTCCAGATCCATCATGCGGACACCCACGCGAGCGATTTTGTGGACATAGGCTGGACCGATACCGCGGCCTGTTGTGCCGATTTTTTTCCCGCCCAGAGCCATTTCACCCACTTTGTCAAGGCTTTTATGGTAGGGCAGGATCACGTGTGCGGTTTCACTGATGAGCAGACGACCATCGACATCCACACCGGCGTTTTTGACCATATCGATCTCTTCAAGCAGAGTGACGGGATCGATAACCACGCCGTTGCCGATAATACAAACGGTATTATGATGAAAAATGCCCGATGGGATCAGGTGGAGGATGTGGGTCTGACCATCGAAATTAAGCGTGTGCCCGGCATTGGCTCCGCCCTGGTAACGGGCAACATAATCGGCCTGTGCACTTAAGATGTCGACAATTTTTCCCTTCCCCTCGTCGCCCCACTGGGCGCCAATTACGATTCGAACAGACATAGTGATAATCTAATGAGATAGGTACCGGTCAAAAAAAGAGGTGCCGCAGCACCTCCTTGTTGAATCCGGTCATTCATGTTATGTATAATAGGAGTTATTTGTCCTTTTTGGAAAAGGACGCAACTGCATCGTCAAGCGAGCGGTGATGATCGAAAACAGTTATGAGCTTGGTGATCATCAGCAGGCTTTCAATTTTATCGGTGGCATTGGCAATGCGCAGATCACCGCCTGCGTTGCGCATGGTGGTAAGCGCTCCAATCATCATTCCAAGTCCGGATGAATTCATGAACTTCACCCGGCTAAGATCGACAACTGCATTTTTCTTGCCCTGATCAATAAGTTCATGAAGTTTTTCATTGAGAGTTAGTGCATCGGGCCCACCCATTACATTACCCTTGAATTCAATCACGACACAATTGTATCGCTCGGATATATTAAAGCTCATATATAGTCAGTTTAGGTTGGTTAAATCTGATACATGGGATTAATCTTGGATCAGGCAACGTTTTTTCGAGTCTTAAGCTGTAAATCCACCAGGAGCGCACTTGCAACGAAGATAGAGCTGTACGTTCCAAGAACCACACCGATGATCAATGCAAAAGAGAGCCCTTTCAGGACATCTCCACCGAAAATAAACAGTATCGTGACTACAAACAAGGTCGTAAGCGAGGTTATCACCGTCCGGCTCAAGGTATTGTTGACACTGCGATTGACCATTTTGTCAAAGCTTTCGGTCTTGAAAATCAGCGAATTTTCACGGATCCGGTCAAACACCACCACGGTATCGTTGAGCGAGTAACCGACAATGGTCAGGAAAGCGGCGATCAGCACCTGGTTGATGTCCAGGCTGAACGGCACAATCCCATGAAGGATGGTGAAAATGCCCAGGGTGATGATCACATCGTGGGCCAGCGCTGCAACGGCTCCCGCCGAATAAGACCATTTCTTGAAACGGATCAGGATGTAGAGGAAGATCACAATCAGCGCGAAGATGATCGACATCAGCGCGGCATTTCTAAGGTCGTCGGCGAAGCTTGGACCCACTGTCTCGGTTTGTATGATCCTGGATGGATTGTCGGGGTACAACGATGCAGCGGTACTTGTGATGATCTGCTGAACTTCGGAAGTCGGCAGTTCGGTATCCACACGAATAAGTATGTCGCGACCGATGCCCAGCCTGCGGATGTCCGGCATGGCGCCCAGCGGCGCGCTCAGTTCGGCACGGATGTCCTCTACGGGAACCGGCTCCTGGAACTCGAGAACAATCTCGATACCTCCCCGGAAATCGATTCCGTACTGGAGTCCGCGTCCGAAAATGGCAACCAGGGAGAGTATGATTAGGGTCCCTGATATGATATATCCCACCTTGCGATGCGGGATTATGGTGTAGTTTGCGGTTTCAAAAAGTCTCATGAGTACGTAAAAATTTGTGTTTGGAAAATGTGTATTGAATGGGGTATCAGCCGTAATTGACGTTCCATTTCTTTTCTTTGGTCATCCAGTCAACGATCACGCGCGTGATGATAATTGCACTGAATAGCGAGGCGGCGATACCCGCCATCAAAGTAATGGCAAATCCTTTGATCGGACCAACACCGAAGCTGAACAAAATGACAGCGGTCAGGAAGGTGGTGATGTTGGCGTCAAGGATCGCACTCATGGAGTTGGTGTATCCGCTGTCGATGGCAGCGATGAGACTTTTACCGGCGCGTAGTTCTTCGCGGATACGGTCGAATATCAGTACGTTGGCATCCACCGCCATACCGATGGTCAGTACAATCCCGGCGATACCGGGCAGGGTGAGTGTGGCATTGAACGCCGCCAGAATACCCATGATAAAAATGATATTCAGGACAAGAGCAATGTCGGCAATGGCGCCGCCGGTCCGGTAGTAGATCATCATGAATAAGACAACGATCACCAGTCCGAACAGTGCCGAGTTGAAACCGGCGCGAATGGAGGCCTCACCGAGGCTCGGACCCACGGTACGTTCCTGGACGATATCCAGTGGAGCGGGAAGGGCGCCGGACATGAGGATGTTGACAAGGTCTTCTGCTTCGGCGCTGCCGGCCAGTCCGGTGATAGAAGATCGTCCGCCGGTGATCTGAGCCTGTACAACGGGGTATGAGTAGATCACACCGTCCAGGGCGATGGCAATAGGCCGGCCAATGTTGGCACCGGTTACGCGTGCCCAGACCCGTGCCCCCTGTCGATTCATGGTCATGGAGACTTCAGGACGATTGGTATGCTGGTCGAAGGTAGGCCGGGCTTCGGTGACCACGTCACCGGTCAGCTCAACCTGCCTGCGAACGCCAATAAGCGAGTAATAGCTGCGACCTTCCATATCAAACTGCGGGTTGGCAGTCCACATCAGTGTGATATCTCTGGGAAGTAGACGCTGAACTTCGGGTTGGTTAATGAGACGATTGACTTCGGCCGTGTCGGGTCCGGCAGCTGAGCCGAATGTTACACCCTGGCCCTGCGGAAGCAGCACCTGAAGCAGGGGGTTATCCTGCTGGTCCTGTTCGAAGTCCTCCCACTCATCTTCGAGATCAAAATCATCCTCGTCATCTTCGGGGTCGAACCAGGCGATGATGCGCTCAAGTGAATGCCGCAGGTCATCGGGGTCGGCGGTAAGCCTGAATTCAAGTCTTGCGGTGCCTCGCAGGAGATCGCGGACCCGCTCTTCATCGGTGACACCGGGAAGCTCAACGACAAGCCTGTTGTTGCCCTGGCGCACAATAGAGGGTTCGGTTACGCCGAAACGGTCAACGCGGTTGCGCACAATTTCAATGGCCCGATTAACAGCAGCGTCTCGTTGTTCCTGGAGCCATTCCTGGATCTCGGCATTGCTGGATCGACGAGTAATGTTATCGGCATCGGAGCGGAAATAGCGGCTGAGTCGCGCATCCTGATCACGTTCCTCGAATGCCAGGACGAATTCGTTAATGACATCGGTGTTGTTGGCTCGCGCCTGTTGGGTGGCGTCAGTCAGCACTTCATTGAACTCGTCATCGGCATATTCTCCGGCGAGTTCGCGGATCAGCTGATTGGTGGCAAGTTCAAGGGTTACATGCATTCCGCCTTGCAGGTCCAGACCAAGAGTCAGGATCTTCTCCCTCATATTTTCAATGCGCACCTCGTTTTCGCGCATGTATTCTACGCGCTCAGTTTCGGGCATGTTGTCTATCTTGCGCATTTCCAGCCAGTACTGGAAAGACGGAAAGAGATAGAATATCGTCAAAGCGAGGAAAGCGACGATAAAAGCCAGTTTGGTTCCGTTTCCTTTCATAATTGATCTATTCGATTCAGCGTGATTAAAAAAATGTGATGGACTTAAACTGAGTTTGCCACTCAATTTTTTATGAGGATGAATATTAATCCTGAACAAAAAACTGAATAGGATGACTCAATGCAGGGCATGTCAGAACGCAAGCAGGAGTTCTGCTTTTTTGCCGGTTTGCAACGTGCGATCCGGTAGTCTGACCGTTATCGGTTTCTAGGGGGCTCCGATGGCAATACCACTCACCAGCGGACGCAGGATCATGCGGATGTAATCCACGACTTCGCTGGCTCGGCTGTAGGCGCCGATGATGAACTGGATAGAGTTGGTGAACTGGCTCCAAAGCGTCTTGTCCTCCTTTTCGCTTGCTGGAGGCACCTGGACCTGTCGGTCTGCAATAAAAACCGTATCGGCCTGGGGATTCTGCTGATGGAGTGTCCATTTAAGCAAAAGCGTATTGTAGATGTCATCATCCGAAGCATTTCCGGCATCGACAGGAAGCATGAAATCGTCCTGGTGTTCGCCGATGATGGATGAAGCTTTCCGCAGTAGCCCGGGAATATCATCATCCTCGCTCCTCAGAGAGTAGATTTTGCTCTGCACATCCGGATTGTCCGTATCGGATCGCAGGCTCATAAGCCAGCTTGATACCGACTCACCGGCAGGAAGACGCTCCTCACGAGGCCACGCGAAAAACGTAATTCCCGTAACGATAAGCAGGAGAAGTGGAACTTTGATGATATGTGAGCGGAAGAATGACATCAACATTAAATATACATAAACATGGAGCTACAGGCAATGAATTTCTACCGATTTCCGGACAGGTTCTGCCTGTGTCCGGTTCGCTGCAAGTAACTGAAACTTATTGTGTAACAGATGTGTCAGACAGCGGCGCTTTTACGGGTATGCCGGATCTCCTCCAGAAGATGCTTGCCGGTGTGTGATCGTTTGACCCGGGTGATCTCTTCGGGTGTTCCGGTCGCTAAGATCATGCCGCCTTCATCCCCGCCCTCTGGACCCAGGTCAATGACGTGATCTGCCGCCAGGATAAGATCCAGGTTGTGCTCAATGACCACGACCGTGTTGCCCTTTTCGACCAGCTGCTGAACGACATTAACGAGCATGGTGACATCCTGGAAATGAAGACCGGTTGTTGGTTCGTCCATTACATAAAGTGTATCGCCGGTGCCGATTTTTGAGAGCTCTCTGGCCAGCTTGATGCGCTGGGCTTCGCCGCCGGACAGTGTGGTGCTGGATTGCCCGAGCGTCAGATAGCCGAGTCCCACCGAGTTCATCGTTTCCAGAATGCGTTTGACACGTGGCACCGCATCAAAAAAAACGGCCGCCTCCTCGATCTGCATTTCAAGGATTTCTGCAATGTTTTTTCCCTTGTAGTGGATCTCCAGTGTTTCCCGGTTGTAACGTTTGCCCTTGCAGCTTTCGCAAGTGACGTAGACATCGGGAAGGAAGTTCATCTCAATTTTTTTCATGCCGTCACCTGTACAGGCCTCGCAGCGCCCTCCCTTTACATTGAATGAGAAGCGGCCCTGACCGTACCCGCGGATCTTGGCTTCGGGCAGTTCGGCAAAAAGCGCACGAATCATATCGAATACCTTGGTGTAGGTACCGGGATTGGACCGCGGTGTGCGTCCGATCGGACTTTGATCAATCGAAATAATTTTGTTCAGATGTTCGAGTCCGTTTACCGTATCATAAGGAAGCGGAACGGTACGTGACTGGTAGAAGTGAGAACTCAGGAGCGGCACAACCGTCTGGTTGATGAGCGAACTTTTTCCGCTGCCACTTACGCCGGTTACACAGATGAACTTGCCCAGCGGCAGGTGCAGATCGACCGATTTGAGGTTGTGTCCGCGCGCTCCGGTGAGTACCAGTTCGGTGCCTTTTCCAGTTCGCCGATATTCCGGCAGAGGGATGGTCTCCTCGTACCGAAGAAAGCGGGCGGTAGCGGATTCGGGATCGAGGTCTTCCGGCCGACCCTGGGTAACGATATAACCGCCAAAGCGACCGGCTCCCGGACCCAGATCGATTACATAGTCGGCATGCTCGATGGTTTCCCGGTCATGCTCCACCACGATTACACTGTTACCCAGATCCCGCAGCTGTTTCAGTGAATGGATGAGCTTGATGTTATCGCGCTGATGAAGTCCGATGCTGGGTTCATCGAGAATGTAAAGTACACCGACTAGCTGAGTACCTATTTGTGTGGCCAGACGAATGCGCTGCGCCTCACCACCGCTGATGGTTTGTGCTTCTCGGTCAAGTGACAGGTAGTCAAGGCCGACATTCAACAGAAAATCGAGGCGGTCGCGGATCTCTTTGACAATCTGGGTAGCAATGACTCGCTGCCGGTCCGAGAGTTCGAAACGGTCTACGGTCCGGCGCAGCGACCGGATATCCATCCGAACAAGATCGTGGATGTTGTAATCGCCTATACGGTATGAGAGTGCCTCTTTTTTAAGCCGACCCCCTCCGCAGGATGAACAGGAAACCCGGTTCATGAAGGCCTTGGCTTTATCACGCTGAGAGGATGACCTGGACTCCTCGTATTGTTCCCGGATAAGTGAGCAAACACCTGGAAAACTGTGCTTGTAGGTGACATTGCTGTCGCGAAAATCGTAGGTGATATCAAATTTCGTGGTGCCGCTTCCCTCCATAATGATGGTTTGAAGCTCCACCGGCAGATTGGCGAACGGGGTTTGAAAAGAGGCGTTGTGTGCCTTGAAAACCGCCTCAAGCTGTTTGAAGACGAAGATGCTTCGGGGTTTGCCGAGAAAACGCACACCACCTTCAGCAATGCTCTGCTTTTGGTTAGGGATGACAAGGCCGGGATCAACGTCATAGCGGTATCCCAGTCCGTCACAATCGGGACAAGCGCCATAGGGTGAGTTGAAAGAAAACATGTTGGGAGCCGGCTCGTCGTAGGAAAGGCCGCTTTCAGGATCAAACAGGTTTTGCGAAAAGAGCATATCGCGGAAGCCGTTTTCACTTTCCGGATCTTCGATGGCGAGAATCAGGTTTCCGTCTGCCATGTCAAGGGCAACCTGCACGCTTTGCTCGATACGGGTTCGGCTGTTTTCCGAAACAACAAAACGGTCCACCACCACTTCGATATTGTGGGTTTTGTAGCGATCGGCCTGCAGGCCGGGCTCAAGCTCATGAAATTCACCGTCTATGCGCACGCGAATAAACCCCTGCTTCAGGGTCTGGTCGAACAGCTCCCGATAGTGACCCTTACGGCCTCTCACCACAGGTGCCATGCAGTAGGCGCGTGTCCCTTGCGGCAGCTGTAGGATGCTGGAGATCACCTCCTCCGGTGTCTGCTTTTGCATGCGATTGCCGGTCAGATGAGAGTAGGGCGTTCCGGCTCGGGCGAACAGCAGCCGGAGATAGTCATATATTTCGGTAACGGTGCCGACCGTGGAACGTGGATTCCGGCTGGTGGTCTTCTGGTCGATGGAGATCACCGGTGACAGACCGTCGATGAAATCCGTCTCCGGCCGCTCCATCATTCCAAGAAACTGCCGGGCATATGCTGAAAGTGACTCCATAAAGCGCCGCTGACCTTCGGCATAGATGGTGTCGAAAGCCAGCGAAGTCTTGCCGGAACCCGAAATACCGGTAATAACTACAAACTGGTCCCGGGGGATGTCCAGGTCGATGTTTTTGAGATTGTGTTCGCGTGCTCCGCGAATTATAATGGAGTTATTCGGCATTGCAGATGTTGAAGGAAAAAGAGAAATTCAAAGGTATGATGAACTCCGATTTATGTAAACCAAAAACAGTGAGAATATCATTCGTTTATTTCCCGCTAAACGTTATATTTTAGCATTGCATATTTGAATACTTTAAAAAAGCTCTCGTTCGTCACCTATAAAAGGACTTTTTTCTATGAGACATCTAACTGTTACTTCGTTACTTATACTGTTTATAGCCGGTTCGGCTATTCAGACTGCAGCCGCTAATGGCAGCTGGAACCAAACAGACGGACCTTACGGCGGTTCGGTCTGGGCACTTCACAAAGCTGATAATGGCACCATGCTTGCCGGAACACTCGGTCAAGGCATTTATTTTTCAACAGACAGAGGCCAAAACTGGTTGCAGAGCAACCTTGACAATGTTTCGGTCTATGATTTTGCCCGCGGAGAGGGTGGTACCTATTTTGCCGCTACTCAAAACGGAGTTTATCGGACCGATAACAACGGACGAAGCTGGCGCCGAACTTCCCAGGGTATGGATGAAACAAGAGTGCAAGCGGTCATGGTTCATGAATCCGGCCGTGTTTTTGCTGCTACCCTTGTCGGCGGAATCTACATATCCGATAATAACGGATCTTCCTGGAGCCAGGCCAATGAAGGCATTCCGCTGCAGTTTGGCTATGCATTGGGCGTTCTTCCCGATGGTACCGTTTTTGCCGGTGTGACCAATCGCATTTACCGCTCGGATGACGGCGGTGAACAGTGGTCAGCCATGGACACGGATTTCCCCCACGTCCGGACCAATGCCATTGCCGTCAACGCCGATGGCGTACTGTTTGCTGCCACCCAGGACGGGGTATACCGCTCTGCTGATGCCGGACAAAGCTGGCAGGCAACCGGTAACCAGTTTGCCAATGCAGAGATTTATGACCTGGTGATTGCCCGGGACGGCAAGCTTGTTGCAGCAACACGTGAAGGAATATACACCTCCACCAATAACGGAGACACCTGGCAGACGGACGGTCTGTCAAATCAACCGGTTTACTCTCTCGGTTTCGGTGGCGGTGTGCTGGCTGCAGGCGCAAATCCGGGTGTATTTGTAAGAAACTAATACCTGATGCCCGATGCTGGTCCTGGGGATTGAATCTTCATGCGACGAGACGGCCGCAGCAGTGTATGATGGCCGACGGCTGCTCTCCAGCGTGATCGCATCCCAGAGTGACCATGTTGATTTCGGTGGAATTGTGCCCGAACTGGCTTCNCGCGCTCATGAAAAAGTCATTTGGCGCACCGTTTCACAGGCTATGTCGCAGGCTGGTGTTAGAAGTGAGGATATCCATGCCCTGGCTGTTACTGAAGGACCCGGACTGATGGGCTCGCTGCTTGTGGGACTCTGCTTCGCCAAAGGGCTCGCCATTCAATGGGGTAAGCCGGTGATCGGTGTCAACCACATCGATGCGCACATATATGCCACTTTCATCGATGAACAACCCAGGCTCCCGTTTGTGAGCCTGGTCGTTTCCGGCGGACACACCCAGATTTTTCATGTGACCAGCCCGCTCCGTCACACACTGATGGGCCAGACCAGAGATGATGCGGCCGGCGAGGCCTTTGATAAAATCGGCAAGCTGCTGGGACTGGCATATCCGGCAGGACCCGAAATTGACCGTCTGGCCCGTGACGGCGATCCCTCTTTCTGCAATTTCCCCCGGGCCATGATGAAAAAGGGGCTCGATTTCAGTTTCTCCGGACTCAAGACATCTGTCCTCTATTATCTGCAGGACATCCCTGAACCGGAACGGGAGCAATTCCTGATCAAACATCGTGCCGATTTGTGTGCCAGCATTTCTGCTGCAATCACCGATGTTCTTATCCACAAACTGCGTCAGGCCGTCAAGAAAACTACGGTAAACAGCGTGATCATTGCCGGAGGCGTATCGGCTAACACCATGTTGCGGTACAAGGCGCAAATGCTTGCCGATGAACTCGGTATTTCACTGCACATCCCGCATCCAAAATACTGCACCGACAACGCTGCAATGATTGCCGTAACCGGCTGGTTCAAGGCCAATGAGGGAATGTATGATGATATGCGACTGAAACCGTACGCGCGCTATCAGTGGGACATAATGTGATGGGATGCAACGGATGGCAAATACAGTGCAGACTGCTTGATGGATGTGGCAGATCCGAATTCGAGTGAGAAAAAAATTGGGCGGATGAGAGGAAAAGTTGAGCGGATGAGATAAGGGCCGGGTGAAAGCAAGGCCGGATTCATCAATTCGTCGATCCCTGAACTTTTTTACAGGCTTCCACAGCCAGGCGATCCACCCGGTTATTGCGCTCGTCGTCGGCATGACCCTTGACCTTGACCCACTCCACCTGGTGCGGTTTCATCGCTTCCAGAAGCCGCTCCCATAAATCCCTGTTCTCTACCGGCTTTTTGTCGGCCCGTTTCCAGTCCCGACGCAGCCAGTTGTCCACCCATCCCTGTGTAAACGCATTGACAATTAGTGCGCTGTCACTGTGGATCGACACACGGCAGGGTCGGTTGAGCGCTTCGAGCGCCCGGATCACCGCCATCAGCTCCATCCGGTTGTTGGTGGACACTGCCTCACCTCCGCTGAGCGTCTTCTCTTTGCCCTTCCACTGAAGCAACACACCCCAACCTCCCGGACCAGGGTTACCACTGCAGGCACCATCGGTGTATACTGTCACATGTGGTTTGGTCATGATTCCTGATTACCGTTTTCACTTCTTATAAGTGGTTGAAGATAGTGCGTTGAGATGGGTTCCAGCAGTTTGTTGAACTGGTCGGTGTTGGAAGTCACCTGCACCTCCCAGGTATTCGGATTCTCCTTGTCATAGGCGGCGAGACCGCGGCTTACATTAACCAGCGGAATGCCCACGTGGTGCCGGAGATGGCCGGCGAGTTCGGTCACGGATCCACCCTGGGCTCCCACACCCGGAATTAGCAGCGGGGCCTCGGAGTAGGCTTTCATGACCGGACCGTAAATCGCGTTTTGCGTTGCCCCGATCACCATGCCCAGCGTTCCGGGATGGTGTTGAGCTGTTTTCTGCATCAACGCGGCCAGATATTCGCTCAGTGTGGAAAATTCACCGAAAGGGCGGGTCATGACGTCGGCAGCACCAGGGTTGGATGTGAGGGTAAGCGCATAGACAGCTCGATCCGGATCCTGAAGAAACGGAAGCAGTGTATCCATTCCCATAAACGGGGAGAGCGTAACCGCGTCAAAACCGAGACGGTCGAAATAGGCTGTCTTGTACCGGGCGTTGGTGTGCGGAACATCACCCCGCTTGGCATCGGCGATCAGTATTTTTCCGGATGGGATGGCGTCAAGAACATCGTTGAGAACATAAAAGGCATCCACTCCCAGAGCCTCGAAATACGCAATATTGACCTTGTAGGCTGCTACGCCCGTTTTGGTTTGCTCTATGAGACGCCGGCAGAAGGTCACGGCCAACTCGCTGTCCGTGAGCCCCTTGGATCGCAATTCGGGTGGCACCATTTCCGGAACGGGATCCAGTCCGGCACATAATACCGTTCGTGATCCGTATACCGCCGCCTGCAGTTTGCTTGAGTAGTTCATGACTGTGTAATCAGTCGATTGGTTTTGTTTCGGGTGAAAATACAATAATATTTGATGCAAATTAGGATATATTATGAACCGATTTTCAAACACATAACGTTTTCTGATATGTCTTCTGACTCCTGGTTCGAATCCTGGTTCGACAGTCCGCTTTACGAACAATTGTATGCCAACAGGGATGATGCCGAAGCCGCACGGTTAGTGGATTGGGTTTCCGGTCAGTTTCCGCCTGTGGACCATTCCCGGATACTTGATTTGGGATGCGGCCGCGGCCGACACTCCCTGCTGCTTGCGTCGAAAGGATATGAAGTAACCGGCGTGGATCTTTCCTTGCATGCGATAAATAAAGCCCGTCAAAAAGCCAGGGAGGCGAATATTCAAAATGTCCGGTTTGAAACGGGGGATATGCGATCCTGGCGCAAATCACCTTTCGACCTTGTCTGCAATCTGTTTACCAGTTTCGGGTATTTTGATGAAGATAACGACAATCTGCACGTTGTTTCCAACATAAAAGCCAATTTAAAAACAGGTGGATATCTTGTAATGGATTATCTGAATCCTTCGTATGTCAGAGAAACATTGGTGCCGGAGGAGACGACGGAGCTGGGAGAACTGTCATGCCGTATCCACCGGCATATTGAAAACGGAATGGTGGTGAAATCACTCTCGTTTGTCTCCAGGGAAGATGGCCGGTCGGTGAGTTTCCAGGAGCGTGTCAAACTCTATGATCTGCAATGGTTCGAGACTGCTTTTACCGCTCATGACATGAATATTGCCCGTTTGTGTGGAGATTACAGCGGGGGCGGCTTTGATTCTTTGAAGAGCACCCGGATGGTGATGGTGGTTCATTTGAATGAATAATGGTCTGATATCCATCCGATCCGATTTTACAGACGCTGTGTTGCCATTGTGTACATTCCTGGAAATATAGAGTCGGATGAAAATTTTACACGGTTCAAGATTTTGATATGCCCCGGGAAATTGAAAGAAAATATCTGGTAAACGGCGATTTTAAAAGCAAGGCGTTTAAAAAAGTGCGAATCACGCAAGGATACCTCTGTTCGCTGCCCGAGCGTACAGTGCGGGTCCGAGTAGCAGGTAATAAGGGGCGTCTAACAATAAAAGGGGAAAGTGACGATTCCGGTGCGAGCAGGTTCGAATGGGAGAGAGAATTACCGTTGAAAGAAGCACAAGAACTGCTTGAGATATGCGAGCCTGGCATCATAGAGAAAAACAGGTTTTATGTCAGCTACGGCAGGCACACGTTTGAAGTGGATGAGTTCCTCGGTGATAATGAGGGACTTGTTATTGCAGAAATCGAACTGGAATCAGTCGATGAGTCATTTGAGAAACCCGTTTGGCTGGGGAAAGAGGTGACCGGCGAAATGCGATATTACAACAGCAGTTTGATAAAAAATCCCGTTAAAAAATGGACTGCAACAGACCTGGACTAAAGGTGTTGATGTATGTCATCCTTTAGAATTGCAATAATTTAAGCAGGCATTAGTCAGGGCACGAGTTCGTTCCAGTCGCCGGTATACAAGGGGGTAAACAACTTGTCAATCTCCTCTCTCTGTTCGAAGATTTTTGCTGCACGTTCACGTGAATCCGGATGTGTGCTGACCCATTCCGGAATGTTCCTGCCACCGTTCTTTGTGGATACGCGCAACAGGAAGTTGCCCAGATACATCGGATCTATCTCCGCTGCAGTAAGATAGTCGATGGCTTTCTGATCTGCTTCTCTTTCCTGTTCACGGCTGAACGCAGTAGTAGTGAGTATCCTGAGGATATTGGCTATCATCTCCGATCCGGCATCCATTCCGCTTATCATAAGCAGCAGGGTGGTACCGAACTCCGTCATCATCCGGTCCATAACATGATTTTCCGTAATATGCCCAAGTTCATGAGCCAGCACCCCGGCAAATTCCTCGGCATTATCAGCGAAACTGAGCAAACCGGTGAATACGATGATGTTTCTGCCGGGCAGTACGGCCGCATTGATGGTTGAACTTTCAAATACATGAATCCGGATTGATTTCGAATCAATATCATTTGAATGGCAAATCCGTTCATGAATTTCGTTGATGACCCGCAGAAGCGAATCATTCCGGGTTTTATGATATCTGAGTTCGACCTGCTTCAGCAGCAGATTGCCGAGTTTCTCTTCGGTCTCCTTGCCGATGGATTCGGTGGTGGTATCGCCTAGAAAATCTATCCGGCTTAACGCGAACCAGATCAGTGCAAACACGAGGATTGATACCAATAATTGCAAAAATGCTTTCTTCATGACACTTTGATTTTACTGTGGTCTACTGTCTGCAGATGGCGTTGGTCATGGGACCCCAGAACCACCACTCAACGTGGGTTCCCTTACGGGTTTTGACTGCGGTGTATATGGTCATTATAAATTCGATCAGATTGATCAGGAACGCTGTTATCAAATAGGCGATATAGTAGTTGCTCAGTTCACCGGCCCCGAAAAAAATGTAGAGTGTCCAGCCGACAGCCGTTGCATTTACAACGAATATGGTGATTTGCGAAAGCATGGCCTGGGTGCAGTGCCATCGGGTGAAATAGCCGCCCTTGCGGTTTCCCAGAAAAAAGATCCCGGTTGCAAGCAAATTTACAATGGGCATCGGCATACCGATCATGATGGCGATCAGTGACATAAGGTAGCTGTTGGATGCCTTTTCCATCTCGGCTTCGTTCGGCTCATAGGGAAAGGATGAATGTTGCAGCATATCGGTTTGATGTGATGTTGGACAGTGGTGGATTTGTTGAACGTAACAGGATGTTGATGGTATTGAAGAGTAATGTTTGGCAAGTACAGGAAATGATCGGCCACAGTCGGATACCGTTAAATCATAGCCCTTTTGCGATATTCCATATCCAGTTGGCGATGATGAGCGCTACCAGCAGTCCGGCAAGCCATTTATTTCGGACAAGCCACAATTCCACATGTGTATAGCTGCGATACAGAGAGTCGCGCCCGCGAACAAGATCTGAGGCAACCCAGACGGGCAGTACCATCAGCAAAAAAACGGCAAGGAAGCCGAGCGGATTGGTCATCAGTGAACCATACAGGTCGCCTTGGGTAATCATTATGATGGATCTGGCCGTTCCGCAGGAGGGGCAGGGTATGCCTGTCACCCGGTTTATTGGACACACCTGTACGGAAACAGGACCCTTTACATAATGATAAAGATAGACCAGCAAGCCATAGGATGCGGCAGCCAGGGTCATAACAAGACCATACAATCGGGCTTTGGTCAGCATGGCATAACAAGATAGACAGTTCGCCGTGGTATTTTGGATCGAGCCAGTGACTGTGATCGTCAATAGCCGATCACCTGTTGAATTTTTTCGTAGTTGACTTCGCGCGCCCGTCCCATGATCAAAAAGTAATCGACAATGGTCCAGATGCCCAGCCCGCCGCATGTCAGCAGCTTGGCGATGCCGAGACCGACATCCCCCACAACAAACCGGTCTACACCAAGCGGTCCGGCTACCAATGAAATGATCAGCAGCATGATTGGATCCTTGAAGTTAACGGCTTGAACACGGGAAAATTTGGATTCATCGGCCCTCTCAAGTGCATGGCTGATGGAAGGGATCTGATGCGACTCAAAGTATTTGTTGTTCGACATGATGAACATGTCAACGCGTTGTTTATCCATGAAAAAACCCCATATATATGTTTTGTGTTTTCCCTTCGAATGGTGAAACAATACGACAATTTTTTTTAAAAGTTTTAAAAAAATTGACAAGGGGCAGGGTGGAGAAAAAGTTGGAGGTTAGGAATATGAAGAAAAGTGTACGGGAGGTTTCGGAGCAGATGATGCAGAGAGGTGTTGTTAAAACAGGACGGGCGCCGGCCTGTCAGCGTATACGAGCATCGGGAGTAACCTCCTGAAAACCGTGAGGTGGATGGTCAAGGGACCAGGTCTCAAAGTAAAAATGGCGTTCGCTGTTTACACGCTTTCCGTTTATGGTGAAACAGCGCAGTTCAGGATTGAGAATTTTTTTACAGGCATTGAACATGGACTCGTAAAAGTTGTCGCAAGTAAACAGATGCAGATCGCATCCATGATGTGCTTTTTCAGCGAGGATGACGAGATGCGACTGATCCAAAAGTGCCGTTAAAGGTTCAAAGCGTTCACGGATTCCGGTTCGGTCGTCCAGATGCAGTTTTGAACGAACTTGTTCATCAGATTCGGCACCGCTGATCAAAACATCGTACGGTTTGAGATCCTTCAATGCATCCGAGAAGGAGTTGTGAATTGTGCCGTTGGGTTGATGCCACTCCGGACCGGGATAAAATGACCTTCCGGCATTGTTGTCAAACACTTCAGAAATCATGCGCTGGACAACCGGCCAGGCATTCAGCGCAGAAAGGCCAAAACGGTTTTTATCAAGACATGAGCCCGTAATATAGTATCGGTTGTATGTCTTTTGAGGTGCCAGGAAAGATGCCAGTGTCTGTTGGCGATCTTGTTTGCGTTTTCGGGGATCGTCGTGACCGGAGAGATGCTCCAGGGTCATGTCATGTTCAAATATGATCTTCAGGATTTCCATAGGTACTTACATTATAAAATAAAAGCCCCGGAAATCAATCCCCGGGGCTTTACATGAACAACCAAGCGATCACGAATCAGAATCTTCCATCCAAAGTTTATTGTCAGCGATTTTTCATGAACGGAAGTTTCATGGATGTATCAGATCGCTGTGGCGATAACAAGAGCAACGATCGAGATAAGCTTGATCAGGATGTTCAGCGACGGACCGGAGGTGTCCTTCAGCGGATCACCGACGGTGTCACCGGTTACAGCAGCCTTGTGTGCTTCCGAACCTTTACTGTAAACCGTTCCATCAAACTCAATACCTGCTTCAATCATTTTCTTTGCATTATCCCATGCACCGCCGGCATTTGCCTGGAAGAGTGCCATCAGAACCCCGGCTACCGTCACACCGGCAAGGAGTCCGCCAAGTGCCTGCGGACCGAAAATGAATCCGACCAATACGGGCACGGCAATGGCCAGCAAGCCCGGCATAACCATCTCTTTGATAGCGGCATTGGTGGAGATCTCAACGCACTTGCCATATTCTGCAGCTGTTTCGGCGTTGGCAAATGTCTTCTGATCTTCAGCAGACCACTCGGATTGATCCTTGCCTTCGTTGCGACGCATGACTTCCAGTGCGGCTTTCAATGCGGGAATCTCTTTGAACTGACGGCGCACTTCCTCGATCATGGACATGGCGGCTCGTCCGACGGCGCCCATGGAGAGGGCCGAGAAAACAAAGGCGAGCATACCTCCCACAAACAGGCCGGCAATTACGGGAGCCTGAGAGATATCTATGACCTGGATGTTTGCGGCGGTCATATAGGCACCAAAAAGGGCGAGCGCCGTAAGAGCGGCTGAACCGATGGCAAATCCTTTGCCGATGGCAGCGGTTGTATTTCCGACGGCATCAAGCTGGTCGGTTCTTTCACGAACTTCCGGAGGAAGTTCAGACATTTCGGCAATACCACCGGCGTTGTCGGCGATGGGTCCATACGCGTCTACGGCAAGCTGGATACCCAGGGTGGAAAGCATGCCCACAGCGGCGATCGCAATACCATAGAGACCGGCAAAGTGGAAGGCGGTCATTATGGAGATGGCAATAATCAGGATCGGAATAGCGGTCGAAATCATGCCCACGCCAAGTCCGGCTATGATATTGGTGGCATGTCCGGTTAGGGATTGGCGTGCAATATTGATAACAGGTTTTTTCCCGACACCGGTGTAGTACTCCGTGATGAAACCGATCAGAAGTCCGGCAATCAGACCAATGGTAGAGGCAAAAAATACACCGTTGGAGGTAATGGTTCTCTCAACACCATATAGTGCATCGGTGTAGGTCCAGGTTGCGGGAAGGATCCATGAGATCAGGAAGTAAAATGCCACAATCAGGAGTCCGGCGGCAACGATTTCACCGGTATTGAGTGCTGTTTGCGGATTTCCACCCTCTTTTACGCGCACGAAAAAAGTACCGATAATGGATATGATAATGCCGGTTCCTGCCATCACAAGCGGGAGCATGACACCGCTCATATTACCAAATGCGGATTCATCAACAAAGGTCTGCGATGACATAAAGATCACACCAAGAACCATGGTGGCGATGATGGATCCAACAAAAGACTCAAAAAGGTCAGCTCCCATGCCGGCGACGTCACCCACATTGTCACCTACGTTGTCGGCAATGGTGGCAGGGTTGAGGTGGTGGTCTTCGGGAATTCCAGCTTCCACTTTCCCTACCAGATCGGCACCTACATCAGCGGCTTTGGTGTATATTCCACCGCCCACACGTGCAAACAGGGCAATGGAGGACGCTCCGAATGAGAAGCCGGTGATGACGGTGATAACCTGGGCAAGCGTGGTCTGGATGTCCGCACTGGTGTCAGCTGCGGGAATAAAACCAAATACACTGGTATAGAGCCAGAACAGAAGGCTGAGACCCAGTACGCCGAGCCCGACAACACCCATTCCCATCACAGAACCACCCGAAAAGGCAACGTTAAGTGCTTTGTTAAGACTGGTACGGGCAGCATGGGCTGTTCTTACATTGGCTTTGGTTGCTACTTTCATGCCGATGAAACCGGCAAGTCCGGAGCAAAGAGCCCCCACTATAAAGGATAGGGCAACCAGCGGGTGGGACTCTTCGGTAAGCGCTCCCTGAACGCCTAAAAGAATGGCAATGATGACTACAAATACTGCCAGAACGCGGTACTCAGCTTTCAGGAAAGCCATGGCTCCCTCGGCCGTGTGACCGGCAATCCGTGCCATTTTTTCTGTTCCGGTATCCTGCTTGTTAACCCACTTTGATTTGATGTAGGTGAAAAGCAGAGCAATAATACCTGCAATTGGAATTACATATATAATGGTATTCATATCTGATTAATGATTTGGTTGTGAGTGAATTTGAACGGATTGCCCCATGCGATGATAAGAAAATTTGATATTCGATCAATTAAAATTATTCATGGCACTTACAATGCCTTCCCTTATAAAGCATAATACTGCTTCCTCCGCTTTTTTCAGGCCTTCATCGATCAGAGGCAATTCCTCTTCTTCGAATGGTGACAGGACGTAGTCGGATTGTCCTCCCCGCGGATAATTATTTCCAATACCAAACCGCAGACGCGGGAAACGGTTGGTTCCCAGATGGTCGATAATATTTTGTATACCGTTGTGACCACCCGAGCTGCCTTCCTTCCGCAAGCGGATTTTCCCGGCAGGGAGGTTGACATCATCATAACAGACCAGGATGTCACTGGGAAGATAATGAAAAAAACGACAAGCTTTCAAAACCGCTTTGCCGCTGTTATTCATATAGGTTGTGGGCTGAACCAGTATGGTTTTGGTCCCCTTGAAGCGACCGACACCCAGAATATACGGGTCGTCGGTTTTTTCCATACCGGCAGACAGGGTGCCGGCCAGCCGGTCAGTGATAGTGAAACCGATATTGTGCCGCGTACCCTGGTACTTATCTCCAACATTGCCCAGACCCACAATAAGTGGCATGACGAAGGTCGTTATTATTCGCTTTTCTCTTTGGAGGCAGCGTCTCCCTCTCCTCCTTCGCTATCCTCTTCGCCTTCTTTGGCCTCTGTCTCTTCGGCTCCTTCTTCACCTTCTTCGCCTTCTTCTTCAAGGCCAAGAAGTTCAGCCAGACCTCCTTTAGGCGGACGAATAACAGCGACAGTACGATAAGATGCACGAAGCGGCTCAATACCTTCCAGATCGATAGCTTCCACATCGACTGTGTCACCGATGTTCAAACTTGATATGTCCAGTACAATTTCCGCAGGAATATCCTTCGGCAGGCACTTGACCCGTATTCTGCGCAGCGGCTGATAGAGCCGACCGCCTTCGGCAACACCCGGAGGCGTGCCTTCCAAACGGATAGGGACGGTGATAATGACAGGCGTTTGTTCCTCCAGAGCAAACA
>SL_3KL_010_SEDDRAFT_10001656_pt1 | contig 20343 bp, 19 predicted proteins | sample SodLakKL_010_SED_2_FD_10381 | JGI IMG/M metagenome (IMG submission 10381) | reverse complement strand
CCCATTGCCGTTTCAATATCGAGAACCGGCTCAAGCGGTTCGTACTCAACCTTTATCAATCGCTCGGCCTCGATGCATTGTTCGTTCGTTTCGGCTGCGATTAAAAACATCGCCTGTCCGACAAAATTCAACTCACCATCGGCAAGGCATGGTTCATCCTTCACTACCGGTCCCATCTGATTGACGCCCGGAATATTGCTTGCACAGAGCACAGCGTGAACTCCCGGAACCTTCTTCGCTTCGGACAAATCGAACGATTTAATCTTCGCCCGGGCGTGTGGGCTATATACGACCCGTCCGATAAGTAACTGTTCATTCACCGGGATATCATCGACGTACATTGCTTCGCCGGTTACGTGAAGCTTTGCGCTTTCGTGTGGAATTGATGTCGTAGTCATTAAAGACTCCATATGAATATCATGAAGTTAATCGTTAATGGTTATCGGTTAATCGTGCAGCTCACTCCGATTAACTGATAACAAATAACCATTAACTTTCTCCTTTACACTACAATCTTTTGTTTAAAGATATCGCTTGTATCAATCCAGAACTTCAACAAAAGATTCTTTGCCGCAATCCGTCTCATCTCCTCTCCGCCACGAACGTCGGAGATAGGGGTAAAATCGTTATCGATGTACTGCATTGCATCTTCAACCGTTTCTCTTGTCCACTCCTTGCCTCTCAGAAACTGCTCAACAGATGCAGCCCGCTTTATTCGCTCTGCCATGCCGCCGTATGCGAGAATGATGGAATCCACTCTACCGCCATTATCAAGTACAAGTTTAAACCCGCTGCTGAGCGTAGAAATATCAAGGTCTTTTCTTTTTGATATTTTGTACGACCGATGGAGCTCATCCTTCAAAGTCTTCGGGATTTTAATCGCTGTAATGAGTTCATCGGGTGCTCGTGCGGTCTCACGGTAGCCGGTAATGAATTGTTCAACGGGAATTTCACGTTTGCCTCTTTTGCTTTCAAGTATGACAGAAGCGCCATAGGTTATTAAAACCGGCAACGTATCTCCAATAGGCGATGCGGTTCCGAGGTTGCCGCTCAATGTGGCAAAATTTCTTATCTGCTGTGAGCCGAATACTTCGAGCATTGCAGACAACGCTCCAAATTCATCTTTCACCACCGGCATTACATCGGTCAGTGATGTGCCCGCTCCTATTGTAACGCTATTATTCGCTTCATCGACGAAATTTAATTCGGCTACACCGGAGAGATCGATCACCTCTTCGAGGAATTCATGTTTTTTCGTAACCCGGAGTGCTGCATCGGTAGCACCGGTGATGATGACAGCATCGGGATGTTCTGCGGCTAACTCCAGCGCTTCGGGTAAAGTTGCAGGTCGGTAATACCGTTGTTTATCGGTGAGAATGTGCACCGATTCAGAAGAGATTGATTTTAATAGTTTACTAATTTCCGGCTCGTTTTTCGTAAATTGATCCATGCCATTTTGAACACACGACTTTACCGCAGCTTCAATTATCGATCTGTAGCCGGTACACCGGCAGAGATTTCCGGTAAGTGCATCGTCGATTTCTGCACGGGTTGGATTTGTCCGGTTTTTATACAACGCAAACATCGCCATAATGATACCCGGCGTACAAAAGCCGCACTGGCTGCCGTCGGTATCGATCATCGCCTGCTGGACAGGATGCAATTCATCTCCATTAATCTTAAGATTCTCGACGGTAATGAGCTGCTTGCCGTGAATCATCGGTAGGAACACAAGACAGGAATCCACCACCCGATAGCGGATAGAGCCGTTTACCAACTCGCCAAGAACGACCGAACAAGCGCCGCAATCGCCTTCGGCGCATCCTTCTTTTACACCTTTTTGATCAGGTAAACTTCGGAGATAATTCAAAACCGTAGTGGTGGGTTTTAATTTCGAGCCGGGGGCGAAATCGATAGTTGTAATGGTACCGTCAAGCACAAATGAGATGGCAGATTGCATAGGCGGTATATTTTATTATAACTAAATATGTATTTTTAAGTATACTAACTTTGGGATGAAACTTCAAGTATTACTTGAACTATAGTTTTTCCCTCTTGTCATCTCTTCTCACTGTACCACCTAAAACCAATGCTGCTCCAATAATAACGAGATTTTTAATGATATACTGTCCCTCGGTTGTCAAGCCGTATGGAAACTGAGTAAATGTTACTTCAGGGAGTAAAATAAGTGGCAGAAATGTACCAGGAATTTGAAGAAATAAAAGCAGAATTGCGATCCGAACGAGTGATTTGAATAGGAGCGTCACACCAATTGCGACTTCCCACCATCCTAACAAAGGTACAAACAAATCCGGATTCACCCAGTAAACCGTACCCCGCACAAGACTTTCTGCAGGACTGATGCCCATTGGTTTTAAAACACCGAACCATATAAATACGATTGCAATTGATATTCTAAGAGCAAAATATCCATATGTCTCCATAAATCCGGCTATCTGCTGATCGATTTTTTCAAGCCTTCCACCTGTTCTAAATATTTTTTCCATTAAATTCACTCCGAAAAGTTACAGAATTTCAATGTATATACCATATATAACAAATTTATCTAATAGATTAATACGAAGAGAGGAAATACACTCAAACAGAATTCACTTATCAAAACTCAATATACCTTCTTGTCTACAAGATGATGAAATGTCTCAAACAACTCCAAACTCTCATTCTTTAGAAAATCACCAACAATTTCGACAGGACTACCACCCAGTTCTTTCATAGTTTCAGTGGATATATGAAGCTCATTAAATCCCACATTTTGAGCATCACTGATTGAAGCACCATATACAATTTTGGAAATTTTCGCCCAGTGAATAGCGCTAAAACACATAGGGCAGGGTTCACAGGTTGAGTAAATAACACATCCGGAAAGGTCAACACTATTAAGGACTTTGCACGCCTCACGTATTGCGTTTACTTCAGCGTGTGCGGTAATATCGGTAGTTTGCCATACAACATTATGAACACAAGTGATAAGCTTACCGTCTTTTACAATAGCGGCTCCGAAAGGTGTCTGTCCATTGGCGACACCTTCTCTTGCCTTCTCAATAGCCATACGCATATATTGCTCGTCGTTTCTGTTCATTGAAAATCCTTACTCTTATCAAAAATTACTGGTTTGTTACCACATTACTTTCAGTGATAACCGGAGAGATAAATATACGGCAATTACACACCGAACCCATCCTTATCAACGGGATGGGTTATCTGTAAACAATATAGAGAGATAGTGAAGGAAAATCAAGGAATAGTAATTTATCGGATTGTTCTTACCCAATATTCACTGCCGCATGTCCGCACTGTAACCGCGCCATGGAGGTCGGTACGATAAGTAACAATACCTTTATTTATAAACCGCTGGATGACTTCATTGCCCGGATGATTAAAACGATTCATTCTTCCGACAGAAATGAGTGCTTTTCCCGGCGAAACTATATCTACGAAGCGTGCCGTACTGCTGGTATTCGAACCATGATGTCCTGCTTTTAATATATCGGCTTCAAGAAAATCATCATAATAATGCAGCATATAATTCTCTGCTTCCATCTCAGCATCTCCCGTGATTAAAATACGAATATCTCCATAAACAAGTAACAATACAATAGATGCATTGTTGAGATTCCAGCTTCGGTCGTCTCCCGGTTGTTGTATGAACGCCGGTGCCGGATGCATTACATATAATCGTACATTATCATATTTTTTAATTATATCACCTGCCTGCAATAGTTCTACGGGTATATTTTTTCTCTCAATTTTCTTGTACAATTCTTCATACCATACACCGGTAACCGGCTGTCCGGAATCATATATCATCCCGACATTTATTTCACCCAATACTGTATTAAGGCCGCCGTAATGATCTGCATGACCGTGTGATATCACTACGGCGTCAATATAGCTAATACCGTGTCGTTTCAGAAACGGCACCACTGTCCGTTCTCCTGCATCGGACACCATTGTCCTCGGTCCGGCATCATAAAGCATATTCCTCCCATCGGGAAATTCTATAAACAACGCTTCTCCCTGTCCCACATCCAGCATAGTTATACTAAGAAGCGGCTGCCTGCTTTCGGGATCAAAGGTGATATTGTAATGAACAATATATACATTCAATGTCATGAGTAATGCGATCAGAGATAAACGAAAAAATCGCGGATGGGTGATATGCACAACAACTGAAATGATCGCATAAAAAAGCAGCCCGTTTATAATACCAAAATGATATACTTCGATCGAGGCGAAGGATACTCTTGAGATTAGCTCGACTGTCGATAGTATGCCGGTAAGTAAAAATTCTGTAACAAATCCATATATCTGCTCAAAAAATGAACTGATCAACCCGAAAAGTACCGAGGAGAAACCAAATGATAATACAAAGAATATTCCCGGGATGACAAATAAATTCGCAAAGAACGCAATTACACTGATTCGCTCAAAATAATATGCAGTAAACGGTAACGTGCCGATCTGGGCGGCACAGGAAACCAGAAAAAGTTGTACGAAATAACGGGCAAGCCACGTATCCTCCAGTTTCGGATAACGCCGCCGTAGACCGCTCCAAAAAAGTGGATACAAATAGACTATTGATACTACTGCAGCAAAAGACAACTGGAAAGACGGCTTAAACAACTCACGCGAATCAGCAAACAGGAGTACAAGTGCGGCAACAGCTATTGAATTATAAATATCACTTTTCCGCTGGAGAATAAAACCAAACAAGATAATCGATGCCATTATCGTTGCACGAACCACAGAAGGTGCAGCTCCGGTAACAAACATAAAAATGATAAGCCCAACAATGGTCATTAATAACTTCGGAACGCGCGGGATTCTCAGGAAGCCAAATACAGAAAAGAATATAATCAACATTATACCTACATGTAGTCCAGACACAGCAAGTACATGAATTACACCTGCAGTTATAAATGTCTCACGAACATCATCGCTGATTCGGCTGCGATCACCAAGTAATAACCCGCGTAGAAAATGCGCACTTTCTCCCGAAAGATTACGGTCGATAACACCGGAAATATAATTCCGCACAGGAACTATTATTTTTCGGATAAACTGGCTGGCATCACCATATCCCTGAGATTCAATATTATAATAACCTCGTACATACACCAGAGCGTCAATGTTATGCAACTCGAGATAACGATTAAAATCCGGTTCGTAAGGATTTCGTCGACCCGCAGGACGATTTAAAAAGCCATGTACCAAAGTATATTCACCATACTCAATGTTCAGTAAATCACTGTCATAGCGTGCATCCGGAGATGCTATAACAAGGAGATCATTTCGTGTATAAAATTTCACCTTTCCGTCATATAATGAGTCTGTACGGAGGATAAAGCGGCTTCGGTCTTCGCTAATTCGCGGCCGATCTATGACGGTACCCCAGACAAGCACATTACGGGCAGGATCCACAATTGTATCCGTGGAAGTCCGCTGCGGATTAACCGATTCTACCGAATACTTTGCGTATCCAAGAATCATAAACCCTACAAGAATAGTAATTCCGAAGAAAGGCTTCTTATAGACTATTACTGAGGCAATAATTAAAAGAATGGTAACGCCATATAGCAACGGCAGCACGTTTGTATGCGCCGGGAAGAGGTGAGCAGCTACTATTCCCGTTATAAAAAACAGTGCTACGACGACGGCAGGTCTGCCCCGCATGTTTGCAGCACGACTGAACAGTTCGTCCTGCATTGACATTGTGTGGCTCCTTTACGTTACGTTCAACCACCGTAATACTTTTGGTGCAATATCGGTAATCGATGAGATGCCATCAACAAATTGCGCACTATCGTTGCCATACACCCAGAGCGGTACATCGTTACGTGTGTGCGTTTTCGTCTGCAGGTCTTCGATATTTCCGTGATCGCTTGTCATCACAAGGAGAGTCGAATCATTCATTGTATCACGGAATCCTTTGAGAAATGCGTCAAACCGTTCAAGAATACGAACGGCGTTATCTATATCACGTTTATGACCTGCATGGTCGGTCAAAAAATATTCGAACAAAACAAGATCATGATTTTTTGCAAGTTTTGCAAGCCGATGTCCGGCATCTTCTGCGGGTATTTCAGGGATGTCCGGATACCCGAGCACTTCCCACCGTTCATTCGTTATATCGGCGGAGATTGCCGTTCCCTTGCGCAGATCGTCCGCTGTGTGAAGCGGTAATCCGCTTTGAAGGCATGCCATAGTCGTAACGGTCAAACGCCGCTTTCCTGCATTTATATAATCAAAAAATTGTTGTGGATATGCGTTGCTAAAGTAAAAACTTTTACCCGATTCCTGGATTCTTCTGAAAATATTTTGGTCTCTAATAATAGGACGCAGCGTTGAATACGGGAAAGGTCCGAAATGCTTGCCGATTAATTCTGCTGCATTAATTCCTGTAAATAGTGCAGTCTGCCCGGTACCGCTTTGAGGTAAGCCGTCAATGCCAAGATTTGCGTCAATCGGCACTACTGCATAGTATGAATTTATCAGGCGGGAATTTTTAACCGATGGGATTAAACCGCCAAACATTGAAGAAAGCGTCGGCATTTTTGCAGCAAAGAGCGGGTTAACCGCAGCATCTTCTATTCCGATTCCGACACCATCGAGGAATATGAATGCAATATTTTTTTTAGTGCTATCGTTCACGAGATTCCTGAAATTCCGTCAGCAATCGCTGTATATCACGCTGCCATTGCTGTTCAAATTCTTCCAGCGTAACACCAAGTGAATAAGGTATCGCATCTTCATACTCAAATTCTCCGTTAAACAATCTGAGTAATGTCACCGTATGTGCTTCACCATAGCGTTCAAGTATCGATTTGAACGCCAGAGCAGAAAGATAAATTCCGTCGGTAAAAGTATTTTCATCATACGGGTTCGTTAATAACTCATCTATATCGGATGGAAGTCGTACGGGGAGATGTACAGGAGGCGTTTGTAATCTATGGATACCTGCAAAATACGCCGCAGTACCTTCATATAACCAGCGGGGACAGCCATTCATTCGTCGTGAGTATAAAACCATTCGAACCACCTGCTGTGTCAATACAGACGATAAGGTAGCATTCTCCCGGATATATTCAAGAGGCGCTAAATGGATTTCATTATTATATACCGTACCGGTTTCCCATCGGTGTGTAAACGTTGCATTTTGCAATGAAAATTGATCCGCATGAATAAATACCCCTGTTCTACCCGGTACAGTCAGATTAAAATAATAGCGGAATTCCTGATAATCACTTTCGAGTTGATCGATTATCCTTTGGATGGAATTTTTGGAAAGTGATGATGCATGATGGATGACATAGTTCCTCGAACCGGTCTGTTGTAACAATACACCCTGGGCTGCAAGAAACAATGGAATACATAAAACAACTATATATTTAATCCTTTGCATATTCCGATTTACTCCGAAGCATAATCGTAACCGGACCGCTGTTTGTAAGCTGTACATCCATCATTGCACGAAATTGCCCTGTCTTAACCTGTTCCTCACCAATCCGCTCGCGGACGCATGATACAAAATGGTTATATAAGGTCTCAGCAAGTTCGGGCGGCGCTGCGTGTACGAAACTCGGGCGATTACCTTTTCGTGTATCTGCATGAAGAGTAAACTGAGAAATAACGAGCATCTCGCCATCCACATCATCCAATGATTTATTCATTTTCCCCATGTCGTCTTCAAACACACGCAGATCGGTACAGCGTTGTGCGAGATATTCCGCTTCCATAAAATCATCGTCACCTTTTACTCCGAGAAACACAACATATCCTTTGCCGATCTCACCGGTTACTGTCCCGTTAATAATAACCGAAGCTGACGTTACTCGTTGAATTAATGCTTTCACCAGGAACCTCCAACTATTCTGTTTATTCCGCTCAGGTCTTTCCAAAGCTTGATATCCTGTGCACCATTCGATCGCAATAGCAGTTGTACATCTTCTGACTGATCGTAACCAACTTCACAGAGCAACCAACCATTTTTTTCTAATGAGCCGGGCGCTATCTGAGCAAGCCGTTTCAGGTAAGTCATACCGTCATCGTCATCGGTAAGGGCATATTTAGGTTCGTGTACCTTTATTTCATCGGGAAGTTTTTCCCATTCGTTTTTCGGTATGTATGGCGGATTTGCCGCGATAACGTGAAACCTTTCCTCGCCGTTATTACCTATGTTTGAATCGAGAATATTTATCTTTTTAAAAACTATTCGGTCAACAACTGAATAGGTGCCGGCATTTTCATATGCCACAGATAATGCATCATCCGAGATATCGATAGCCGTTATCGATGCGTTTTCAAGTTCAGCAGCCAGCGTTACCGCAATACAGCCGCTCCCGGTACCGACATCAAGTATACGGGAGGGTGAAATATTTTGCGCCGCTAAAATTTCAAGCACCGATTCCACAAGATGTTCGGTTTCGGGTCTGGGAATCAGAACACCTGATCGAACCGCAAATCGTCTACCATAAAATTCTGTGTATCCAAGAATATACTGTAATGGTTCCCGGTTCACCCGCCTGACGAATAGAGTTTTATACCTATCGAGTTCTTCCTGAACGAGTGGTTTATCAAATCGTGTATACAGATCGATACGTTTGTAGCCGAGTGCAACGGCGAGCATTTGTTCAGCATTTAATCGAGGGCTCTCAATCCCCTTATCCGCGAGATATTGTTCACTCCACTGAAGAAGCGATAGTATAGTCCAGTCTTTTTTTGTATCCGTATCAGACATTTTGAATATTTATCTAATTATTACCCGGCCTGTGATCGAAGTTGTGAGGGCAGTGACGATGCATATTCAACCGCGATTAGTAAATCACAGATACTACTTGAAACATTTGTAAGATTATCTTTATTAGTTACTGCAACAATATAATATTTTGTACCGAGTTGCTTCTTAAATTCATTCAACAACTGAACTATCTGTGTTTGATTTTTTTGATGAATCGCCTGGATGATAATCGGTTTATTGTGTATTCTCGGATGCGGGATAATGATATCGGGTTCAAATACAACCGCTTTCTTATCCGGAAGCACAACATTAAATTTTTTCCCACGGTGTTTGTGGTCTAATCCGCTGTTATCAAGATAATGACATATCTTCTTCTCAATATTACTATGTGCTTTGTGTTCCTTTTCCCATGGATCAAAACCCTTATATTTCTTTACCAGCTCACGTAATTTTTGATTAAAGTTCTGCTCATCACCTTCATGTTTTGTCTGAGAAGAACCACCTGTCACTCCGGCACCACCGGTGGCGCTTCCCCCTTTCTTCTTTCTTCTTCGTCTGCGGCGTTTCTTTTTTTTCTCTTCACTTGATTGTTTTTCTTGTTCAGACACTGTACCTCTCTTTCATATATATTATGATAATGTAAAATATGCAGATAAACGTTTAATAGAGTCTTTCTTATCTTCTTGTCCTATTTTTGCCTTATCAACAGCCTTTTTCAATATCTGAATTGATTCGTCATACACAATCTTATTAATTGGATACGGGGTTCCGTCTTTTCCACCAACAGCATAACTGAATCGCGCCGGATCTTCAAAACTCGGCGAAGCACCATAAATAACTTCACTCATAAGTGCAAGCGCTCGAAGGGTTTTCGCTCCGACCCCCTCAAGTCCGACAAGGGATTCATATGTATCCGGCTGTCGTTCGTATGTTGATAATAATACAGATTTCAGCCGGTCGGGTCGAATATCCCGGTACGATACCCAATGCCGTGAAGGCATCTTAAAGGTCTGCATTGCTGATCCTGCGATTGTCGGCGAAGCATCATCAAACAGATCTCCTTGCGTCGGTTTATCGATCGTGCGAGAGATTCGAACAACTTCTCGAAGATCACTGAGCACCTGTTTTGTCGGCTGATTAATAATCTTTATCGAACTCATTCGTACATCCTCGCTTATGCCGGCAGAAAGATCAAGAGCATCGCCTTTCCTATCGGCAATTATACCGGCGTGCGGTTCCACAACATACGATTGTATATTACTACTCAGCCAGTGATAGCGGCGGGCATATCGCAACGATTCATTCATACCTTGTTGAACAACAGCCCACTCACCAGTACCAGTGAATAAAATTGAATGAGCATAGATCTGGTAACCATCCTGTAAAACTGCAGAATCGACCTTTGCACTCATTCTGCTGGCATAAACAAGCGGCTCCGGATCCAATCCAATTGATTCACACTGCTGACGGATTTGATCGGGTGTTTTTCTTGAGACACCACCTTTGCCGCCTGCAACATAAAGATCAAGATCTCGATTGATCTTTTTTAATCCATCCTTTAAGGCACCCAGCGTTGTCGTTGTTACTCCGCTCGAGTGCCAGTCAAACCCTATCACACAACCAAATGCCTGAAACCAATACGGGTTTGAAAGTCGCCGCAACACCTCATCAGGTCCGTATTCTTCCACAATCGCACGAACTATCTCGCGTGATAAAGAAACCATACGGTTAAAAAGCCACGGGGGCGCTTTACCCCCGTGCAATGGTGTTTCGGCTATACCAGTTTTCATACTATTTCATTTCACGTACCGGTCAAACCAGTCAACTACTCTGTTTAACATATCGATTTGATGCTCACGTTCCGAGATACCATGTCCTGCCCGGGGATAGAGAACGAATTCAGTATCGACATCAAAGTGTTGAAGGGCACGGTAAAGTTCCCAGCCCTGACCCGGTGGCACACGATCATCCTGTTCTCCGAATAGGATCAATGTCGGTGCATCGTTACCGTCGACATGATTCAGCGGTGAGCGCTCCCACTGTAAATCCATCTGATCCCAGGTATATCCATCCCAGTGAGCCAACGCCATTTCGTCGGGGATATCGGTCATTCCTCCGAAGCTAATCCAGTTTGCAATTCCCGCTCCCATGATAGCAGCTTGAAATCGGTCAGCTGCTGTTGCGGCAGCCCAGGCACTTGTGTAGCCGCCGTAACTCCACCCACCAATTCCCAAACGGTTTTCGTCTGCTATCCCATCATCGATGAGAAAATCCGCGCCGGCAACAATATCGTACCATTCTTCACCCATCATATCCCCCATATTCGCTTCAATAAAATCATATCCGCGGCTTGTACTGCCCCGATAATTGGGTAATAAAACTACATATCCTCTGCCGGCCAATAGTTGCCCCCAACGTGACCAGCTTCCGTGCCAGCTTTGTAAATATGCTGCTTCGGGACCACCGTGTATTTGAAGAATAGTCGGATACCGTTGTCCTTCTTCATAATCTACAGGCTTTATTAAAACTCCCTGGATTTCGAAACCATCCGGTCGGGTCCAACTCACTTCGCTTACTTCTCCAAGACGGATATCATCAATATGAGCATTAAAATCAGTCAGCCGTTCAACAGACTGATTTCCTAATGAACCACTCCACAGTTCAGACGGTCGATCAGGTACATGACCTGTGGTTGCAAAGATGTTACCATCGTAAAAAAAAAACACCCCGATAGTCGATAATCTGTGTAACCCTTTGATTACGAATATCGACGCGATTCAGCGTTGTTCTTGTATCTTGCTGTGCTGTAAACCAAATTTCGTTATTGGATATCCAATTGTGTGACGTAACTGTACCGGGGAAATCTTCGATGATCGAAGTCCATTCACCTTCATCAAATGGTACAAGAAATACTCCGCCATCAATTGGTTCGCGGCCTTCACCGCGAGCATTTTTAATTGCAAGATTTCTGCCATCGGGTGAGAAATGCACCGGTCCTGTTTTACCGGGAAGTTCTACGAACAATTCTGCATCTCCACCCTGTGCGTCGACCATATAGAGATCTCCATAGTAACTTGCATCAATAGTCGGAACTTCTGTACCGATAAGTGCTATTCGTTCTCCATCAGGTGACCAGGAGAAATTCCATACACTTATATCATTGCGAACCACCTCACGGGTATCCTTTGTTTCAACGTCAATTGCATGCAGGCGTATTGTCCGATGATCCTGATCTACGACTTTCCAATCACGTCCTGCTTCGTGCTCCTGTCGCTTTTCTTCCGGGACTTGATCCTGGCTTACATATGCAATTTCACGGCCATCAGGCGACCACTGGAAAGATTGAACTCCCGTCGGTGCATCGGTTATTCTATCTGCTTCACCACCATCAACAGGTATACGATATACTTGCGGTGATCCATCCCGGGTGGACCGGAATCCCAACCACTTACCATCGGGTGAGAATGCGGGCGACATATCATTTTGAGGATCCCAGGTAAACCGTCTGTACTCGTCGTCCGCCACATTATATATCCAAATATCATTGAAAGGACTGCCGGGACCATCATCTTCGGTCCTATGTCGTTGTACTACAAAAGCTATAAGATCTCCGTCCGGAGAAATAACTGCAGAATGTACATTACGAATTTGAACAATATCCTCAGGAGTCAGAATTCGTTCCTGCGTTTCAGCTATGCATGGAAGAATTAGAAAAACAAATAATACAATGATGAACCGGTTAACGGATTTCATATTTCCCTCCGTATTTTTCTAGTCGGTGGTTATAATTATTTAGAGTCTTTGAGTTTTTCAATCAGCATATTTGAGAAATCTTCAAGCTTATAGTTTGCTTTCGCTAAATATTCAGCACGAAACTTTTCGGCCATCGGTCTCAGTGTTTCATACACTTCGCCACTACAAAAAATGATGGGAGTGTCAGTATTCGGACCGTCCTTGCGCGCCATTTGCAAAATTGCGATACCGGGTAAACGGCCCTTTACTTCTTCGTCCTTAAAATCGTTATCAATAATAATGAGATCGAATTTTTTATCGTGGATCATCTCACGAGTCTTGACACTGTTTTCAGTTTCAATAGTTTCGATCTTTGTCTTTAATTTTTTTGCCGCTTGTTTAATGGCAAGCAGATGCGATTTTCTCACTCCGTCGTCGTCATCAGCGACAAGAATAGCATAATTCATGGAATTACGATTTCCTTTTACAATTCTTTAATTCAAATTTAAGTTTGCGTATTTCACCCTTTTATAACACCGATCGGTATCAACCGTGCAACTTTCCTTGATAGTCCCGCTTCATGTACGACATCAACCACCGACTCCACATCTTTATAAGCATCGGGTTGTTCCTCAGTCAAACCGCGTTTGGAAGCACCGCGCACCTTTACTCCTTTTTGATTTAATTGCTGCAATAATTCATTAGCCGATATATCTCGACTTGCTTTCTTACGGCTCATTGCTCTACCAGCGCCGTGGCACGTCGAACCGTAGCTTTCACGCATAGAATTTTCCTCACCAGCTAGAACATACGAACTCGTTCCCATACTGCCGGGTATAAGAACCGGTTGGCCAACCCCGCGATATTCTTCATTTACATCGGGATGCCCCTTCGGGAATGCACGGGTTGCCCCTTTCCGATGTACCAGCACCTCGCGCTCTCCTTTATCGGTTTGATGCTTTTCAAATTTTGCTATATTATGTGCGACATCATAGACAAGCCGTAAATTACCGTTCTTGAGCAAGCGGTTAAAAACACCTCGAGTCCAGTGCGTTATCATCTGACGGTTTGCAAAAGCAAAGTTTGCCGATGCCGCCATTGCCTTCAGATACCCTTCACCTTCCTCAGATCGAACCGGTACGCATGCAAGTTGTCGGTCAGGTAATGAAATTTTATATTTCTTTAATCCCTGTTGCATTATATCCAGATAATCCGTACACACCTGATGACCCAGTCCGCGGGACCCCGTGTGAATAAGAATAACAATTTGTCCTTCATGTAAACCGAATACGCGTGCCGCTTCATCGTCAAATACAGACTCCACGACCTGAATTTCCAGGAAATGATTGCCCGAACCGAGTGTACCGAGTTGTTTGATACCTCGTTGTTTTGCACGATTGCTTACCTTGGTTGCATCTGCACTTTTAATTGTTCCATTCTCTTCGATACGCGACACATCGATATCCTCACCATAGCCCTGCTGAACAGCCCACTGGGCACCGTTTTGAAGCACATCATGTATTTCTTTTTCTGAGAGCTTTCTCTTTCCTTCCTTTCCCGTTCCACAAGGAATGGCTTTAAATAATTCTTCAAGCAAATTATCCACGTGTGGTCGGATATCCGAGACTTCAAACGGTGATGCAAGGAGTCTCACACCGCAATTAATATCAAATCCGACTCCTCCTGCCGACACAACACCCTCGTCGGGATCTACCGCTGCCACACCACCTATGCAAAATCCATACCCCTGATGCGCATCGGGCATTGCAATAGAATCACCAACAAGTCCGTTCAGCATTGCTACATTTGCTACCTGATCAAGTGTTTGATCTTTAGTAATTGCCTCGAGAAGTTTTTCGTTCGCGTAGATTCTGCCATCGCTTTTCATTCCTTCCCGGTATGTCTTCGATAATCGGTATCTGTATTTTCCTATTGATTCTAAATTTGCCACGTCCGTCACCTCCTGATTTCCGAATTAAATATCGACAAATACACGAACAATAAATCCATTATTTACTTGTTCAAATTTAAGTTGGTGATATGTAATTGCCTTTACATCAGTACGAACATCATGATCCTCGGTTCTGGTTTCACCATACAAAACAGCGATCAGTGAATAGTCTTCCTGCAATTTCACATCTGCCTTTGCCGGCAGAAACGACTCACCGTCAATTATATACAGGACTTCATTTAAATACCGCACAAGTAATTGTTCCCAATCACCGGCACTCACCTCGATAGTGTGTTTATTTTTTACTGCTACAGAATCAGGGTCGGTTATTATTGAAGTAAGTGCTATAGCAGCATTTGCTAGTCCCTCCTCACGTGTAGCACCGTATGCTTCAAAACCGATATCAGCAGTGTGCTCTAAAATCCGATATGATTCACTCATATACAATAATACTCAATCATTCGCCGGCACAGCATTCCGGTCGTATACTATAGTTCCGCCAAGAATTGTTTGATCCGGCCGGATATGCAACAATTCAGATACATCTACTTGCATAACATCATCGGGATAAATAACAAAATCAGCCAGCATACCCGCTTCAAGAGTTCCTTTGAGTCCTTCCTCAAACGATGCATACGCCGCCCATGTAGTCATCATTCTGAATGCTTCTTCGCGGGTTACACGCTGACCGGGATACCATCCACCTTCCGGTTCAAAATTCTCGTCCTGTCGCGTCTCGGCAGCAAAGATTCCAAGTAAAGGATTCACCGGTTCAACAGGAAAATCGGAACCACCGGCAATAATCGAGCCCTGTTCAATAAATGTACGCCACGCATATGCACCCTCAGCTCGTTCTGCACCGAGACGATCAAGAGCCCAGAACATGTCCGATGTACAATGGATCGGTTGCATACTGGGAATAATGCCGTATTCCCTGAACCTCATAAAATCATCAGGATGAACGACCTGCGCATGTTCAATTCGCAACCGATGATTATGTGCAGGAATTCTTCTTAGCGCCCGTTCATACGCATTAAGCACAACACGATTCGCGCGGTCGCCGATTGCATGGGTGCATACCTGAAATCCGTTTTCAAGTGCCTGTACAGTAATATCGAAAATTTCATCTTCACTCTTTAGCAACAAGCCGTCATTTTCAAGTTCGTCGCTGTACGGTTCTATCAATGCAGCACCACGTGAACCGAGTGCACCATCGGAATATAGTTTTATTGACCGAACGGTAAGCATATTACGCGCCTGCCAGGTTAGTGGTCCACGCTGTAAAAAATGTTCCCAGGTATCGCCGGGCCCATCGATGGCGGCATATAGTCGAAACACAGAATCTCCCGAACGTATAATATCCCGGTAAATATCGATCGTTTCAAGGTCGATTCCCATATCGTGAACGGTCGTAATACCATACGACAAACACTCGTTAATTGCAAGCTGTAGTGCTTCACGTTTTTGAGATGGAGTGGGATCGGGGATTTGATTGGATACAAGTCCCATAGCAGCATCGATAAGTACACCGGTCGGGTTACCATCTGTATCATGGATAATTCGACCTCCATCGGGATCGGGTGTATCATGTGTAACTCCTGCTTGTTCAAGTGCCTTACTATTTACCCAGGCTGCGTGACCATCTACACGCGTAAGGTACACCGGATTGTCAGGTGCGACACGATCGAGCACTGAATGATCCGGGAATTCACGTTCCGGCCAGTGGTTTTGATCCCAACCCCGTCCGCGAATCCACTCACCCGGTTCGATATCGGCAACTTCCTCCCGTACAAGTTCAGCTATTTCCTCCTCACTTTGTGTCCCGACAAGATTAATGATCATCATACTGGTACCTAATCCGAGCATGTGGGCGTGAGCGTCTGTTAATCCGGGTATAACGGTTCGTTCTTGAAGATCGATGACGTTTTCAGACTCATATAATTGCATTATTTCATCATTTGTACCGGCTGCAATAATCTTACCCTTACCTATTGCAAGTGCTTCTACAATGTCATTTTCCTGATTCATAGTGTAAATAGTGCCGTTGTGCACTATCATATCCACAGCAGTATCATCTATCATTATAAAATACCCTATCGTTGCGATTGTCATTACAACAAATAGTATAAAAATATTGCGAGGGTTCATGGTTCTCCGTTGATAGCAAGGTGAGGGTTTTATCAACATTCATAGCAATGTAAGATAAAAAAAATCCGGTTAAAAAGCCATGCTAATTTGTTGATTTTAAAGAGGTTTTTCTCTATGTTTTTAGCATTTACATTAGTCTACATAAATAATAAATAACAATAACAGGAACTATGAGTCATACATACGAAGAATTTGTTGAGATAGTCAGACGGTTACGGCGGGAATGTCCGTGGGATCGCGAACAAACACACGAATCCATCAGACAAAATCTCATCGAAGAGGCATATGAGGTTGTAGAGTCAATCGATGCCGGTGATATCGATGAGATGAAAAAGGAGCTGGGAGACCTCTTGTTACACGTGGTATTTCACTCGGTAATCGCCGAGGAAGAAGAAGAGTTCACACTCGAAGAAGTGGTATCACTCATCAGCGAAAAACTGATACGGCGCCACCCGCATGTCTTTGGCGATACAGTTGTTAACGGTCAGGATGATGTGATTCGGAATTGGGAACGTATTAAGCTTGATGAAGGACGCACATCGGTAATCGATGGTATCCCCGCAGCTCTGCCTGCACTTGTGCGTGCACTACGATTACAGGAAAAAGCATCGAAGGTAGGTTTTGATTGGGAAAAAAAAGAAGACTGCTGGAAAAAAGTTGAGGAGGAACTCACTGAATTCAAAACTGTTTCAGATGAGGATAATGATGAAGAGACAATAACGGACGAACTCGGAGACCTGCTTTTTTCAATCGTAAACTATTCCCGCTTTCTGAAAATTAATCCGGAAGATGCATTACGGAGAACAAATGAAAAATTCATTAAGCGATTTCAAATAATTGAAGAAAGACTGAAAGAGCAAGGAAAGGATATACACGAAACATCCCTGGAAGAGATGGATAAAATCTGGGAAGAGACAAAAGGCAAAATAAAAAGGTGAACCCGCTGATTCGGGTTCACCTTTCATTACCTATTCAAGATCGTCATCCTTCTTGTCATTACCTTGCTTTTTCGGCCCATTTGTTTTATAGTCCTCATATGCATCGATAATATCTTTTACCAGTTTGTGCCGCACGACATCATTCTTGTTGAAATACACAAACGAAACTCCTTCGATCTTTTTCAAAACCGATTGTATCTCAACAAGACCGGAAATGGCATTAAACGGTAAATCAATCTGCGTAATATCACCGGTAATGACCGCTTTGGAATTAACCCCGAGCCGTGTTAAAAACATTTTCATTTGCAGACTGCTTGCATTTTGCGCCTCATCGAGAATAACAAATGCGTTATTTAACGTCCTACCGCGCATATAGGCAATCGGAGCAATTTCCACAATCCGACGCTCGATGTATATTTTAAGTTTTTCAGCGGGTATCATATCATCAAGAGCATCGTAGAGAGGCCGAAGGTACGGATCTACTTTTTCACGCATATCACCCGGCAGGAAGCCCAAACTTTCACCTGCTTCAACCGCAGGCCGGGTGAGGATAATTCTATTCACCTGCCTGTTCTTCAGTGCAGCCACAGCCGACGCAACGGCAAGGTATGTCTTTCCGGTTCCGGCTGGTCCGATACCAAAGACAATATCGTTTTTCATAATTGCCTTAACATATCGTTGCTGGCCTTCGGTTTTGGCTTTTATCATACCGTTCTTGGTAAACAAGACGGCATTGTCCGCGTCTTCCTTTTCATAGGGTAATTGTTCCCGCGAAGTTCCGTTGGACGGTTTCATCGAGGAATCAACCAGGTCGATCACGGTCTCTACATCATTAGCAGTAAGATTTTTATTTTTGTTGAGAATGAAGATAAGCTCTTTGATGACACGTTCTATCTGCACGATCTCAGCTTCATCACCCTGCAGGGTAATTTGATCTCCCCGTACGACTATATTTGAATCAAATCGCTGTTCGAGAATCGCTAAATGCTTGTCGTTGAAACCGAGTAACGACAGCTTATCAACACCTTCCAATGAAATCTTTTTTTCTTTCGTAATGCTCGTCCCTCCTTTTGTAATTACTCAACAAATGATTTCCGAAATAAAAAATAAAGCCCTTACTACATCTTCAGGCAAACTGAAGATGCCATAAGGGCTTAAATGCTATATAACGTATTTGAATCAATAAACTAAAATACGAACACTTTATTGTTTGTGGTTATCGAAGACCTTCTCTTACTTCACGATAGTATCTGTTTGCTGCATCCTGCTCTCCTGAAGTCATTCTACCATCGCCTTTCGGCGGAACCTGGAGCCGCTGACCCGGATGAATAATATCGGGATCGCGAATCTTATCGCGGTTTGCCTGCCAGATGCGCGGCCAGAGCCATGCATTATCGTAGATGTCACGCTTCTTCGCGATGTTCCATAAACAATCCCGGTCTCGCGACCACGTCCCGACGGTATAGGTAATTACCATTCCTTCGAGTCGATCCAATAAATTATTTACACGTTCATCAAGTGCCATCAACCGATCATAGGTATCGGGATGGGCAGTTTGTCTGTTGCCTTTCAGTTCATTAACAGCTTCCTTCACCTCATCAACCTCATCACGCCGTTGTAATAACTCCTGATCAGACAATCTTTCAAGTGCACTCACCTGATTTTCGAGTTGCTGAATTCTTTCAACAAGGCTACGAATCTCAGCTTCTGTTGCACCTACCATCGCCAGGATTTCCTCACGGCATGCCTGGTATTCTGCTTGCTTACTTGCGATTTGTTCATTCAACTCTTCAATCTCAGCTTCGAGTGCATCCAATTGTTGTCGCAATTCATCTCGCTGTTGTGTATATTCTGCCATCTGCTGCTCCCACTCGTCGCGGGTCATGTCGTTCTGTGCAGAAAGATCTGTAACCGCGAATGAAGTTACGAATAACGCAGCAACAAGCAGATAGAGTAGTGATCTATATTTCATGTTTAAACTCCTTACTATTCTATTTTAGTTATTTATAAACTTTATCAAAATTGGGTCAGGTATAATTACGCGTCTTAGTCCCATTGCTGCAGACGCTGGCGGACTTTTTCTTTGTCTTCCGCACAAGTTCTCAGATTTTGATCCAATTCAGATACCTGCTGCTGCAAACTTGATCTTTCTCCTTCTTTCGATTCAATTTCTCTTTCAAGCGCGGCAACCTCAGCTCTGAGGTCTTCAAGCTGCGCTAATTCTTCAGCACTTGGCCGTCGGGCACACCCCATGATAAGGGCAGAAATAGTAATGATAACAAGAACGTGTGTCATCACTTTTTTAATTAACGTCATAAGTCCCTCCTATTTTGGATGACGGGTAAAGAAATAAACCATAGAGCACCGATTTGCGCGTGCTTTAAAGTGTTTGCATAATATAAAATAATTTCTTATTTGTCAAGATACATCTGCGAATTTTTGAAATTTTTTCATAGGGATATTTTCCATAAAATCAAGCATATATAGAAAAAATACCCCGCATATCCCTATGCGGGGTATGCTATTCTATGTCTTGTTTTTATCCATTACTTCAGGAACATCATTTTCTTAACATCCGTGAAGTCGCCTGCCTGGATGCGATAAATGTACATACCGCTTGATACCGGGTTCCCAGCCTGATTACGACCATCCCAGACTACATTGTAATGTCCCGGATCGTACATCTCGCCGGAAACAAGCGTCGCCACCCGCTGACCGAGTACGTTATAAATTTCAAGTGTTACCTGTACTTGTTCAGGTATCGAGAAGTCTATAGTCGTGCTCGGGTTGAACGGATTCGGATAGTTTTGTTCGAG
>SL_3KL_010_SEDDRAFT_10001655_pt1 | contig 20348 bp, 21 predicted proteins | sample SodLakKL_010_SED_2_FD_10381 | JGI IMG/M metagenome (IMG submission 10381) | reverse complement strand
GCACCGAGGGCCGGACCGAGCGTCCGGATCGGTGCGACCTTCGATGGTACGCCGGTCCGGGTGCCGCGTCGAGCGTCGGTGCGCGGGGCGGAACCACCCGGTCGCGTGGTGGACATCCCGACGCGTGTGCGCTGCCGCTCGGAGGTTTGCGAGGAGGACCGGGGCCCCCTACCATTTCTCCAACGACCTGGTTGAGGAATTCGCGCAACCGCCGTACGCGCACGTTCCGTGCGAGAACGTTTCGTACCGACACGTCACGACCAGCGACCCCGAGGAACCGACCCCGAGGAACGTGGAGACCATGGCTGCCAGCAGCACCGCGACGACGCTCGCCGAGGCGAGCGCGTCCCTCGTGCGGCTGCTCGGGCAGCCCCGCGCACAGATCGTCACCGTGCTGCGTGACGAGCCGTGCAGCGTCGCGCAGCTCGCGGACCACCTCGGCATCTCCGAGGTGGCGGTCCGCCGCCACCTGACGGTGCTCGAGGACGAAGGGTTCGTCACCTCCCGGACCGTCAAGCACGAGGGCCGCGGACGCCCGGCTGCCTGGTACGAGCTCACCGAGGATGCCGAGCAGCTCTTCCCGCACCGCTACGATCGGCTGGCGTCCGAGATGCTCGACTTCCTGACGGAGGAGCACGGCCGCGCCGGGTTGCGGGCGTTCCTGCGGTGGCGACTCGAGCGCGAAGCGGCCGAACTGCGTGAGGCGGTCACCGCCGAGGACCTGCACGAACGGCTGGGGCAGCTCGCGCACGCGCTGTCCGACGCCGGGTTCGCCGCCGAGGTGCAGCCCACCCCGGACGGGTTCCGGCTCGTGCAGAACCACTGCACGATCGCCGACGTGGCGAAGGAGCACCCGGAGGTCTGCGCCTACGAGGCAGCGGCCTTCTCGAAGGTCCTCGGCCAGGACGTCAGCCTCTCGCGGCGCGACACCCTCGCGACGGGCGCCAGCGCCTGCGTCTGCAGCGTGTCCACCACCGACACCCCAACTGCCACCGCCACGCCTGAGACGACCGACGCGACCGAGCACCACACCGACGACCCTGACCGAACGTCCCCCGAACGAGCAGGAGACCACCAGTGAGCCAGACCGAGATCGAACTCCCGGTCAGCGACGCCCGCCGCAACCAGGAGGACGTCGCCCAGGACCTCGCCGACTACAAGTTCGGCTGGGCCGATGGCGAGGAGGGCTACTCCTTCACGCCCGAGCGTGGGCTGACCCGCGAGATGGTCGCGCAGATCAGCGAGCGCAAGAACGAGCCCGCCTGGATGCGTGACCTGCGCCTGCGCGCCTACGAGGCGTACATGCGGCGTCCCATGCCCAACTGGGGTGCGGACCTGTCCGGCCTCGACTTCGAGAACATCTTCTACTACGTCGAGGCATCCGAGAAGCAGGCGAACAGCTGGGAGGACCTCCCGCCGGAGATCCTCGAGACCTACGAGAAGCTCGGGATCCCCCAGGCCGAGCGCGAGCGCCTGGTCGCCGGCGTCGCGGCGCAGTACGAGTCGACGGTGCTCTACCACAAGGTGCGCGAGGACCTCGAGGCCCAGGGGGTCATCTTCCTCGACACCGATGCTGGCCTGCAGGAGCACGAGGACATCTTCCGTGAGCACTTCGCCACGGTCATCCCGCCCAACGACAACAAGTTCGCGGCGCTCAACACCGCGGTGTGGTCCGGCGGGTCGTTCATCGTGATCCCGGAGGGGGTCGAGGTCGACATCCCGCTGCAGGCCTACTTCCGCATCAACAAGCAGAACATGGGCCAGTTCGAGCGCACCCTGATCATCGCGGAGCCCGGATCGCACGTGCACTACGTCGAGGGCTGCACCGCGCCGATCTACTCGTCGGATTCGCTGCACTCCGCGGTGGTCGAGATCATCGTCAAGGAGGGCGCGCGTGTCCGGTACACGACGATCCAGAACTGGTCGAACAACGTCTACAACCTCGTGACCAAGCGGGCCGTCGCCGGAAGGGATGCCACGATGGAGTGGATCGACGGCAACATCGGCTCCAAGGTCACGATGAAGTACCCGGCGGTGTGGCTCACCGGCGAGGGCGCCAAGGGTGAGGTGCTGTCGGTGGCCTACGCCAACGACGGCCAGCACCAGGACGCCGGCGCCAAGATGGTCCACGCCGCGCCGTACACCACCTCCAACATCCTGTCCAAGTCCATCTCCAAGGGCGAGGGCCGCACCTCCTACCGCGGGCTGGTCGCGATCCAGGAGGGCGCCCACCACGCCCGCTCCGCGGTGAAGTGCGACGCGCTGATGCTCGATGAGACGTCGCGCAGCGACACCTACCCCTACATGGAGATCGACCAGGAGGACGCGACGATCGAGCACGAGGCCACGGTCTCGAAGCTCTCCGACGACCAGCTGTTCTACATGCAGTCGCGCGGGATCGACGAGGACGAGGCCACGGCGATGATCGTCCGTGGCTTCATCGAGCCGATCGCTCGGGAGCTGCCGATGGAGTACTCCGTCGAGCTCAACCGGCTCATCGCGCTCGAGATGGAGGGCGCGATCGGCTGACCGAGCCGCGTGCCCCCCGGGGTCCGCCTCGCGGGCCCCGGATCCGTGTCCGAGTCGTGTCCGACCTGTGCTCCTTCACCCTCGATCTCACCCTCGACGACCACCGCCCACCTCACGACCACGACGAGTTGACCGTGAACCTCGATGCTCTCACTGAGGACGCCCTCACCGACCGCAGCACCGCGGCCGGCGAGCCGTCCTGGCTCCTCGACCGCAGACTCGCGGCGTTCAAGCGCTACGTCGATCAGCCGTGGCCGGACAGCCGACAGGACGAGTTCTGGCGCTCGACCCCGTTCGACCGTCGGATCACCGTCGATCGCGAGGTGGTGACCGGCACGGACGCAGATGTCGCCGACATCCCCGCGTCGGTCACCGCGGCGCTCGAGTTGGAGACCGCGCTCGTGCGGATCGTCGACGGCCAGGTGGTCGACACGAGCGTGCCGACGTCGTTGGCCGAACAGGGCCTGATCGTCACCGACCTCGGGACCGCGGCCCAGGAGCACCCCGAGCTGGTCCGTGCGGCGCTCGGCTCGTTGACCACCTCGGATCCGGATGGGACCGGGGCCGACGAGGACCGCACGATCACCGTGAACGACGCAGCGTGGACGACGGGCGTGTTCGTCCACGTGCCGCCCGAGCTCGAGCTCGTCGCTCCGATCGGCATCCACATCCACGTCACCCGGCCCGGCGCCCACCTGCCGCGGGTGCTGGCCGTGGTGGAGCGCCACGCCAAGGCGACCCTCTACCTCGAGCACACCTCCGTCGAAGGCGTCGACGCGCTGGTCGACGAGGTGCTCGAGCTGGTCGCCCGCGACGGTTCCGAGGTGCAGCTCGCCACGCTGCAGAGCTGGGCCAACCAGGTGCAGCACCTGTCGCTGCAGAAGGTGCAGGCCCACCGCGACGCCACGGTCCGCACACTGTCGGTGACCACCGGAGGGGCCACCGTTCGCTTCCGCCCGGAGACCGACCTGGTGGGTCCGGGCTCGGAGGTGCGACCGCTCGGCGTGTACTTCGCTGACGAGGGGCAGTGGTTCGACCTGCAGCCCTACATCCGGCACATCGCCCCCCACGCCTCCTCCGATGTGCTCTTCAAGGGCGCGCTGCAGGGCAAGTGCCAGACCGTGTTCCGTGGCAACGTCTTCGTCCATCGCGAGGCGGTCGGCACGGCCACCGATGAGAACAACAAGAGCCTGATCCTGACCGAGGGTGCCCACGCCGACTCGACCCCCTTCCTTGAGATCGAGTGCGCGGACATCACCGCCGGCCACGGTTCGGCGACCGGACAGATCGATGCCCGCCACCTGTTCTACCTGGAGTCGCGCGGTATCCCACGCGAGGAGGCGCTGCGGCTGATCGTGTTCGGCTTCTTCCGTGAGGTGCTGACCGAGCTCGATCTGCCGGGTCTCGAACAGGCCGCGCTCGGGGCGATCGAGTCGCGCATCGCAGACGCGGACCTGTCCAGCTTCCAGGTCAACGACGCCATGCTCAAGGATGCCGAGTGATGCACACCGTCGCCAAGCTGTCCGAGCTCGATGAAGCCACCCCCGTCAAGGTGGAGGTGGACGGCGTGCCCGTGTGCCTCGTGCGCCTCGGTGACCAGGTCAAGGCGGTCCACGACACCTGCTCGCACCAGCAGTGGTCGCTGGCCGACGGCATGGTGTGGGGCAACGGCATCGAGTGCTCCCTGCACGGCTCGACGTTCGACCTCGACTCCGGTGAACCGTCATCGCTCCCGGCGATGAAGGCGGTCCCGACCTTCCCGGTGAGCCTCGACGGCGACGACGTGCAGATCGACGTCGCGTCGCCCACCAACGACGCGCCCTTCCCCGACCACTGACGACCCACTCCCCGAGCACTCCCCGAGAACGATCCACCCCCGAACCTGACGAGAGACCGACATCATGGCTGACCTCGAGATCCGCGACCTGAAGGTCGAAGCGGACGGCACGGAACTCCTCCACGGCGTCACGCTCGACCTCGACAAGGGCAAGACGATCGCGCTGATGGGCCCCAACGGCTCCGGCAAGTCGACCCTCGCCTACGCCATCGCCGGCCACCCCGCGTACGACGTGACCGGTGGCAGCATCACCTGGCAGGGCACCGACCTCGCCGACCTGACCCCCGACGAGCGGGCCCGCCGCGGGGTGTTCCTCGCGATGCAGTACCCCGTCGAGGTCCCCGGCGTGTCGTTGACCAACTTCCTGCGCACCGCGGTCAACGCCGTGTCCGAGGAGGACGTCCCGGTCCGGGAGTTCATGACGCGGTTACGCAGCGAGATGGAGGCGCTCGACGTCGACGAGTCGTTCCTGCAGCGCTCGATCAACGAGGGCTTCTCCGGTGGTGAGAAGAAGCGTTTCGAGATCCTGCAGGCGGCGCTGCTGCGCCCGCAGCTCGCGGTGCTCGACGAGACCGACTCCGGGCTCGATGTCGACGCGCTCAAGATCGTCGCCCAGGGCGTCAACCGCCTCCGCGGTCCGGACCTCGGGGTGCTGATCATCACCCACTACACCCGCATCCTGCGCTACATCGACCCTGACGAGGTCCACGTGATGTTCGAGGGCCGGTTGGTCGCCTCCGGCGGTCCCGAGCTCGCCGACGAACTCGAGGACAAGGGCTACGAGTACCTCAAGGCCGGCACGGGCTGACCTCGCTGCCCGCGGCGCCGGACCATCGAAGGGTGGTGTTGACGCCGCCGACACGGCACGATGGTGTGCACCGGGTCACCAACCACAGGTAACCAACCACACACGAGACGAGGAAGACGATGTCGTTCGACGTCGCGACGCTGCGCAAGGACTTCCCGACCTTGCAGCGGGAGGTCGACGGCCGTCGTCTCGTCTACCTCGACTCGGCCGCGTCGTCGCAGACCCCGCAGCGGGTGCTCGATGCCATGGACGAGTACTACGAGCACCTGCGCGCCAACGTCGAGCGCGGTGTCTACCGCATCTCCGAGGTGGCCACCGGCCGGTACGAGGACGCCCGCACCCGGCTCGCCCGGTTCGTCAACGCCCCCTCCTCCGACGGTGTCGTGTTCACCAAGAACGTCACCGAGGCGATCAACCTCGTCGCGTACAGCTGGGTGCGACGACGGCTCGGTCCCGGTGACGCCCTGGTGACCACGGCGATGGAGCACCACGCCAACTTCGTGCCGTGGTGGCACGCGGCGCAGGACCACGGTTTCGACCTGCGGGTGATCCCGGTCACCCCCGACTTCGAGCTCGACCTCGCCGCGGCCCGTGAGCTGCTCGCCGACGGGCAGGTCCGCTTCCTCGCCGTGGGACACGTCAGCAACGTCCTCGGCACGATCAACCCCGTCGCCGAGCTGATCGCGCTGGCCCGTGAGTACAACCCCGACGTGGTCACCCTCGTCGACGGTGCGCAGGCCGTTCCCCACCTGCCGGTGGACGTGGCGGCGCTCGACTGCGACTTCTACGGGATCACGGCCCACAAGATGTGTGGCCCGACGGGGATCGGCGCGTTGGTCGCCAAGCCCGGGCTCCTGGAGGACATGCCGCCCTTCCTCACCGGCGGTTCGATGATCCTGGACGTCAGCGTCGACGAGGTGACCTGGAACCATCCGCCGCACCGGTTCGAAGCGGGGACCCCGCCGATCGCCGAGGCCTTCGGTGTCGGTGCGGCCTGCGACTACCTCGACGACATCGGGATGGACGCGGTCCGCGCCCACGAGCGCGCCCTGGTCGGCACCTTCGTCGACGCGTTGCGCGAGGCCCCCGGCGTCACCGTCTACGGCCCGGTCGACCCCGCTCGTCGCTCCGGCGCGATCTCGTTCGCTGTCGACGGTGTGCACCCACACGACCTCGGCGCGATGCTGGACGGCTACGGCGTCTGCATCCGCGTCGGTCACCACTGCGCCAAGCCCCTGATGCGCTCGCTCGGCGTGAACTCCACGGCGCGCGCGTCGCTGTACCTCTACAACGACACCGACGACCTCGCTCCGCTGCTCGCGGGCATCGACGAGGCGCGGTCGTTCTTCGCTCGCTGAGTCCAGGAGGTCCCACCGTGAGTATGGAGGATCTGTACCAGGAGATCATCCTGGACCACTACCGCAAGCCCCACAACCGGGCCCCGACCTTGGAGGGGGAGGACGTGCACGTCCACCACTCCAACCCGCTGTGCGGGGACGAGATGGACCTGCGGGTGCGGGTGGCTGACGGCAACCTGGATGCGGTGGTGTTCGACGGCGAGGGCTGCTCGATCAGCCAGGCGTCGGCGTCGGCGATGACGATCGCGGTCGAGGGACGCGGGCTCAAGGACGCGCTCGAGCTGGCCGAGGACTTCCGGCTGATGATGCACGGCGACGAGCCGCAGCGCGCCGACGACCTGCAGGACGGGATCGCCTTCCAGGGCGTCGCTCGGTTCCCGGTCCGCGTCAAGTGCGCCCTGCTCGGATGGATGGCGCTGCGCGACGCGATCGAGACCTACGAGAGCGGCGCCTCCGCCCACTCCGTGACCTACGACGACTAAGGACGAACCGTGAGTGATCAGCCCAGCACGATGACCGACGCGGGCGTCGATCCGGCGTCCGAAGATGCCGTGCCCGAGGCGGACACGCCGACGGGCCGGGCCCCCGGGTCCTCCGAGGGCGCCTCGCAGGAGCGCGCCTCGGAGCAGCGCCACCCCTTCGCCGATCTGCCGGTGGAGGAGGACGGCATGCCCTCCTCCGAGGACCTGATGAACGGCCTACGGGCGGTCGTCGACCCGGAGATCGGGTACAACATCGTCGATCTCGGCCTGGTCTACGAGGTGACCAAGCCCAAGCGGGGCCACGCCCACGTGTTGATGACCCTGACCTCGATGGGCTGCCCCCTCACCGAGGTGATCCACCAGCAGTGCTCGGTGATCCTCGGCGCGATGCCCGGCGTGGACCACGTCGATGTGGAGTTCACCTTCACGCCACCGTGGTCCACCGACATGATCGCCGACTACGTGCGCGAGGAACTCCGCGCGATGGGCATGAACATCTGAGCGCCGACGCTCAGGCGGCGACGCGCTCGAAGACCGCGGCGATGCCCTGTCCGCCGCCGATGCACATGGTCTCCAGGCCGTAGCGGACCTCGCGGCGCTCCATCTCGCGCAGCAGCGTCGCCAGGATCCGGGCACCCGTCGCCCCGACCGGGTGGCCGAGCGAGATGCCGGAGCCGTTGACGTTGGTGCGCTCGTGGTCGGCTTCCCCGAACCCCCAGGCGCGCGTGACCGCCAGGACCTGGGCGGCGAAGGCCTCGTTGAGCTCGATCAGCTCCATGTCGTCGAGCGTCAGACCGGCGCGGCCGAGGGCCTGTTCGGTCGCCGGGACCGGCCCGATCCCCATCCGTTCCGGTCCGACGCCGGCGAGCCCCCACGACACGAGCCGGGCGAGCGGGCGCAGCCCGAGCTCCTCGGCACGGTCCGGATGGGTCACGATGCAGGCGGCCGCCCCGTCGTTCTGCCCGGAGGCGTTGCCCGCGGTGACGGTCGCTGCGTCGTCGAGCTCGCTCCGGACCGGACGGAGCTTCGCCAGCGACGCGAGGTCGGTGTCGTCACGTGGGTGCTCGTCGGTGCCGACAGCCACCTCGCCCTTGCGCGTCGCCACGGCCACCGGGACCAGTTCGTCGTCGAAGCGTCCGTCACGCTGGGCGGAGACCGCTCGCTGGTGGGAGCGCAGCGCCAGCTCGTCCTGCTCCTCGCGGGGGATGCCGAGCTCGCGCCGCAGGTTCTCGGCCGTCTCCAGCATCCCGCCCTCGACGACGTGGTGCTGCCCGCCGGCGGTGACCCGCCCCCGCGCGAGACGGTCCATGAGCGCGACCTCGGGGGCACGCACCCCCCACCGCAGGCCGAGGGCGTAGTGCTCCACCCGGCTCATCGACTCGGCACCTCCGGCGATCACGACGTCGGCGACGCCGGTCTGCACGCGCATCGCCGCGTCCATCACGGCCTGTAACCCCGATCCGCAGCGCCGGTCGATCTGCAGCCCCGGGACCTCGACCGGCAGGCCCGCGTCCAGCGCGACGACGCGACCGATCGCCGGCTCCTCGCCGTTGGGGTAGGCCTGGCCGAGGATCACCTCGTCGATCTGGTCACCCGCGACCCCGCAGCGGTCGAGCAGCGCCCGGAGCACGGTGGCGCCGAGCACGGCCGCGGGGACGTCCTTGAGGTTGCCGCCGTAGCGTCCCACCGGGGTCCTGACCGGTTCGCAGATCACCGCGTCGCGCACGCGAGGCTCCCTTCGTCGGGTTCGGCCCGGATCCCCCAGGCGACGGCCTGGTAGGTTCGCACGGTTTCCACTGTCTGGGAACGTCGGGGCCGTGGCTGGGCGTTGACACTACTCCGGGCGCACCGCACGGCGTAACCGTGGCGGTGCCCCTTCCGTCAACCTGCGTCAACCTGCGTCACCCACGCGCGACCGTGCGTGGAGTTCGCTATCGACCTCGCCGTTGCCTACCTCAGGAGTCGATCCATCGTGGTCCGACCTGCCGTCGACCGTCGCGAGCCCCTCACCAACGAGGAGATCGCTCGCTACAGCCGCCACCTGATCATCCCCGACGTCGGCGTCGAGGGGCAGGAGCGCATGAAGGCCGCCAAGGTCCTGCTGGTGGGGACCGGCGGCCTGGGCTCGCCGCTCGCGCTCTACCTCGCCGCGGCCGGGATCGGCACGATCGGCCTGGTCGACGACGATGTCGTCGATGCCTCGAACCTGCAACGCCAGATCATCCATGGCACCTCGGACATCGGCACGCGCAAGCTGGACTCGGCCGAGGCGTCGATCAAGGAGATCAACCCCCACGTCGAGGTGGTGCAACACCCGACCTTCCTGACCTCGGACAACGCGCTCGACATCGTCGCGGACTACGACCTGGTCATCGACGGGACCGACAACTTCCCGACGCGCTACCTCGTCAACGATGCCTGCGTGCTCCTGGGCAAGCCGAACGTCTACGGCTCGATCTTCCGGTTCGAGGGGCAGCTGTCGGTCTTCTGGGCCGAGCAGGGCCCCTGTTACCGCTGCATGTTCCCGGAGCCCCCGCCGCCGGGGATGGTGCCCAACTGCGCCGAGGGTGGTGTGCTCGGGATCATGGCGGGCCACATCGGCACCGCGCAGGGCATCGAGGGCATCAAGGTCCTGGCGGGCATCGGTGAGCCGATGATCGGGCGCCTCGGGCTCTACGACGCGCTCGAGCAGCGCTGGACCTACGTCAAGGTCACCAAGGACCCCGACTGCCCCGTCTGTGGCGAAGACCCCACGGTCACCGAGCTGATCGACTACGAGGAGTTCTGCGGGATGCCCGCCCACGACGGCGTGGTGGAGACCGACCTGTCGCTGGCGGACGTCGAGATCCTGCCGACCGAGTACGCCGAGATCGCCGAGAAGCCCGACGTCGTGCTGCTCGACGTGCGTGAGCCCCACGAGTACGAGATCAGCCGGATCCCGGGGGCCGTCCTGATCCCCAAGGACGAGCTGCCCGGCAAGCTCAGTGAGCTGGACCCGACCTCCGAGTACGTCGTGCACTGCCTCTCGGGTGTGCGCTCCCTCGAGTCCACGGAGCTGCTGCGGGGTGCGGGGTTCAAGGCCCGCTCCATGCGTGGCGGCATCAACGCCTACTCGCGTCAGGTCGATCCGAGCATCCCGACCTACTGAGGGCTCCCGCTGAGGGCTCCCTGCGGTGGTCCTCAGCGGTGGTGACCTCCTGCCCTAACACCTCCTGGCCCCGACGGGCAGGCTCGTGATGTCGCGTCGGTCGTGCCGCAGCTCCTGGCGCGGCGACGCTCCGAGCCAGGAGGTGCACCGTGGCGGGACCAGGCTCATCGTCCGGTCGGGGACGTGGCCGTGAGGAACCCCATCCATCGGGAGATGAGCGCTTCTCCCTGCTGGACGCGGCGCTGCGCAAGGCCCGCTACCAACAGGATCAGCTGATCGAGGTCCTGCACGGGGCACAGGAGATCTTCGGGTACCTCGCCGACGACGTGCTGTTGTACGTCGCGCGAGGGCTGCGCCTACCACGGGCCCGGGTCTACGGGGTGGCGACCTTCTACCACCTGTTCACCCGTGAGCCACAGGGCGAGCACACCTGCTCGGTCTGCACGGGCACCGCCTGCTTCGTCAAGGGCGCTGACGCGCTCGTCGACGCGATCCAGCGCGAGTACGGGGTCCGTCCGGGCGAGACCACCGAGGACGGCCGGTTCACCCTGACGACCACCCGGTGCATCGGAGCGTGCAGCCTCGCGCCGCTGACCGTGGTCGACGAGGACGTCCGTGGCCACCTCAGCACCGATGAGGCGCTGGCGCTCGTCGCCGAGATGCTCGCCGACGAGCCGACGCCGGTGGAGGTGTCCTGATGGCTGCACCGATCGATCTCGACGATGTCGTCCGCGCCGAGCGTGAGACCCGCGCGAGGTTCGTGCGACGCGCGTTGGTGTGCACCTCGACGGCCTGCGCGACGGCGGGTGCCCTGACGGTGCGCGACACGATGTCCGAGGCGCTGGCCGACGCGGACCGTCCCGACATCGGCGTCGTCTCCACGGGCTGCCCCGGCATGTGCAGCCGGGGCCCGCTGGTGCGGGTCGAGGACCGTGGCGAGCAGACCACCCTCTACACGCACGTGGACGAACCAGGTGCCGACGCGATCGCCAAGGAGCACCTGCTCGGGGGTGAGCCAGCCGCCGAGGTCGCCACCATGCCGCCGGACGTGCCCTTCTTCGCGCGACAGGTTCGGGTCGTGCTGGAGACCGCCGGTCGCATCGACCCGGACCGGCTCGAGGACTACGTGGGCGAGGGCGGCTACGGGGCGCTCGCCAAGGTCCTGACGTTGATGACCCCGGAGGAGGTGGTCGACGCCGTCACCCGCAGCAAGCTGCGTGGGCGCGGCGGCGCCGGGTACCCGACCGGTCGGAAGTGGGCCCTGCTCGCGCACGCCGAAGGTGAGCCGAAGTACCTCGTCGCCAACGGGGACGAGGGTGACCCCGGTGCGTACATGGACCGCACGATCATGGACTCCGATCCCCACCGGGTGATCGAGGGCATGGCCATCGCGGCCTACGCCACCGGCGCGTCTCGGGGCTACGTGTACGTGCGTGCCGAGTACCCGCTGGCGATCGAACGCATGGAGCGGGCGATCCGGGCGGCCAAGCGTGGCCGGCTGCTGGGTCGCAAGGTGCTCGACACGACCTTCGACTTCGACCTCGAGGTACGGGTCGGCGCCGGCGCCTTCGTCTGCGGTGAGGAGACCGCGCTGATGGCCTCCATCGAGGGGCGCCGCGGCCTGCCGGTCCTGCGTCCGCCGTACCCGACGGAGCGGGGGCTGTGGGGACAGCCCACCATGATCAACAACGTCGAGACGCTGGCCAACATCCCGGCCATCATCAACCGTGGGCCCGACTGGTTCGCTTCGCTGGGCACCGAGGACAGCGCCGGGACCAAGGTCTTCGCGCTCGCGGGATCGCTGCAGGACACGGGCCTGATCGAGGTCCCGATGGGCATCTCCCTCCGGGAGCTCGTGTTCGACATGGCCGGCGGGATCCCGGACGGTCGCAGCTTCAAGGCGGCACAGACCGGCGGTCCCTCGGGTGGCTGCATCCCCGCCCGCTTCCTGGACACGCCGGTGGACTACGAGCACCTGCGCGACCTCGGCTCGATCATGGGTTCCGGCGGCATGGTCGTGATGGACGACACCGTCAGCATGCCGGAGGTCGCCCGCTTCTACATGGAGTTCTGCCGGGAGGAGAGCTGCGGCAAGTGCGCGCCCTGTCGGGTCGGGACCGAGAAGATGTGGGCCTTCCTGGATCGGATCTGTCGCGGGGTCGGGCGGCAGCGGGACCTCTCCCACCTCGAGAGCCTGTGCCGCACCGTCCGGGCGACGAGCCTGTGCGGCCTCGGTCAGAGCGCCCCGAACCCGGTCTTCTCCACCCTGGAGCACTTCCGGGACGAGTACCTGGATCTGCTGATCGACGAGGAGGTCACCAGTGAGACCGCCTAACAGACGGGGCGGCCTCCCCGTCACGCTCGACGGCGAGGAGGTCATGGCTGTCGAAGGGGAGACGATCCTGGCGTTGGCTCGCCGCAACGGTGTGCCGATCCCGACGCTGTGCTACCTCGAAGGCCTCTCGGTGCACGGTGGCTGCCGGCTGTGCTCCGTGGAGGTCGACGGCGATCCCCGACTCAAGCTCGCCTGCGCGACACCGGTGTGGCAGGACATGGACATCCGCACCAACACCTTCGAGCTACGCGAGCACCGGCGCCGCATCGTCGAGCTGCTGTTCGCGGAAGGCAGCCACGTCTGCGCCACGTGCGTCACGAACGGCAACTGCGAGCTGCAGGACCTCGCGGTCGAGACCGACGTCGACCACATCCACTACGACCTGAGCTTCGCCAACGAGGGCGTCGACGCGTCCCACCCGAAGTACGTGCTCGATCGCGACCGGTGCGTGCGGTGCACCCGCTGCGTCCGGGTCTGCAGCGAGGTGGAGGGTGCATCGGTGTGGGAGATCGCGGAGCGGGGTGGCGACTCCCGCCTGGTCGCGGAGCTCGACGTTCCCTGGGGTGAGGCGAGGTCGTGCACGTGGTGCGGCAAGTGCGTGCTGGTCTGCCCGACCGGGGCGCTGAGCTTCAAGGGCAGCGCGGTCGGGGAGATGCGGCACGATCCCGATCTGATCGTCTTCCTGGCACATGCACGTGCGGAGGACGAGTGGGTCCATCCCGATGATGAGGAGGTGCTGACATGAGCTCGCCTCCTCGGCGACCGCGTCTGGCGACCGCGTGGCTGGGTGGCTGTTCCGGCTGCCACATGTCCTTCCTCGACCTCGACGAGGCCCTGTTCGACCTCGCCGAGCGCGTCGACGTCGTGTTCGGTCCGCTCACCGACGTCAAGGTCTTCCCACCCGACGTGGACCTGACCCTCGTCGAAGGGGCGGTGGCCAACTCCGACAACCTCGAGGTGGCCCGTGCGATCCGGGCGAACAGCAAGGTCGTGGTGTCCTTCGGGGACTGCGCGGTCACCGGCAACGTGACGGCGCTGCGCAACCGGCTGGGGGAACCAGCGACGATGCTCGAACGGGTCTACGTCGAGCAGACCGATCTGGATGGTCAGGTGCCGAGCAAGGTCGTCCCCACGCTGCTCCCGCAGGCGCAGCCCCTGCACGAGCACATCGGGGTGGACGTCTACCTGCCCGGCTGCCCGCCGTCCGCCGACAAGATCCTGCGGGCGGTGACCCTCCTGCTCGATGCGCTGGAGGCAGGCGAGCCGATCCAGTCCGTCCTCCGGGAGGGCCCCGACGAGTTGCGGTTCGGCTGACCGCGAAGAGAGGCACCGCCGTGCACGACATCCACGTGATCGATCCGGTGAGCCGGATCGAGGGCCACGCCAAGATCACGATCCACCTCGACGAGGGCGGCGAGGTCGCGGACGCGCGCTTCCACGTGACCGAGTTCCGTGGCTTCGAGGAGTTCTGCCGTGGACGCCCGCTCGCGGAGATGCCGGGGCTGACCGCCCGGACCTGCGGCATCTGCCCGGTGAGCCACCTGCTGGCGTCGGCGAAGGCGACCGAGGCGATCCTGTCGGTCACGATCCCGCCGGCGGCACGGCTGCAGCGGCGCATGGCCAACCTCGGGCAGATCGTGCAGTCCCACGTGCTGAGCTTCTTCCACCTGTCCGCGCCCGACCTGCTGCTGGGGATGGACGCCGGACCCGAAGGCAAGGACGTCTTCGGTCTGATGCGCTCCGAGCCCGAGCTGGTGCGTCAGGGCATCGGGTTGCGCCGGTTCGGTCAGGAGGTCATCGCTGCGGTCGCGGGGGAACGCATCCACGGTGAGGGCATCGTCCCGGGCGGGGTCGCCGCGCCCTTGACCAGCGAGCAGCGCGATGCGCTGCGCGCCGGGCTGGACGAGGCGATGGCGTCGGCGCAGGCCACCCTGGCACTGTCCTTCGGTCTGCTCGACCGGTTCGCCGAGGAGGTGGAGGTCTTCGGGCGGTTCCCGACCCTCTACCTCGCCCAGTGCGCGCCGGACGGCACCTGGGAGCACTACGACGGTGCGCTGCGGGTCATCGACGGGGACGGCGGGATCATCGCCGACCAGCTCGACCCCGCCCGGTACCGGGAGGTGCTGGGCGAGGCCGCCGGGGTGGACTCCTACCTCAAGGTGCCCTACTGGCGTGAGGCGGTCACCGATGGCGACCCCCGCACCGGCATGTACCGCGTCGGCCCCCTGGCCCGCATCAACATCGCCGAACGCTTCGGCACGCCGCTCGCCGACGCGGGGCTGGCCGACCTGCGGGAGCGGGTCGGGCGCATCGCGTCCTCGTCGTTCCTGTACCACCACGCCCGGGTCCTCGAGGTCGTGACCAGCCTCGAACAGATCGCGACGATCCTCGACGATCCGGTCCTGCTCGACCCGGCGGTGCGTGCACGCGCCGAGCCGAGCCAGGGCCGCGGCGTCGGCTGCTCGGAGGCGCCGCGCGGCACCCTCTTCCACGACTACGAGGTGGATGCGCACGGGGTGGTGACCGGCGTCAACATGGTGATCGCCACGGGCCAGAACGAGCTCGCGATGAACCGCACCATCCTCGACATCGCGCGCAGGTACGTCGATGGCCCGGAGCTGACGACCGGGACCCTGAACCGCATCGAGTCGGGCATCCGCGCCTACGACCCGTGCCTGTCGTGCTCCACCCATGCGCTCGGGCAGATGCCGATGCTGCTGCAGCTGGTGGACACCGACGGCCACGTCGTGCAGGAGATGCGACGTGACTGACCCTGCCGTCGGCACCCGGGCGCCGATCCTGGTGCTCGGGGTCGGCAGCGAGCTGCGCCGGGACGACGCGGCCGGACGACACGTCGCCGACGCGGTCGCCAGGGTCGAGGACCCGGACATCGAGGTGCTCTCGGTCCACCAGCTCACCCCGGAGCTGGCCCTCGATCTGGAGGGCCGCGAGCGCGTCGTGATCGTGGACGCGGCCGTCGGTGTGGCAGAGGTCACCGTCAGCAGGATCGATCCGGCCAGCAACGACCAGGCCTTCAGCCACCACCTCGACCCGATGACGCTGCTCGCCCTCGCCGGCCGGCTGGGGACCGCACCCCGATCGCTGCTGGTGGTGAGCGTGCCGGCGTACGAGCTCGACCTGGGCACCACCCTCAGCGAGCCGGCGGGACGGGCCGTGGCGGAGGCGACCGCCCGGGTGCTCGAGCTGACCGTGGCGACGGATCAGCGGTGACGGGGGCGTGGTGACGAAGGGGGTAGCCCCAGCCCGATCGACCTGTCATCATGGGGACCCCTGGGAGGTGGCGAACATGGGAGTCCCGGTCTCCGTCCTGTTGGACGGCAAGGATGAGGTGCTGGAGACGCTGCCGCTGGACGCGACGATCCGCGAGGCGGTCGAGCGACTCACCGCGCGTAACATCGGTGCGATCGTGATCACGACGCACGAGGGGTCGCTCGCCGGGATCCTGTCCGAACGCGACATCGTGCGCGAGCTCGCCTCGACGGGGCCGGGGATCCTGGACGTCGCCGTCTCCGTCGTGATGACCAACGAGGTGGAGACCTGCACGCCATCGACCAGTACCGACACGCTGATGCGCCTGATGACCGAGCGGCGCGTGCGGCACATCCCGGTCGTCGACGGTGAGTGGCAGCTGGTCGGCGTGGTCTCGATCGGTGATGTCGTGAAGTGGCAGCTCGAGGAGCTCTCGACCGAGGCCGAGCAGCTCGCGAACTACGTCCGGGGTGGCAGCTACTGAGGGTGCGGGCTCTGGCCTGATGCCGATGCAGCCTGGCTCTCCTCCTGGGGGCCGTCCTCGGTCTCGTCTTCGGTCTCGTCCGGGGGGAGCAGCCGGGTCGCTCGTGGGTCCAGGGCCAGGGTGATCGGCTCGCCGATCGCCGGTGCCCTGCCCCGCCAGACGGGGACGGTGAGCTCGGGGCCGCAGCGCGTGCGCACCCTCACCCGCAGGTGGTCGCCGGCGAACCGGCGGCCGACCACCTCCCCGTCCAGCTCGATCTCGTCAGCGCGGCGTGGACGCACCTCGTCGGCCAGGCGCAGCGCGTCGAGGAGGAGGACGAGGTGGGCCGGCCCGTCGGGAGCGTCGACGGGAACCTCGCCGAGCGGCGTGGCCGCGACACCGTCGGCGATCTCGACGGCGAAGAGATGCTCCAGCCCGAGGAAGCGTGCGACGAAGGCGTTCGCCGGGCCGCGCCACAGTCCGTCGGGGGTGTCCACCTGCTCGAGCCGCCCCTGGCGCATCACCGCGACACGATCGGCGAGCGCGAGCGCCTCGTCCTGGTCGTGCGTCACGTACAGCACGGTCGTGCCGAGCTGGCGCAGGAGCTCCGGTAGCTCCGTGAGCAGCCGGTCCCGCAGCGCCCGGTCCAGGGAGCCCAGCGGCTCGTCCAGCATCAGCAGTCGGGGACGGGCCGCGATCGCGCGCGCAAGGGCGACGCGTTGCTGCTCGCCCCCTGACAGCGCTGTGACGGGGCGGTCCTCGGTCCCGGTCAGGTCGACGAGGGTCAGCGCCTCACGGACCCGTTCCGCGATCTCGGCGCGCGGGTTGCCACGCATCCGGGGGCCGAAACCCACGTTGTCGGCGACGGTGCGGTGGGGGAACAGCGCGTGGTCCTGGAACATCAGCCCGACCCGTCGCTGATCCGGGCGGAGCCCGTCGAGGACGTCGTCGTCGAGCGAGACCGTGCCCGTGTCGGGCAGCACGAGCCCGGCGATGGCACGGAGCAGGGTGGACTTCCCGCAGCCGCTGGGCCCGAGGATGCACAGCACCTCGCCATCGTCGGCGGTGAGGTCGAGGTCGTCGACCGCCACGAGGTCGCCGTACCGCACCGTGAGTCCGCGTACGTCCAGCATCAGAACCGTCCCACCTGGCCGACACGAAGCCGGTCGATCAGCAGCAGCGCGGTGGCGGTGACCACCATGAGGATCGTCGACATCGCCATGGCCTGGCCGAAGTTGGCAGCGCCGGGGCGCCCGAGCATCCGGAAGATCGCCACCGGCATGGTCGGGAACTGGGCTCGCGCGACGAACACCGTCGCGCCGAACTCGCCGACGGCGATCGCGAACGAGAACCCGGCCGCGACCAGCAGGGCCCGCCCGACGATGGGCAGATCGACCTCCCTCCAGATGCGACGTGGCGTCGCTCCGAGGGTGGCGGCGGCCTCACGCAGCCGATGGTCGATGGACCGCAGCACCGGCAGCAGCGTGCGTACGACGAAGGGCGTGGCGATCAGCGCCTGCGCGAGCGGGATGAGCAGCGGCGAGCCACGCAGGTCCACCGGGGGGCGGTTCAGCGCGATGAGGAACCCGAACCCGACGGTCACCGCCGAGGTCCCGAGCGGCACCATCAGCGCACCGTCGACGAACCGGGCGACACGGCCGTGCCCGGTGACCGCCGCCGTCGCTGCGAGGCCGCCGACGATCAGGGCGATCACCGTGGCGGCGACGGCGAAGGTGATCGAGTTGCGGATCGCCAACCACGGCGGGACGGTCAGGATCGTGTCCGCCGTCGCCGAGAACAGCGCCCGGTAGTGGGTGAGGCCGTACCCCTGTGCTGTCGACAGGGACCGCTCGGCGAGCACCAGCAGCGGCGCCGCGAGCAGCCCGGCCATCAGCGCGAGGTTCGCCCGGAGGAAGCGACGTTCGCCCCGCGTCCGAGCGGGCCGGCTCGCCCGCTCGGAGGCGACCAGCGGCTGCTGGGTCGTGCGCCGCTGCAACCGGCCGTAGACGACCAGCGACGTGACCACCGCGATGAGCTGGAGCAGTGCCAGCACCGATGCGAGCGGCAGGTCGAGCAGCTGGGTGGTCGCCCGGTGGATCTCGACCTCGATCGTGGCGCGGGCCGGTCCACCGAGGATCAACACGACCCCGAACGAGGTGAAGGTGAACAGGAACACGATCGCTGTGGCCGACGCAATGGCGGGGCGCAGGAGGGGCAGCGACACCTCACGGAAGGCCTGCCAGCGGGAGGCCCCGAGCACGCGGGCCGCGTCCTCGAGCCTCGGGTCGAGCAGCGCCCACAACCCCCCGACGGTGCGCACCACGACCGCGTAGTTGAAGAAGGCGTGGGCGATCAGGATCGCGGTCACCGTCCGGCGCAGGTCGAGCGTGGGCGCGGCGGCACCGAACACACCCTCGAGCAGGCTGTTCACGGGGCTCTGCGGGCCCAGCAACGCGAGGAAGGCGGACGCGACGACGACCGTCGGCAGGACGAAGGGCACCGTCACCGCGGCACGGAGCACGTTGCGACCCCGGAAGCGCATGCGTGACAGCACGTACGCGCCGGGCAAACCGAGGGCCAGGGTCAGGGCCGTGGAGACGGTGGCCTGCCACACGGTGAACCACGCGACCCGGCGGACCACCGGGTCGCTGAGCACCTGCCACACGGCCCCGAGGTCGAGGACACCCTCGGGACGCAGCCCCGTGAGCACGATCGTGGCCACGGGGTAGACGAAGAACAGCCCGAGGAACAGCACCGGGACGACCAGCAGCGCCGCGGTGGCGGCGGGTCCACGCCGTTGCGCCGGTCCGGCGGCGACGCGTTGGGTGCCCGCGGTGTCGGTCACGTCCGGATCACCGCAGGACCGTCCGGGTCCACTCGTCGATCCAGGTCTCGCGGTTCTCGCCGATCACGAAGGGATCCAGCTCGAAGGGGTCGTCGGGCAGCTGTGCGTGCTCCACGAAGACCTCCGGGAGCTCGGCGTCCTCGACGACGGGGAAGACGAACATCCGCAGCGGGATGTCCTCCTGGAAGGTCGGGGAGAGCATGAAGTCCACCAGCTGCTGTGCCTCATCGGGATGCTCGGTGGTCGCCAGGATGCCGACGAACTCGATCTGGCGGAAGCACGAGGCCCCGATCACGCCGGTCGGCGCCTCCTCGAGCTCCTCGTCGGCGAAGTAGACCTCGGCCGGGGGGCTGGAGGCGTACGAGACGACCAACGGCCGATCGCCCGCCCCGGCACCCGAGAACTCGTCGTAGTAGGCCTGCGACCAGCCGTCGGTGACGACGACGTCGTTGTCGCGCAGGTCAGCCCAGAAGTCGAGGTAGTCGTCCACGCCGAAGCGCTCGATCGTGGCCAGCAGGAAGGCCAGCCCAGGCGACGAGGTGGCGGGGTTCATGACGGCGAGGCGGCCCTCGTAGTCCTCGCCGGTGAGCTCCGCGAGGTCGTCGGGGACCGCGACGTCGTGCTCGTCGAACCAGGCGACGTCGTAGTTGAGGCAGACGTCGCCGACGTCGACGGGGGTCACCCGGTGTTCCGGGTCGAGCTGGTAGCGCTCTGGGACCACGTCCAGGCGGGGCGAGCGGTAGGCCTGGAACAGCTCCTCATCGAGGGCTCGGGACAGGAAGGTGGTGTCCACCCCGAACAGCAGATCCCCCTGCGGGGAGTCCTTGGTGAGGATCGCCTGGTTGAGGGTCGTCCCGGCGTCCCCGCTGGGGATGGACCTCGACCTCGATGCCGGTCTCCGACGTGAAGCTCTCCAGCACCTCGGTCGAGACGTCGAAGGAGTCGTGGGTCAACAGACGGAGCACGACGTCGGGGTCGTCGGTGGCCTCCGCCGGGGCCGCCTCAGCGGGCGTCTCGGCCGCCTCGGGGGTCTCCTCGACAGCGTCAGGGCCGCAGGCAGCGAGCACGAGGCTCGCGCCGAGCAGCAGGGCGGTGGGCAGGGTTCGCATCGATCCTCCTCAGGGATGTCCAGGTCGCAAGGGGCCTCAGGGTTGGCCGGGCCTCAGGGTTGGCCGGGCCTCAGGGTTGGCCGGGCCTCAGGGTCGCCCGGGTTGGACGGCCAGGAGCACGCCCGACCGCGCCGTGACGCTCGCGTCGGAGGCGGAGAACTCGT
>SL_3KL_010_SEDDRAFT_10001654_pt1 | contig 20348 bp, 19 predicted proteins | sample SodLakKL_010_SED_2_FD_10381 | JGI IMG/M metagenome (IMG submission 10381) | reverse complement strand
CTGGCGGGAGCTTTCATACCCATTCTGCCAGGCCCGCCATTAAGTTTTTTGGGGTTTCTTCTGATACATTTTAGCTCACGGATGGCTTTCCCTTCTCAGGTTTTACTTACACTTGGGGCCATAACATTAGTCATCACCCTGGCAGATTATTTATTACCCGTTTGGGGCACCCGGTGGGGAAAGGGAACCAAACATGGCCTACTGGGAGCTACCCTGGGGCTGCTAACCGGAATTTTATTTTTCGCACCACTGGGTGTAATCGTGGGTCCTTTTCTTGGGGCATGGTTGGCCGAAAAAGTGAATGGAAAACAGCACAAAGAAGCTTTTAGATCAGCTATGGGAAGTTTCATGGGTCTTATGTTGGGTATCGTTCTTAAGTTTGTGCTATCCATAGTCTTTATCTGGTATTCCCTGAAAGAATTCATCCTTTCATTTGCATAATGCTTATTTGAAATGTTTTTAAATAACCATCTTATGGATTTCTTTCATGGAAAATTGCTTAATTTTGCACCAACACATATAGATATTTAAATAATAATACGATGTCAGAAAATTTCACCATTGCCATTTCCAACAGGTACGACGAGCTATCAGGCCAGGAGTGCTGTTTATCATGTGGCGGAGCCATAAACCATGCAGATATTAAACCAGGATTCAAGTGTGCTGACCTGGGTTCCGGCAAAGGGTACGATGTACTAAAAATGGCCAATATGGCGGGAAGTGAAGGATTTGCATGGGGCATTGATGTTTCAGAGGCCATGATGCAAACCGCCCGTGAAAATGCCCGTAAACTCAATCAGCAAAATACTGCGTTCATCAAAAGTGAACTGGAGCAAATCAACCTGGAAGATCAATGCCTTGATCTTGTGCTATCCAACTGCACAATAAATCACAGTCTGGATCAGGCCAGGGTATGGAAAGAAATATTCAGAATACTTAAGCCAGGTGGAACTTTTATCGTTAGCGATATATTTGCCAGCGAACCCGTACCTGATAAGTACCGTAACGACCCGGAAGCAGTGGCCCAGTGCTGGGCAGGAGCCGTAACCAGGGAAACCTATTTTGACAATCTGAAAAACGCCGGTTTCACCCATGTGGAAATCCTGGAAGAGTCGAGCCCCTATGACAAAGGCAAAGTTAAGGTCTGCAGCTTAACCATACAGGGAGAAAAACCCGCCTGAATGATATGTTGCCTGGAATTTTAATACTATATTAGCCACAAAATTGATGGATTACTCCGACTATTTATATTTATTAACCTTCATAAAAAAGAAACATGAAAACATTGGTGAAGAAAACACAAAAAACAGAAAACGCTTCTAAAAAGCAAGCACAGTGCTGCGCAAAACTATCTAACAACCAAGTGGGTTGCCACGATTAATTAACTGATTCATCCCGGACAAATTATTTGCAATGCAACTACAAACATCCCGTCACAACATCATCTCACCTTTGGGCAATGGAAATGAATATCTCATTGTAAATGTTTTGTCCGGGAATGCTGATATTTTGTCAGCAGAAGAATACAAAATCCTTCAGCAAAAAAATTTTGTCAATCCACCTCCTGAATTTATTCAAAAAGGATATGTGGTAAACCCCGGTGATGAAGAGATGCAGTACCGGCTGAAGTACATTGAGTTTTTAGAGGAGCGGGATAAGGAAGAATTGCAGCTTTTTTTTGTACCCACCTATGCATGCAACTTCACTTGCTCTTATTGCTATCAAAGCGAATACCCCCATCAAAATCAAACACTCACCCCGGAAGTAACAAATGCCTTTTTCAACTTTATTGCTGAAAAATTTGGCGATCGCAAAAAGTATGTTACCATTTTCGGAGGGGAGCCACTACTAAAATCAATACCCTATCAACAAAGCATTTACCACTTTATTGAACAAGCCCGCAAAAACAAGTTAGATTTAGCCATTGTTACCAACGGCTATTACCTGGATGAATATCTGCCTGTTTTAGAAAGCAGCTTTGTACGGGAAATACAAATCACACTGGACGGCACAGCCCCGGTGCACGACAAAAGAAGAAGGCTGAAAGATGAAAGCCCCACCTTCAACAAGATTGTGGAAAACATTGATGCCTGCTTACAAAAACAAATTCCGGTAAACCTGCGAATGGTTGTTGACAAGGACAACATTGACAACCTGCCTGAACTGGCAGCCTTTGCCAAAGAAAAAAACTGGACGGCAAACCCCCTTTTCAAAACTCAAATCGGCAGAAATTACGAACTCCATTATTGCCAAAACGGGCATTCAAAGCTATTCACAAGACTTTCGCTATACGAGAAAATGCTAAAGCTGATTCAGGATCATCCCCAAATCATTGAATTTCATAAACCGGCTTTTTCAGCCATAAAGTTTTTACAGGAAAACGAAAAACTCCCGGATGCACTCTTTGATGCTTGCCCGGCATGTAAAAGTGAATGGGCAATGGACTTTTCGGGAAACATATATTCCTGTACAGCCACAGTGGGCAAACCCGGAGAAAAGTTAGGCTCCTTCTACCCTGCCGTAAAACTAAATGAAGAAAAAATACAACAATGGCAACAAAGAGATGTTATGCATATTGAAAAATGTAAACAATGCAATGTACAGCTCATCTGTGGTGGAGGCTGCGGCTCTATTGCCTTTAATGAAACAAACAGTATCCTTGCGCCTGATTGCCGACCCATAGAAAAGCTGCACAGCCTGGGGGCAGAAGCCTATTTCTCATCCAACCAATGATTTTCCCAAAAGCAAAATTTTCTTACAACTCAGCGGTTACATAAAAAGGGGTGCTTTTTTTGCTAATTTTGACACGGCAAAATTAAGTTATCACAGAGGTTGGTTTTTCTCAGTAAGTTGAAGCTAATTTAAAGAATCCATGCACCAGTTTTTGGAAAAAAAAATTACAAAACACCTGATTATCGTTTTATCTATTTTCACCGGACTGCTCACCTCCTGCCTCGATGAAGAAGTATGTGAAGATGTTGCTACCGTACCGGTAAGAATGGGTTTTTATTACCAACAGCAGGATATGGACGAACCCACCCCCCAATCCATTGACAGCCTGACCCTTTTTGCCCTGGGCAACGACTCGATCCTTTATAACAACCAATACAATGTAAGCCAGGTTGAATTGCCGCTGAACTCCACCACTGACAGTACTGCTTTTGTAATAAAATGGCCGGCACCCCCCGAATTTATCGTACTGGATACCCTTTGGATTCACTACAAAAGACTACCCAATCTCATTTCTATGGATTGTGGTTTTGTGACCTTTTACGACATTGAATACTTTTACCATACAGAAAATATTATTGACACCCTTGAACAAGAAAGTTCAAATATAAGAAACACCTTAGATGAGCATTTTAAGATGTATCCTGATTTGGCTGATGATGAGCCTTAGTCTTTGGGTTCGTGCAGATGAGCCTGCAAATGCAAACAACGACACCATAGAGTTACCATTAAAACCCTTTATCCGCATTGGTTTTGATGTATCATCTGTTGCAAGGCAATTTATTGAGCCAGAAGTTCGTCAGTTTGAGTTTACGGTTGATTCAGAAGTTAAAAAAAACTGGTTTGCTACCCTTGAAGGTGGCTTTATGAATGTACTGTCTGATAAAGCATCTTTTGAGTATAAAGCCAACGGATATTTTGCCAGGGCAGGGATGGATTATAACTTGTTAGGATACGCTGACCCGGTTTCCCAAAATGACCTTGTATTGCTGGGAGTCAGGTATGGTTATAGCTATCTGCAGCAAGAAGCACCCTTTTTTATCATCGAAAATCCGTTTTGGGGAGAACACCAAAGCAGCATGGAGTCCAACAGCTACCACTTACACTGGATAGAACTGAGCGGGGGCTTGAAAACAGAACTGTTTCGCAATTTTTTTCTTGGATGGACGTTAAAAACACGGATCAGGCTGTCTGATAGCAGCAATCCTCTAATGGACCCCTATTATATTGCCGGTTTCGGGCATGGTAAAAGAAGTACTCCCGTGATGGCTCAGTATTTCATCTTTTATCGGTTTGGTTTGTAGTAACCATGTAAAATTACGGTTTTACCATATAAGAGATATGAGGGTAAACCGCTATAAACATTGATGTTAACAACAGAATGTATCTCCATAAAGCCAATCGGGGTTTTGGAACGCCACAAGGTTTAATAAAAATTTCAGGCCAATTACTTCCAAAACCGTTCAGATTCATTAAATTTGAATAGGTTTATAAAAATAAAAGAAATAATACACCAACATGAAGTTCGCAGAAGTCAGAGATTTTGTTTTAAAGAAACTCAAAAAGGAGTTAAAACCCAGTCTCTATTATCATAATTACCAGCATACCATTGATGTATGTGAATCGGTTGACAGGCTTGCAGAACTTGAAGGTATAGAAGGAAAAGAGCTGGTGCTGCTGCAAACGGCTGCCCTTTTTCATGATACAGGCTTTCTATGGAGGTATGAAAACAACGAAGAGTTGGCTTGCGAGTTTGCGCAAAACAAGTTGGGCGAGTATGACTATTCAAAGCAGGACAAAGACCACATCTGCCGCATGATTATGGCGACAGAAATTCCCCAGAAACCTGACGATATTATGGCAATGATACTGTGTGATGCGGATCTGGACTATATAGGCAGGGGTGATTTTTTTATCACCGCACTAAGGTTACACAGGGAGTGGAGTGAAAACAGTAATCGGAGAATTACTTTTAAGGATTGGTATCTCAAGCAACAGAGCTTTATTAAGCAGCATGAATTTTTCACCAAGGCAGCTAAAAAACTTCGCAATAAAACCAAAGCGCACAATCTCACCCAGGTAAAAGAATTACTTAACCTACTTGACACAACCGCCCAGGAGAAAATTGACAATTTCACCCGCTCTCCAAAATAAGCAAAAATCAGGATTTTTCATTTAATATTTTTTTGTACTTTGGCAAACTCAAATATGATTCAGCGCTACCTAACTTATACTTACAAAACCAACACAACATGGAACAGGAAAACAATGTAATAATGGTTGCCTATGATTTCACACAAATTGGAGACATGGCCATCGAAAACGCCATACAAATGGCAAAAACCCTGAACTACAAAGTTTGCTTACTTCACATCATCAACACACCTTCCAGAAAAAAGCTAAAAAAGGCAAATCAGCCCGTTGATACCATCGATAAAAAACTTAAAGAGATGGCTGCATCTCTGCATAAAAAGCACAATGTTGCTGTTGACCATATAACAAAAACAGGAAGCATTTTCACTTCTATTGCAGAAGTTACCAAAGACATTGGTGCAAATTTATTAGTTTTTGGCACTCATGGGAAAAGAGGAGTTCAGTTTTTACTGGGCAGCTTTGCTGTAAAACTGGTGAAAAGTTGCCCCATCCCTGTTTTGGTGGTTCAAAAACCCGCCAAAAAATCGCAGTATAAAGATATTGTCTTTCCACTGGATCTGGAGGCGGGCAGTAAGCAAAAGGTGAAATGGGCCCTGGCTTTACACAAGCAATTCCAATCGAAATTTCACATTTACGTTGAATCCTATAATGATGATTATGTGCAAAGAAAGCTTAAAGCGGACCATAAGCAGGTGAAAAAAATACTTGAAAAACATGGAATACCCCACACAGACAATTACTCTCCTCCCAAAACAAGGTTTACAAAAAAACTAGTGGAGTTTTCAAAAGATATCAATGCAGACATGATAATGATATCAACAGATCCCGATAAGCTAACCTGGAGCTTGTGGGGCTCTCCCGATGAAAGAGTTATTTACAACCAGGAAAAAATCCCCGTAATGTGTATCAATGCGCAAGATCTAAGGGTAATTATTGGAGGACTGTAACAAAGCAACCAAAAAGAAATTTTATTCTAAAACTGCCGGTGCAAGCCGGCTTTTTATTTGACAGCACAAACCAATGCAGCAATCTTTACAGGGATTAACTGTCAATGAAACCCACATGAGCACAATGCTCACAAAAGACAACAAATAATATAGTGTAGGTGGGTTCCATTCAACAACTTAAATCAAATTTATTCGAATGAATAAAAAGTAGAAAAACAAGGTTAATGTCTGCGCCTATATTTTGGCAGACAGCAGGACGCATAAAACAAATATGTTTCGGATGGATGCAATGCAAGTTAAGGAAAAAATTGAAAAACTATCGGAGGAAATAAACAAGCATAACTATAATTACTACGTGCTTGATAAGCCTGCCATCAGCGATTATGAATTTGACCAATTATTGAAACAGCTGGAAAGGCTGGAAAAAAAGTTCCCCCAACTTGCAAGTCCCGACTCACCAACACAACGGGTGGGTGGAGAGGTTACCAAAACTTTTAAAACCGTTACCCACAAGTATCCAATGCTTTCCCTGGGCAATACATACAGCATAGATGAATTGCGTGATTTTGACAATCGGATACGCAAAACATTAAAAGGGGAGTTTTCATACGCCTGCGAACTCAAGTATGACGGGGTAGCCATAGGACTTACCTACCAAAATGGACGCCTGGTGCAAGCTGTCACACGTGGTGATGGTGTACAGGGCGATGATGTAACAGCCAATGTGCGAACCATAAAAAGTATCCCCCTGGTAATAAACCACCGGGATATTCCACCCCTTTTTGAGTTAAGAGGAGAAATTATAATGCCTCACAAAAGCTTTATCTACCTCAACCAGGAGAAAAAAAACAACAATGAAGCGGGCTTTGCAAATCCCCGGAATGCGGCCAGCGGTAGCCTGAAACTACAGGATTCAGCCACGGTTGCAAAACGCCGTCTTGACTGTTTTATCTTTGGAATACTTGGCGACGATCTGCCCTTTCAATCTCATTTTGAAAATATTGAAATGGCCCGAAAGTGGGGATTCAAAGTGTCTGATGATATCAAAAAATGCAATTCCATCGAAGAGGTTATGGAGTTTATTGAACAAATTCAGGAAAAAAGACAAAGTCTGCCCTATGATATAGATGGTGTTGTAATCAAAGTAAATGACTACAAACAACAGGAATCGCTGGGCTATACCAGTAAGTTTCCCAGGTGGGCCATATCTTACAAATACCAGGCAGAACAGGGTATTACACGGTTACAAAAAGTTAACTACCAGGTGGGCCGCACAGGTGCCGTTACCCCGGTAGCTATCCTCGAACCTGTTTCCATCGCCGGTACAACCGTTAAAAGAGCCTCTCTCTATAATGCCGACCGCATGTATGAGCTGAACCTCCATTTTGGTGATACCGTTGTAGTAGAAAAGGGTGGTGAAATAATCCCCAAAATTGTGGATGTTAATACAAAGCTTAGACCACCAAAGGCAGAAAAAATTGAGTTTGCCTCACATTGCCCTCAATGCAACACTGCACTCAAAAGAAACGAAGGTGAAGCGGCTCATTACTGCCCCAATACCCAAAGTTGTCCACCTCAAATCCGGGGAAAAATTGAACACTTCATCAGTCGCCGGGCTATGAATATTGAAGGCCTGGGTGAAGGAAAAATTGAAGTGCTTATCAATAACAAACTCATTGAAAACATTGCAGATGTATACAAGCTCAAATATGATGACTTACTGGGACTGGAGAAAGTTGTTACCAATGAAGCAACCGGTAAAGAAAAAAAAATCAGTTTCCGTGAAAAAACGGTTGAAAATATTCTTACAGCAATTGAAACATCCAAAAAGGTGCCTTTTGAAAGGGTTTTGTATGCCCTTGGCATAAGATACCTGGGCGAAACAGGAGCCAAAAAAATTGCACAACACCTGCACAGCATCGACAACATTAGCCAAAGCTCATTTGATGAATTAATTGCCATCCCCGAAATCGGAGATAGGATAGCCCAAAGTATCAGGGACTTTTTCTCATCAGAAGAGAACATAACAATCGTCAGGGAGCTTAAAAAGGCCGGATTAAATTTTGAACTAAAAAAACAATTCGCAGAAGATGCAGGCAGCCAGCCACTTGAAGGCAAAAAAATTGTGGTTTCAGGCGTTTTCAAAAGCTTCTCAAGAAATGAAATCAAGGATTTTATTGAGCAAAAAGGAGGCAAGAACGTATCGTCCATCTCTTCTAAAACAGATTACCTGCTTGCAGGAGAGAATATGGGGCCTGAAAAAAGGAAAAAAGCCGGGGAGCTAAACGTTCCGGTTATCAGTGAAGATGATTTTAAAAAAATGATTGCAGAATAAAAGGCTTAGTTCTCTTTTTCATTTACAATCAGCCCGTCTTTCATGGTTAGTTTCCTGTCGGCCATAGAAGCCAACTCATTGTTGTGGGTAACAATAACAAAGGTTTGATTGAGGCGCTTACGCAGGTCGAAAAAGAGCTCATGGAGCTCATCGGAAGTTTCCGAGTCAAGATTACCACTTGGTTCATCGGCCAACACAACCACCGGATCATTAATAAGGGAACGGGCCACAGCCACTCTTTGCTGCTCGCCGCCTGACAACTCGCCGGGTTTATGCTCCATGCGATCTTCCAGTCCCAGCAAGTTCAACAACTCTCGTGATTTGTCCAAAACTTTATTCGTCGGCTTTTTGCCGATAAAACCAGGTATGCAAACATTCTCGAGGGCTGTAAACTCGGGTAATAAATGATGAAACTGAAAAACAAATCCAATATGCTGATTTCTAAAGGTGGAGATTTCTTTATCCGTGAGTGATTTCACCGCTTTGTCATCAATGACCAGGTTTCCGCCATCAGCCCTGTCAAGCGTACCCAGTATATGTAAAAGGGTAGTTTTCCCCGCACCAGATGCCCCCACAATGGATACGATTTCCCCTTTTTTAATTTCAAGGTCTATTCCTTTCAAAACCTTTAACGAACCGTAGGACTTTTGAATATTTTGTGCTGTTATCATCAATTATCAATTTTTAGGACCAACCTGTTATGGCATGGTAATCCAGGTGGTAAAGTATTTTCAGGGACAAACTATTATATTGGGGTGAATCGATAAGCAATCCAAAGTTATCAAAATAACTATTTACAACCCCCGATTTTTCGTGCAATACCGAATTTTTCCAAACAAGATTTAGCTCAGAGCCCGGAGCAAAAAGCCAGGTAAAAACAAAATCGATATTAAAAGAGTTAAAGTTAAAGTCTCGGGTATCGGCAAACTCATAGTTTGTTTCGGTATCCAGCCTGCCATTCTCTTTCAGGGGATGAAAACTGTCATACTCCCCTTTTGACCAATACTTTCTCAATCTGAAGCTGAAGTATATGTCATCTTTTAAAATATAATCACTGGTAAAAACATTCTCAACCGTAGTAATATCGCGATAACCAAAAATAACTTCATCCTCAGATACTCCTGCATACCCCACATTGTTCTGATTGAAGTTCATCTGTAATGTATTAACCACAGAAAAGTGATCGTTAAACCGGTACCTTGGCGATAAACGGTAACTCATATTGGTATTATCAAAGCGGGCAATTTTCCGGTAATTTACCCTCAAATCAAGGGCAAAAGGGTTCCTGTAATCTGACGATATTCCGGTCCAGCCACCCATTCCCCTGGGGTTGATAAAATACATGCCAGCCTTGCGGGGTTCATAATAATCGTAGCGGTCACGAGGGTGGAAATACATTCCATGATAAACATACAGATAATCCTGGGTTGAAGTATTGGCAGTATACTCCACGTACATATTTTCAAATCGGTAATTGCTGTACCGGGTTTGGTTTTGAACCCTGAACCGGTTTCGCCAATTCCGGAACATTCCAAAAGGTTCATAAATATTGTAATGGAACTGCACCCGATCTCTTAAGTAGTTATTGCGGCGGGTAATCCCCATGTCGTTGTCGTTATAGTCCGGGCTAAGAGCTGATCGGGAAATGGAATATTGAAAGTTGCCTTTTGCTTTGGCTAGAGATGCGTTGTATTTAAAGCCCGTTTCCACTTCGAAGGTATTATCCTCGTTACCGTTTTTATGGTAGAGCTGGTTAAAAGCACCTGAAACATTTATCCTATAGGTGTTTGATTGATCCATAATGGTGGTACCTGCACCCGTTACGTTGGCATGTCGCCCATGGTCGAACCGCAATACATTGGTATTGATAATATAGGCAGAAGAGTTATTGGCCATTGCCTGGTCAAAAACAAGTATATTATAATTGGTTCTGGGGTCAGTTTGTATTTCACGCTGGTTTCCATCAATATCTTCGGTTTTGGCATGCGTTCTGTCTGTTATGGCATTAAATACACCTATGGCAAGCCCGTTATTGTTTCGTCCACTGAGTTTAAAAGCATTCAGCAATTTGGCCTGTTGGGGATTATTTATCAATATTTCTTCCTCATCAAGTTCACCATACACACTGCCATAATCAACAGGGGTTCCTCCAATGCGTCGTGAATAAAACAGCCCTCCCCTGTTAAACAAATCCATACTTTCTTTAAAAAATGGTCTTTCTTCACTATGCACTGTTTCGAAAGCAGAGAGGTTTTTCACCTGGTTATCTGAAGGTACCTGACTGAAATCAGGCATTAATGTCATATCAAAAGTAAAGCTTTCATTGATGCCATATTTAAAGTCAAGCCCGCCGCCAAAAGTGCCGGTAAGGTTATTAACGCCATCTATATTGTGGGGATAATGACTGGAACCCATGGATAAATAGGGGGTAAATGAAATTCGGGGAGGGGCTTCAATATTGCAAATACCTCCAAGCTGACCCCAATATACCAATCTGTTGGAGGCATCCCGCTGTTCCAACGCCCAGTGATTCATTTCTCTGTACCGGCGTATGTTACGGTAAATTTGCATGCCCCAGGTCTGACATTCGGTAGAAGGAAACCGAATGGCGGAATACGGGATGCGCATTTCAACGGTCCAACCTTCATCATGAATTTTCACCGCACTTTCCCAAACTCCATCATACGTACGGTCTTCCTGTCGGTAATCCCGTTGCACGCCCGAAGCAGCAACCTCAAAAGTATAAGCATCAAGCTGATTGTTATAGGTATCGAACCGGATACCAAAAGCATCTGCATTTAAACTTGCATTGCGCTGTCCCAGCTGCCTCAAAATACTATCAGGACTAGTGTCGTAGAGCATGGCTCCCACATAAATGGCATTGTCATCATACAAGATTTTAACCTCTGTACGCTGGGTCGGTTTTTCGTAGAAATTGGGATCATACTGAACAAAATCAGTAATGATTTCTGCCATTCCCCAAACCTCGGGCTCTAAAACACCATCAATGGTGGGAGCTACATGGGTACGTTGGGTAAGTGCCTGTTGGATATCCTTGTGGGTTCCCGAAAACAGTGGTATGGTAAATAAAAGAAAAAGACTTATGGAAATTATCTTATTTAAGTGCATCGGTAAATTTTAAAAACTGACATGCAGTTGTCTGCTGTTAATTGGGTAGCAGAAAAAGTGAGGCTAAAGTATAAAAAACCGCTGAATAAAAGCCACGCAAAACACCTAATTTTTCAAGTACTTTTATAAACTTATCTAAAAATATGTTATTAATTGTATTCTTTATATAACCAACCCAAAACACTTCAATACAAAAAATTCAATCCAATGTATAAACCGCTGTCACCATCCTGCTCATCCAGAGCAAAGCCATAATTTACTGCAACAACAAAGTTTTCGTTCATCACGGCATGAACCCCTACCCCCACACCCCAGTGGGGTCTGTCTGATTTAGCGGAGATAAAACCCACATTGTTGTAATCGATGTCATACTTTTGGGCAACCATAGCAGCATCTGCAAACCCACTGGTGGAAATATAAAAGTTTTGTTTTAGCAAATGAAACCTGACAGCTTTATATCTTAATTCAAAATTAGCGTATGCAATTCCATCACCCTGGACTCGATTTCTCCGTATCCCTCTCACTGTTTTTGAACCACCAAACCCATCGTTGGTTTTGTAGGAGCTGAAGATAAACGGTAGCATATAAAAGGGCATGCTTCCGGCGATTCGTCCCTGGTAGCCCAGCCGATTGGCCAGGGAAAATCTTTCAGGATAAAGGGTGATATAATGCCTGTGGATAAAAACACCCTGCAGATACGCATAATCACCATTACCCAAAAACGAAGGAGCAGCCATTACAAATGCTTCAGTCCAAACCCCTTTCATGGGGTTGGAAAGCTGATCACGGGTATCGTGAATGATACCTGCTTTCAGAAAAAAGGTATTGCCTCCATCCTGCATATCATCTGGAATGACTCCCGAGTCAACATACTTTTCATATATTCCTGTTTGGTCTTCTCCAAATTCTTCATCGTTGAGATTTTCACGGTCAACGGGTCCGGTCTTTACCCCAAAAAAGCCGGTACCACCAAGCCACTTCCAGTCGTCATGATAAAAGCGCCGCTGAAAATCTGTGGTAATACGCAACAACCTGCGATCGTGCCTGTAATAATAGCGGGATGCATTTTCAGGTCCAAGGTCCTGATCTCCATCTTCCATATCCCTGTCATAAAAGGCCTCATACCCGTTAAATCCATAAAAATCGAGTGCCTGTTCTGTCAGATACATCAAATCAAATGTAGTGCGGGTATCGGGGATTAAATAATTGGAATCATAAAAAAAATTGTTCAACCCATTGCCTTTGGTGGTTCTGGACCACTCAAAATACAACGAATGCAAATAATTGGGATACACCTCGCCATCTCCATAATAAAACAAGTTGGCAAGGGCTCCATAGCGAAACCCAACATCCGTGGTATAAGCCACTGCGGGTAATGCCCCAACATTCCATCCTGTTGCTACAGGTTCCTGATTCAGCGTATCGGCATTTGCCATTAGCGAGGTGGCGTTCAATAGTATAAAAAAGCCCCAAACCCAAAGTATAAAAAAAATATTTTTTTTACGCATATCAGCTGTTTTTAAAAACTGTAAAGTTAAATTTTTTCAATATAGCTGTGTGATTCTATTAAAAATACCTAAGTTTTTTTTTGAACAGAATACTTGGCATTATCCGGTTTTTTAGTCGCATGATTGACATATCGGGGATTAAGGCATATTGACTCTTCGCTGGTCTGGGTATTATAATGTGTATCTGCATCAGAAAGGCATTGCATTTCCGACCTTGAAAATATCGCAAATAAGTAATATCTTGCGAAAGTTAAACCAAAAAGGAGATGGAAGAAAAAAACAATATAGCAACCCACCTACTTCTTACCCTTATAAACGCTTCGGCAGGTGTTTACAAGCAATACCAGTTTAGTTTCTGGGGTCAGCTCATCCTTGGTTTTTTGTACTCTTTTGGTTATTTTGATTCCAAAATTGCTGGTTTTATCCTGGGTTTTTTCATGCCTGTGCTTTGGATAACTCTTACTTACCGTTATGTACTTTACAAAAGAAAAGCTAAGGTAAAGCTACCCTTTCCTAAGTGGATGCAAAAAAACCCGGGAAACACTCTGGTAGTAATGGTAGATATATTGTTTCTTTCCTTTATCTGGGCAGTCATACTTACCGAAACTTACGAAGCAACATGGCTAAAAGTGTTTTTCACCATGATTTTTCCTATCCTCACCCTTTCAATGCTCAGAAACCTTGTTATCTATCCCTTTCCCAAAGAAGATGACGATGAGTCTTCCCCACAAAACAATCAAACCTTTTCAGAAAACAGAACCAATGAAAACAACCAACCTGAGTAAGGTTATGCAAACAAAATTATTCAACCCAATATTTAACTCTTTGGTAATTTAAAATACCGCAAAACAGAAACACTTTCCATGGTATTCTGGCTTCTTTGATATACACCCCCTAATTTATATTGATTCCAAACGAATTTTGACCATCAGTTCGCTTTTTTTTACGAATTTTGGCAAAAGAATTGTTCACCAGAAATCAAAAACCACATTTAAATTATTCACAAAAAAACGAACCGTATGGAATTAGAAAAGATCTTCAAACGATTCTGGGTTCCCTATTCCACCCAAAACCCCAATGCCAAAAAGATTTACGATCTTTTCACCCAGCAGGGCGAAAATATCATACATGACCATATTGCATTACGCACTTTTAACGACCCACGGATGAATATTGACGTAATCTCAAGGATATTCACCGATAATGGATATGAAGCCCGGGGGGAGTATAACTTTAAAGCTAAAAAGGTATTCGGCCGTCATTTTGAGCACAAAACCGATCCCAATGCCCCAAAAGCATTTATCAGTGAATTACTTTTGGAGGAATTCAGCCAAGCCCTGCAGGCTACCATTTATGAATACCTGGACAGCTTGGGCGAAGAGGTTTATATGGATCCTGAACTGGTTTACAAGGGAAGTATTTGGGGAAAGATTCCTTATGATACCTATAACAAACTGCGTAATGAATCAGAATATGCAGCCTGGCTGCTGGTTTACGGATACAGGGCAAACCATTTTGCCATCAAGGTTAATGAACTGAAAAATTTTCAATCACTGCAGCAAATCAATGCTTTTATTAAAAGTCATGGATACATGATGAATACAGCTGCTGGTGAGATTTACGGAACCCCGGAAGAACTGCTGGAACAATCAGCCACCAAAGCAGAAATAAAACCTTTCGAATTTGCTGATGGTAAATATGAAATACCCTCGTGTTTTTATGAGTTTACACTTCGTTATAATGACGAAAATGGCAAACAATATTCAGGATTTATAGCAGCCAATGCAGATAAGATCTTTGAAAGCACCAATTATTACAAAAAATAAACTTACAAAGCAGGGGGCTCTACAACCGCTTATTTTTTTAAGATCCAGGAGGAAAGACAGGTTTCCCCCTTTTAACAACAAATTAGTCACCCAACCCCCTGGCTAAAACCCAAACGCAGTGCATCCCCAAAAAACACTTAAAAAGTAATTGCATGCAAAACATCAAGCAAGAACAGCAAGTGCCCCCCATTGAAACTTTAAAACGAAACCTGGAGGGAGAAGTATTTACCGACATAAAAACTCGTTTATTGTATGCCACCGATGCTTCGGTTTACCGGGAAATTCCTCTTGCTGTGAGCAGGCCAAAAAATACGGCTGACTGCAAAAAATTAGTTGATTTTGCATCTCAATACAATATCCCACTTATACCACGAACAGCTGGTACCTCGCTGGCCGGACAAGTTGTAGGACATGGCATAGTGGTAGATTTTTCCAGACACATGACACAGATCATTGAGTTTAATGCCCGTGAAAAATGGGTAAAAGTGCAGCCCGGGGTTATTTTGGATGAACTCAATGCATTTTTAAAGCCTCACGGTTTGTTTTTTGGTCCGGAAACGTCCACATCCAACCGCTGCATGATTGGAGGGATGGTTGCCAACAACTCCTGTGGTTCCCATTCAATTGTATATGGCAGTACCCGCGATCATACCCGGGAAGTAAAAACCCTGCTTAGCGACGGTAGCCAGGTAGTATTTGGCCCCATATCCAAAGAAACATTTCGTAAAAAGTGTACCGGGAACTCTTTGGAAAGTAAAATTTACCGTACGACTTTCGAAATCCTTTCCCAAACGCAGGTACAACAAGAGATTGCTGACCAGTACCCCGAGCCCTCGATAAACAGGAGAAATACAGGATATGCACTTGATCTATTGTTGAAAAACAATGTGTTTTCTGATAGTGAACAAAATTTTAATTTTTGTAAGCTTTTAGCCGGCAGCGAAGGTAGTTTAGCCTTATTAACAGAAATCAAGCTAAACCTTGTACACTTACCTCCGGCCCATACGGCATTGGTATGTGTACATGTCAGCTCCATCGAGGAGGCCCTGCAAACAAACCTGGTGGCACTTGAGCATAAAGCAGTAGCTGTAGAGCTCATCGACAAAGTTTTGCTGGATTGCACTAAATCCAACATAACACATGCTCAAAACCGCTTTTTTTTGAAAGGAGACCCCGAGGCCATTTTGGTTGTTGAATTTGCAGAGCACAGTATCCAACAAGTTGATACAAAAGCTGCAGCCATGATACAGGACATGCAGCAAAAAGGGATGGGCTATCATTACCCTGTATTAAAGGGCAAAGACATAAACCGTGTTTGGGCCCTTCGTAAAGCGGGATTGGGACTTCTTAGTAACATGCCCGGTGATGCCAAGCCAGTAGCAGTCATTGAGGATTCGGCCATTGATGTAAAAAAACTACCCCAATTTGTTGCTGATCTGCGGAAAGTGCTCAATTCTGTGAACCTGCAATGTGTGTATTATGCACATATTGGCAGTGGTGAGATTCACCTTAGACCCATCCTGAATCTTAAAAACAAAGCCGATGTTGAGCGTTTCCATTTCATAGCTAAAGAATCAGCAAAACTCGTAAAAAAATACAGAGGCTCCCTAAGTGGTGAACATGGAGATGGAAGGCTAAGAGGTGAGTTTATCCCCTTAATACTTGGGGATAAAATTTATGATATCCTCAAAAAAGTAAAACACACCTGGGATCCTGAGGGAATATTCAACCCCGGCAAAATCGTTGACACCCCCCCCATGAAAAGCTCCCTCCGGTACATACCGGGAAAGCTTTACCCAAAACTAAAAACCTGGTTTCGCTATCCGGAATCAGATGGTTTTCTCAGAGCTGTGGAAAAATGTAACGGCTCAGGCGATTGCCGCAAACCTGCAACGCAAGCAGGAGTAATGTGCCCTTCTTACCATGCTACCCGGGAAGAGCACGATTCAACAAGAGCAAGGGCTAATATCCTGAGGGAGTTTATTACACATTCTAACAAAAAAAACCCTTTTAATCACCCCGAAATAGGAGAAGTGCTCGATTTATGCCTGTCATGTAAGGCATGCAAAGCAGAGTGTCCATCCAGTGTGGACATGGCAAAATACAAAGCTGAGTTTCAGCAACAATATTATGACATCCATGGTGTTCCTTTCAGGGCCAGGCTCATTGGCAATTTCAGCCAACTCAATAAGCTGGCAGGAATTTTCCCCCAGGCTTACAACCTCTTCTCGCAGTCAGCTGCTCTCTCACCCTTGGTGAAAGCATTATCGGGCTTTTCACAGAAAAGGAGCCTACCCAAACTATCTAAGCAGACCTGGAGAAGATGGGCCGCTAAAAATCTGGAAAAATTAAACCGTTCGGCAGATCCGGAAAAAAAAATAGTGCTTTTTTGTGATGAATTTACCAATTATAATGATACACCCACTGGTATCCATACATGCCTGCTGCTCAACAAGCTTGGCTACTATATCTTGATGCCCAAAACACAGGAAAGTGGAAGAGCGGCCCTATCAAGGGGACTATTGAAAAAAGCCCGGAAAATTGCCGATGCCAATATACAACTTCTGCAATCTTTTGCTCAAAAGAAAATACCCATTGTGGGCGTAGAGCCATCTGCTATCCTAACCCTCAGGGATGAGTACAAAGATTTATGCAGCCCTGAACACCAAGAGAAGGCCCAGTCACTGGCCATACAAGCCTACATCATTGATGAATTTATTTGTCGTGAAATGGATGCCGGGCAAATCGACACCTCAAAGTTTTCGGAAGAACATCAAAAGATATACCTGCACGGACATTGCCACCAAAAAGCGCTTTCTTCGGTAAACCATACCCTGCGCATGCTAACCCTGCCCAAAGCCTATGAAGTAAAAGAGATAGAATGTGGATGCTGCGGAATGGCCGGCTCCTTTGGGTATGAAAAAGAGCATTATGAACTGAGCATGGCAATTGCCGAACTCAACCTTTTTCCCGCAGTACGCGCAGCCGAACCCAATGCAATAATTGCAGCACCGGGCACAAGCTGCAGACACCAGATTTGGGATGGCACCCGAAGAAAAGCCATGCACCCCGTAGATATTTTATGGAAAGCAATGCTATAGGGTAAAACAAGGTTGGATGGATACATCATAACATAACCCCTTCAGCGGTTTTAAGTTTTCAACCAAACCCTGGATGTTCATACTGAAAAAAACTGGTTTTGAAATGGTGTTGCTTAAACTTTTTTATACACTATAGATACCAGGGTTTTATCGTCACCACCCATATTTAAGGTCATACCATAAGGTTTATTGCCGGGAATATTTACCTGGGCATCACCGGCCTTTGAAGTAAGCTGCTGCCATATGGTTACTCCCTGGTGAACACCCGTAGCTCCTGTGGGATGCCCCCATCCAATCAAGCCGCCTGTAGTATTAATTGGTATTTGCCCGTTGCGGGCTGTATGCCCTTCCAGCACAAAGTCGGGCCCTTTACCAGGCTGAGCAAAACCCATTGCCTCGATGGCCAAAATCCCTGCAATAGTAAAACAATCGTGGCATTCAAGGGTTGCAAGGCTGTTTTGCTGTATGCCGGCCATATTTAATGCTTTTTCTGCTGCGATTTGTGTGGTGTGTAACCAGGTAGGCTCTTTGGGTGCCAGAGTAAGATCATATTCAGCCTGCCCCAGCCCTATCACCTCTACTACATCCTTCTTATCTATGCCGCAGCGCTTTAAACCTTCCTCACTCATGACAGCAATCCCCGAAGCTCCATCAGACACCTTGGAACAATCGTACACATTAAGATTTTCAACAAATTTTTTGGGGTTGGGCTCTGTTAAAGCCAGTTTCTCCAAATCGGGGTTCTTGTTTTCATACTCTTGTGCTGTAGGACATAATCTGGCATTTTCAATGGCGTTGACATACCACCTGGCCATTGCCTTGCGCGTTCGGTCTCTTCCGTATTTGGCAAAGTAAGCCCCTGCCCTGTTACTAAACATTCCCGGGAAAAAATGAGCATGCCCTTTTTTTCGTTCTTTGTACCAGCCTGCACCCGATAGAATATCGGCACCATAAACAGCTTTTACCGAGTTTTGCACCTCCACTCCCACGACCAGTACCACATCAGCTGTTTCAGCCAGCACCGACCTGATTCCTGTAGCCAGGCCCAACCCTCCGCTGGCACATGCACCCTCAACCCGCACACCTGGTTTGTAAGCAAGGGCCGGATCAATGGATGGAAAAAATGCAGCCAGGTTTCCTTGTTTATTATAACGGGCAGCCATAAAATTAGCCATGACGCACTCATCTACTTTATGAGCACCACCTATTTGTTTTAGTACAGCCTGTCCGGCTTCTTTGATATAATCCTCAATACCAGGACGGGGCTTTCGGGGATGAAATTCTTTTCTACCAGTGCCCATGGATATGGTGTTATATCCGGCTGTCAGATATACTTTCTTCCTAAGTGCCATGTTTTCCTTATTTTTTTCAATTTTATCCATATAAAATTAATCAAAATAATTGGTCTTACAGACGGTATGGTAAAAGACTACTTTCCATTTTGTGCTTTCACCGGTTCAAAATGCCGTATCCGGTCAATTGTCAAAACAAATTCAGCCATCTATTAGCCGTGAAATGATGACTCCAACACTTTTGCTTTATTTCATCCTATCGGATACCGTCCAGCTCAGTTTAAGTTATTGTATACTTTTTGTCTGCGTGTTTGTCGGGTACCAAAATGGTTTTAAGTTGGTATTTTTTTTAAATTTTAGAACAATAGTGTCCCATTAAAATCGAAACTTAATTAATAACAAAATCATTGTTGTCCGGTAAAAAAGGAATGAATTGTCCTGAAATATTTTTTGATTGTGCCATCCCTACAGGATTTAATATACCGGCGTCACTTTTTTAACTAATAAACATTTCACTCCTGACGGAGTTATTGCATTATGGGAGCAATTGCCCATTCCCTTTAGAATGTGATGTTTATATCAAGAAGTTTAAGCCCTAAAATGAGTTCCGTAGGAAGATGATTAGTTTAACCGGACAACAGTGAGCTTTCATTAAACCAGTACCCGTTATCCTTAAAATATAATTCTCCCCAATAACAAGTCGGTTGGTTGTAAAAGCTTATGCAAGAAATTGTTATCAAGGTCTTCGTTAAAAGGGGCTACCCATCCTCCCTGGCTGAAATTACCTGAAGGGTCTTCTTCCGGGCTGCCGGGTGACTGAATCACCCCATCCAGAGAAATAAACGATATGGAGATAATTTTTCGCATGGGCGGTGAATTTTAAGCAGGTTGTTTGCCAATAACCTATTGCAAATTCAATTGCCAAGAAATGCCAAATCGGTCTATAACCCAGCCAAATCTACGGCTGAAGCCATAATTGTCCAATGGCATGGCCACCTGACCGTTTTCAGATAGTTTTGAATAAAGCCTGTCAACTTCTTCTTCGTTTTTACAGTCCACATAGATAGAAACAGCAGGTGAAAAATCCCAGTTGTGCACGGGTGGACTGTCGCTGCACATAAACTGTTTGCCATTGAGCTCAAAAGTTGCATGCATAATGGTGCCTTCGGTTCCGGGACCCTCTTTCCCCCAGCGGTTGAGGGTTATGATCCTGGAATTCTCAAACAGGCTTACATAAAAGTTCATGGCTTCTTCAGCGTCGTTTTTCTGAAAAGTCAGAAAGGTATAAAGCTCTTGTTTCATGTCAGATTTATTTTTAGTTTGATC
>SL_3KL_010_SEDDRAFT_10001653_pt1 | contig 20349 bp, 17 predicted proteins | sample SodLakKL_010_SED_2_FD_10381 | JGI IMG/M metagenome (IMG submission 10381) | reverse complement strand
CGCTACCTGGTCAGTCGTTGTGCCAATGAAACCCTGTTCGCCCTGCGCGGACAGGTCGGCGTGCTGCAACGGAGAAATCGCCCGGCCAGTGCCGATGAGCTTCAGGCCCACGATCGAGCCAGACAATGCCTGGAGCCATTGCCATGAAATGGCCGGGGCGAGCATTTCAGGTGATGATGCTGATCGTTGCCCTGGCGGCCATGGGCACGATCTTCTACGGCACTTTGCTGCCGGGCACGGGTCGGCCGTTTGGCTGGTATGACCCGGTTCGGTTGCATTTCTTTTCGTTTTTCATCCTGGGTTTCCTGTTTTGTCTGGCGCTCAGGCCAAGGGGCATGGGGTTGATTCTGATTGCCTTGACGGTCAGTCTGGTCGGCACTGTGTCGGAGGTCGGGCAGCTCTGGGTTCCGGAACGAACCGCGCAATTCCAGGATGTCATTCTTAACGTTCTTGGCGGGCTGTCAGGATGTGCCACCTGGGGAGTCATGTCGATGCTCTGGCGAAGATTGTTCGGTAGCCGAGATGAGTGAGCAAACCCTCTCACAGTCATTGCGAGGGCGACTGCGGTTTCTGAGTGAGCATCGATTGGTCGCATCCCGGCAAGTGCTCGAACGTCGGGGTTTGCTGGAGCCGGGTTTGCAGCCCATGGTTCGCGCGCTTGCTGATCGTCAGATGACCAGGGATGCCTGGCGTGCTGAATGGGAGGAACAGGTTTTCGATTGGCTGGACAAGGCTGGACTCGAGACCCTGGTGCTCAAGGGCGCAGCGCTTGGCCGATGGCTTTACGATAATCCCGGTCAACGCGGCAGGGTGGATCTTGATCTGCTGGTGCGCGAGTCTGACCGTGTTCGGGTTGAGGCGTTGNTNNCTGATCATGGGTATGTGCANCGTGCCGATCATCTNTCGNTGACCCAGTCATCNTGGCACGGNCAGGGTGAGCATGCACGCGAGATCATCGATCTGCACTGGGCGTTGAGTGATCAGCCGGTTTTTCATCATGACTTCCCGTTTGAAAAGCTATGGAAGCAGTCGGTGCGTTTGTCGGAGGGTTTTTACAGGGTCCGCCGGCTTGATCCGGTCTGGTCGCTGATCCATGCCATTGTTCATTACTGGGGCAGCGATCCAAAGCATGAATTGCCGCGGATCATGTTGCTGGATATGACGTTGTTATGGGAGAGCCTGAATGACGACGAGCGTGAGCGGTTCGAGGCGTTGTGCCTGGAGCATGGATTGAGCGGCCTCGCGGCGCGCTCGTTCGAGTTGTGCATGGCCGAGTTCAATCTCGATATCGATGCCGACCGGATCTCGCGGATGCGCACCGACGGGCAACGACAGTGGCAAACGGCCCTGTCCGAGCGTGACCGGTCGGCCTGGAGAAACCTGCTTCTTGGGTTGAAGGGACAGCCTAGGCTGTCGGACAAGATACGACATCTGGGCCAAATCATCTTTCCGCCGTCAAGTTACATGCACCGGAAGTATCCGCAGGGCTCGGTGCTGGGGTTGCCGGGGTTGTATTTGCGGCGGGTTTTTCGGTTTGGTTAGTTTGGTTTGTTGGTTTGTTGGTTTGTTGGTTTGTTGGTTTGTTGGTTTGTTGGTTTGTTGGTTTGTTGGTTTGTTGGTTTGTTGGTTGGTGGCGGGGAGACGGGAGACGGAGGTTGTAGATCGGCCTGACACGGCCGACGGACGAGGTTGAATTAACCCGCACCGAAAGAGCTTTGATCAATCGCCACCGGATTGTTGATGTGATCGAACCTGACTTGTGGCTCGGCGCATGTCAGTTTCGTGCCGTTGTCTGATATGTTGACTGGCGATTATTTCAGCTTGTCATACGGTTGAGGTTCTGAATCTGCCACTTTTGCAAGCACCTGCTCATAACTTGCGCGGCTTGCTCGGTTGGTGCGCTGTGCAAGGTAATCTTCGGTGGACAGTGCAGAGATCTTTTCTGCAACGGCTGTTGTGATCAATTGATTGATGGAAGTGCCTTCCTTTTTCGCTAGTTCTCTAAGGTGCTGATGAAGGGACTCCGGAATTCTCAGACTGATAGTACTCATCGTATTTCTCCGATAGTTTTCAGGAGTTCGAGCGGTGTGACGATTGAAATTCCGAAACGTTCCGTTCCTCTGAAGTCCCTGCTGTTATAGGTGACAATGTGCTCGCATTCCGCAGCGACAGCCAATTCCAGAACCATATCGTCCTTGCTATCTCTGAGAAGCGGTCGCCATAGGTAAAAAATTCGCTGCTGGTGGCTAATCAGGCACAGATAATCGAGAACAGTTTCAATTTCAGCTTCAGTCAAGCCCAGGTTTGAACGCTTTTGAGTCAGGGTTTGTTGATACTCAAGGATCAATGGCACGGATACGCAAGGCTGGAATTTCATGCTTCCCAGGCTCTTGAGGAGTTTGAAAGAGGCCCCGTTTCGCGACCGCAACCCCGAGTAAAGGACGTTTGTATCAAGAACCACCCTGATCATTTTGGTATTGTATGTGATACCAGCCATGACGTAAAGGTGGTTAGACGAGGTTTGATCAACCCGCACCGGATTGTTGGCGTGCCGATCGCAGGTTGTAAATGGGCACACATCGATTTCGTGTCGATATTTGATATGTCGTGTCTTCGAGAAAGTGTATACTACGTATATACATCATCGGACGAGGTGAATGATCGTGACTGTCAGGCGTACGGTGGAGCAAAAATTCGAGGCTCGAATTCAGGCATGGGGTAACAGCATGGGTTTGCGCATTACCAGGCCGGTCGGTGAGTTGGCAGGGCTGGGCAAGGGTGATGCAGTGACGCTGGAGGTGACTGAAGAAGGCTTGCTGATTCGAAGAAAGGCGCCTGTGCCGCGCGCCTGGACGGAAGAGGAATTGCTGGCCGGATTATCCCCTCACCAGGCACATGCTGATGAACTGCCTGAATTGCTGCCACCAGAGCAGGCGGATTGATGCGCTATGTTCCGGATCGCGCCGAGATCGTGTGGCTCGATTTCGAGCCGACCCGGGGGCGTGAGATTGGAAAGTACAGACCGGCATTTGTTTTATCGAGCGCATCGTATAACAAGCTGACAGGGCTCTTGATTTGTTGTCCGGTCAGTACCAGCATCCGCGGCGGGCCGATGGAGGTTCCGGTGGAATCACTGGATGAGCCCAGTGTGGTCGTCACCAACCTGATTCATACTCTGGATTGGAGAGAACGAAAGGCGAAGAAGGCTGTTGATGCCGACTCAGCACTCCAGGCCGAAGTGCTCAGCCGGGTCTTGCCCTTGATCGGGGCTTGAGGATCGCGGTCTGTTGATTTTCCGGGGCTTTGATTGGCCCCTTTTTTGTGTTCTGATTCGGTAGATGGGAAAAGCGCTGATCAATTTTCGTCGGGCATTGCCGATGTTGTGGCGGGCTTCGCCGCGCTGGTCGTTGTGGTCGATGCTGGCGATGCTGGCCGAGGTGGGTTTCGGGCTGGCGGTCTTGTATGTGATCAAGCGCCTGGTCGATGCCGTCACCGGCATGGTCGGCGTGGAGTCGGCCGGGGATGAGGGTTTGTTGTTTCTGGTTGGCCTGGCGGCGGTGCTGACGGCGGCCTTGCTGGCGGCTCGATCGTTGTCGACATTGGCCCGCGAGGCGCAGGGGCTTGAGGTGGCTGATTACCTGGACCGGCGCATTCACGGTACCGCGCTGGATGCCGATCTGGCCTTTTATGAAAGCCCGCGCTACTTCGATACCTTGCGGCGGGCGCGTCAGTACGGTCGCCAGCGGCCCATGCAGTTGACCGCCAACCTGGTCGGATTTGCCCGCAATGGGTTGATGATGATCGGCATTTGCGTACTGTTGTTGTCGATCAACTGGATGTTGTTGCCGCTGTTGATCGTGATGATCGTGCCGGCATTGCTGGTGCGGATGTATTTCACCCGCTTCATGTACGAGTGGCAGCGAGAGCGCACTCAGCTCGATCGCCGCTCGGGTTACCTGGACTGGCTGGTGACCTCGGACACCACGGCCAAGGAGATGCGCCTGGGTGGACTGGGGCGGTATTTCTCCGATCTGTTTCGGCGCATTCGCGGGCGCATTCGCCGTGAGCAGCTTCGTATCGGTCGATTGCGCACGGTATCGGAGTTGCTGGTGGCGTTGATTGGTTCGGCGGCATTTTTCGGTGCATTGGCGTTTTTGACGGTGCAGACCGCGCGGGGCAATACCTCGGTGGGCGATCTGGCCATGTTCCTGCTGATTTTCCAGCGTGCCCAGTCGCTGGGCCAGGAAACCGTGCGCCAGGTGTCTTCGCTGTATGAAGATCACTTGTACCTGGGCTTTCTGTTCGAGTTTCTGTCGATCGAGCCGCGCGTGCAGTCTCCGGATGAGCCTGAGCCGGTTCCGGAGTCGCCGGTCACGGGCATCCGGTTTGAAGATGTCGGATTTCGATATCGCGACGGATCGCCGGAGGTGTTGTCGGATATCGAGCTGGAATTGCCGCCGGGTCGGATCACGGCGCTGGTCGGGGCCAATGGCTCGGGCAAGACGTCCCTGGTCAAATTGTTGTGCCGGCTCTACGATCCGACTTCGGGACGCATCACGTTCAATGGCGTCGACATTCGCCAATTCGATCTGAATGCTTACCGTCGTTGTTTCGGAGTGTTGTTTCAGGACTTCGGGCGTTTCGCCGATACCGTGGCCGAGAACATTCGTTTTGGTGATCTGCAACTGGATGCCGATGATCCGGCCCTGCAAGAGGCAGCCCAAAGTGCCGGCGCGGCGGAGTTCATCGAGCGTCTGCGCAATGGCTATGAAACCCGCCTGACGCGCATGTTCGACGAAGGTGAGCAGGTCAGCGTCGGGCAGTGGCAGCGCATCGCCCTGGCCCGGGCGCTGGTCAGCCCGTCGCAATACCTGGTGCTCGACGAGCCTTCCAGCTCGCTGGACCCGCAAGCCGAGTTCGAGCTGTTTCGCGATTTCCGGCAAATCCTCGGCGATCGCGGTGCACTGCTGATCAGCCATCGCCTGTCGACGGTACGCCTGGCCGATTGCATTCACGTCCTCGAAGCCGGTCGCCTGGTCGAGTCCGGCTCACACGAGGAGTTGATGGACAAGGGCGGGGTGTATGAGCGCTTGTTCAGTCGGCAGGCGGAGGGGTATTTTGGGTAGTTTGGTTGGTTTGGTTGGTTTGGTTGGTTTGGTTGGTTTGGTTGGTTTGGTTGTAGGTCGGCCTGACACGGCCGACGGACAAGGTTGAATCAACCCGCACCGGATTGTTGACGTGATCGGCCCCGACCTGTGGCTCGGCACACATCGGTTTCGTGTCGATGTTTGAAATCTCGACCGTCGGGGATGTCACCCCGACCTACAAAACCACGGCACCGCATTCGTGGGATGTGACCCGGATGGAGAAATCCACGCCACCGCATTTGTAGGTCGGCCTGACACGGCCGACGGACGAGGTTGGACGTGCCTCCACCGAGGGGCTGGTCCGGATCAGCATTTCCACGAAGGCTGGTTTCCGAGTTCGGCTTTCCGGTTTCAGGGAGATTGGCTCAAGGCACAACGAGCCAGGGACAGCGGGGGAAGGGGCGAGGGGGTTACATGTTCATTCCTTTCGATTCTTATCCTTACGGGCTTTCCTGCTAAAGTATGGCGCTTTCCTGGACTGTGATTGTTCATGAGTCAGACTGAGACGGCGGGTTCGCATTTGAGTCACCTCGAGATGCTCGAGGCCGAGGCGATTCATATCATGCGCGAGGTGGCCGCCGAGTTCGAGCGACCGGTGATGTTGTATTCGATCGGCAAGGATTCGTCGGTGATGCTGCATCTGGCTCGCAAGGCGTTCTATCCCAGCCCGCCGCCGTTTCCGCTGCTGCATGTCGACACCACCTGGAAATTCCGCGCCATGTACGAGTTTCGTGACCGGATTGCCGATGAGGCCGGCATGGAGCTGATCGTGCATGTCAACCAGGAAGGCGTCGAGCAGGGCATTGGCCCGATCAGCCACGGCTCGAAGGTGCATACCGATGTGATGAAGACCCAGGCGCTCCGGCAGGCGCTGGACAAGTACGGCTTCGATGCCGCCTTTGGCGGCGCGCGCCGTGACGAGGAGCGCTCGCGAGCCAAGGAGCGGGTGTTTTCGTTTCGCGATCGCAACCATCGCTGGGATCCCAAGAATCAGCGCCCGGAGTTGTGGAACCTGTACAACGGCCGGGTCCACAAGGGCGAGTCGATTCGCGTGTTTCCGCTGTCGAACTGGACCGAGCTCGATATCTGGCAGTACATCCATGTCGAGAACATTGACATGGTGCCGCTGTATTTCGCCGCCGAACGCCCGGTGGTCGAGCGCGACGGGTTGCTGATCATGGTCGATGACGATCGCCTGCCGCTGGATACGGGCGAGCAACCGCAACAGCGCATGGTCCGCTTCCGCACCCTGGGCTGCTACCCCCTGACCGGCGCAGTGGAATCAACCGCCACCACGCTGCTTGAAGTCATCGAGGAAACCATCCAGGTCAAAAACTCGGAACGCCAGGGTAGGGCGATTGATAGCGATGCCGGCGCCTCGATGGAAGAAAAGAAACGACAAGGGTATTTTTAGTGTCCATCAAACAAGTCCTAAAAGCCCACGCCGAAAAAGACCTCCTCCGCTTCATCACCTGCGGTTCGGTGGATGATGGCAAGTCGACGCTGATCGGGCGGTTGTTGTTTGATTCTCGGCAGGTTTACGAGGATCAGTTGAGCGCGGTGGAACGGGATTCGAAGAAGTGGGGGACGACCGGGGATACGGCTGATCTGGCCTTGCTGGTCGATGGGTTGCAGTCGGAGCGTGAGCAGGGCATTACCATCGATGTGGCTTACCGGTATTTTTCCACCCCGAAGCGCAAGTTCATCATTGCCGATACCCCGGGGCATGAGCAGTACACGCGCAACATGGCCACCGGCGCCTCGACGGCCCAGGCGGCGGTCATCCTGGTCGATGCGCGCAAGGGTTTGCAGACCCAGACCCGTCGGCACAGCTACATCGTCTCGCTGCTGGGCATCGAGCATGTGGTGCTGGCGGTCAACAAGATGGACCTGATCGAGTTCGACCAGGCCCGCTATGAGACCATCTGCGAGGATTATCGCCAGTTCGCCAACAAGCTCGATATCCACCATGTGCATTGCCTGCCGGTGGTGGCGCTCGATGGCGACAACATCCTGCATCGATCCGAGCGCCTGTCCTGGTACGACGGACCACCGCTGCTGGAATTGCTGGAGTCCATCCCGGTTGATGGAAGTCGCGCCGAGAGCGAGTTTCGTCTGCCGGTTCAGTACGTCAATCGTCACAGTGCCGAGTTTCGCGGCTTTGCCGGCACGATCGCCTCCGGACAGGTTGCGGTCGGTGATCCGATCATGGTGATGCCGTCGGGTCGCCAGAGCACGGTGGCCCGGATCGTTCGCTTCGAGGTTGACGAGGACCGTGCCCATGCCGGCCAGGCCATCACCCTGGCGCTGGCCGATGAGATCGACATCAGTCGCGGCGACATGCTGGTCCATCCGGATGAATTGCCGCGGGTGGCCGAAGGGCTGGATGCGCGCGTGGTGTGGATGGCCGATCAGCCCATGCAGCCGGGTCGTCAGTACGACATCAAACTGGCCACCCGAACTCTGCCGGCCACGCCGGAATTCATTCAGCATCGGGTTGATGTCAATACCCTTGAGCATCAGCATGCCGAGCACCTGGGCCTGAACGAAATCGGCCTGGTGCGTTTTCGCCTGACCCAGCCGGCGGCGTTCGACAGCTATACGCGCAATCCGTCGACCGGGGCATTCGTGGTGATTGACCGGATCAGCAATTTGACGGTGGGTGCGGGCATGGTGGTTCGGCCGGTTACCGACAGCCTGGCCGACAAGTCGAAGAACGTGGTCTGGCACGAACATCGCATTTCCAAGGCCCAGCGCGCCGGCCAGAAGTCCCAGCGCCCGGCGGTGTTGTGGTTTACCGGGCTATCGGGTGCGGGCAAATCTTCGGTGGCCAATGCCCTGGAACAGGCGCTGTTCCAGCGTGGTCATCATTCCTACCTGCTGGATGGCGATAACGTTCGCCATGGATTGAACCGCGACCTGGGCTTTACCGATGAGGACCGGGTGGAGAACATCCGTCGCATTGGCGAGGTGGCCCGGTTGATGGCCGATTCCGGGTTGGTGGTCCTGAGCGCGTTCATTTCGCCGTTCCGGGCCGACCGGGCCATGGTGCGCGAGTTGATGGAGCCCGGCGAGTTCATCGAAATCCACGTCCACGCCAGCCTCGAGGCCTGCGAGGAGCGCGACCCCAAGGGGTTGTACGCCAAGGCCCGCGCCGGCGCGATCAAGCACTTCACCGGCATCGATTCCCCCTACGAACCACCGGATAAGCCCGAAGTGGTGCTTGATACCGAAGCGCTCAGTATCGAGGAGAGCGTGGATGTGTTGCTGGAGTATCTGAAGCAGCGCGGGATTTTGGTGTGAGTGGCTGCGCCGGGGAGGCCTTTGTAGGTCGGCCTGACACGGCCGACGGACGAGGTTGGATCAACCCCCCACCGGGTTGGTGGCGTGTTCGGGATCGGTGAGACGGAAGACGGGAGACGGAAGACGAACCCATGCCACCGCATTTGTAGGTCGGCCTGACACGGCCGACGGACAACGTTGGGTCAACCCCCACCGGATTGTTGGCGTGCCGATTCCGGATTGTGGTTGGGCAATATCTTATGTGTGCCGAGGTTTGAATTGTCGACCGTCGGGGATGTCACCCCGACCTACAAAACCACGGCACCACATTCGTGGGATGTAACCCCGACGGAGAAAGCCATGCCACCGCATTTGTAGGTCGGCCTGACACGGCCGACGGACAACGTTGGGTCAACCCCACCGGATTGTTGGCGTGTTCGGGAACGGTGAGACGGAAGACGGAAGACGGGGTGCTAGGGTGTTCCGTTATTTTCCATTTCGGTGGCGGATTGGCGGGCGCGGCGGCGGCATTCTTCTTCGCTGATGTCGGGGCGTTGGCCGGAGGCGGTGATGCAGCGGCAGATGCCGGTATCGGGTGATTCGGCGCAGAACAGGCGGTCCGGGTCGGAGCGTCGCAGGAATTCCGGCATGCGAATCTCGCTTGCCGGCTCATCCCCGAACCACCCTTCCGGCATCGGCCGATCCAAAGCCAACCAGGCCCCCAACGCCACCACCAGGGCGATGATGAGAAAGGCGCCGAACGGACGACGCCAGAAGGGGACGTTGGCGATCATTGGGTGATGATAGCATCGGCGGTTGTCGGGAGGCACTTGTAGGTCGGCCTGACACGGCCGACGGACAACGTTGGATCAACCCCCACCGGATCGTTGACGTGGTCGGCCCCGACCTGTGGCTCGGCACACATCGGTTTCATGTCGATGTTTGAAATCTCGACCGTCGGGGATGTCACCCCGACCTACAAGACCATGACCGGGAGACGGCGGTCCGAGGTCGGAAGTCCGAGGTCCGAGGTCGGAGGTCGGAAGTTAAGGGGTTTTCCTTGAACCTTGAGCCTTGCGCCTTGATCCTTTCCCCTAACCCAAAGCCGGGGCCGAAGCCCCGGCGTCGGAATCCTACTCCTCGTCCTCGTCGTCGCCCTCAAAGTCCCCAGCCACCGAATAACTGATCCGGCTGGGATCAAAGTGACGCTGTACGGCTTCGTTGACGTCTTCGACCGTCAACTCCTGCAGGCGCTCTTCGAACAACGCCTGATGGAACATGTCGCGCTCGAGGTAGAGGTTGGCGTTGAGCATGCGGGTCAGGGTTGATTCGTCGCTGCGTTGCAGGTTGCGCTGCTGCAGGTAGCCGCGCCGGCCGGCTTCGAATTCTTCGCTCTCGAAGCCTTCGTCGATGACCTTTTCGAGTTCCTCGAACATGACTTCGATCAGGCGGTCGCGGTTTTCCGGGGCGAAGGCGGCGAAGCCGGTGAAGTTGGCGATTTCGTCGATTGAATCCGCGCTGAAACCGCCGCCGACGCCGTAGCTCAAGCCCTCGTCATCGCGAATGCGATTGGCCAGGCGCGAGCTCAGGAAACCGCCGCCGATCAGGTGACCGGCCAGGCTGATGGCCGGGTAGTCGGGGTGGTCATCGCGCATCGGGAAGTGGGTCCGGGCGATGAACACGGCATTGGCCTTGTCGTCGAGCTGGGTGTAGAAGCGCTCGGGTTGGAACTCGACGAACTCGCTGTCGATGCGTTCGAAGGCGGTATCGCTTTGCCAGTCACCGAAGCGTTGTTCGAGCGCCTGGCGCACGGCATCCGGATCAAAGTCGCCGACCAGGCTGATGGTGGTGCCCGGGCCAAAGCCGTAGTGACTGCGGTGGAACTCGACCAGTTGTTCGCGTTCGAGTGACTCGACCCGCTCGATGATCTCGTCCCATTCCGGCGAATAGTCCGGGTGCTCGGGCGGGTGGACATTGAAATGACGCGAGAGCAGGTTGTTGGCCACCGCACCCGGATCGTCACGCTGCTGGTCGATATTGTTCAGGTACTGGCGCTTGAATTCGGCCAGTTCACTATCCGGGAAGGTCGGGCGTTTGAGGACGTCCTCGAGCAGTTCGAGGAAGTCCTCGACATGTTCGCCACGGGTCTCGAGGTTGGCGGTCACGCCGCGTCCACCACTGATGCCCAGCGTCGAGCGCAGTTCGTCGGCCCGGTCGCGAATGTCCTGGCGACTGTAATTTTCAGACCCGCGCATCAGCATGGACGCGGTGGCCGATGGAATCTGGCCCTTGCCGGTCAGGCTGTCGAGATTGCCGATGCGCATGGTGACCCGGCCGTGAACCCGACTGCCGCGTGTTTCTCGCGGCAGCAGCACGACCTGGGCGCCGTTGCTCAGTTCGAAACGCACCAGATGGTCTTCGATGTTCTCCGGGCTGGGGTCGAAGGCATCACCCAGGGCGCGGTCCTCGCGACCGGTGTAGTCGGCCAGCAAGGGTTCCAGGTCCGGGGCCTCGGGAATTTCCGAGCGTTCCGGCGCACTGTCGGGAATGAAGGTACCGATGGTACGGTTGTCGCGCTTGAGATACCTGTCGGCGACGCGGATGACATCATCGACGGTCACTTCCTCGAGACGGTCACGATGCAGGAACAGCAAGCGCCAGTCACCGGCGGCAGCCCATTCGCTGAGCTGGATGCCGACCTGGTTGCTGTCGTTCAGGGTCGAGTCCATCTGCCGGATCCGGGCATTGACGGCGCGCCGGACTTCTTCCTCGGTGGGCGGTTCATCGACCAGTGCGTCCAGGGTATCGAGCAGGGCGGTACGAACTTCGTCCATGTCCTGATCATGCGATGACCGGGCGAACAGCATCAGCAGCCCGGGCTCGGGCAGGCTGAAGCTCAGCGCCATGACCTGGCTGGCCAGTTCGGTTTCGACCAGCGAGCGATACAGGCGGCCCGAGGGCATGTCGCCAAGAATGTGGGAGAGGATGTCGATGGCGGCATAGTCTTCATGTCCGGCGGCCGGGATGTGATAGGCGGCCATCAGCGAGCGGACCGTTCCGGAGCGGCGCACGGTGACGCTGCGTTCGCCATCCTGGGTGGGTTCGCGGGTATAGGTCGGCCACAGGATCATGTCGCCGGTGCGCTCCGGGGCCGGAATTTCGCCGAAGTGTTCCTCGACCAGGGACAGCGCGTCTTCCGGGTCGATGTTGCCCGACAGGACGAGCATTGCATTGTCGGGCTGGTAATAGCGCTCGTAGAACGAATGCAGCCGCTCGATCGGCACATTCTCGATATCCGAGCGTGCCCCGATGGTCGAGCGCGAGTAGCCATGCCACATGTAGGCGGTGGCCATGACCCGTTGCATCAGCACCCGGAAGGGGTTGGTCTCCCCGATCTCGAATTCATTGCGCACCACGGTCATTTCCGAGGCCAGGTCGTCTTCGTCGATCAGCGAATTGACCATGCGGTCGGCTTCCATGCGAATCGCCCATTCCAGGTTCTCGCGGCCTTCGGGCAGGGTCTGGAAGTAATTGGTGCGCTCGAACCAGGTGGTGCCGTTGGCGAACCCGCCGCGCTCGGAGATTTCAGCCTTGATGTCCTGGTGATCGGGCGTGCCGTAGAACAGCATGTGCTCGAGCAGATGGGCCATGCCGGTCTCGCCGTAGCTTTCGTGCTTGGAGCCGACAAAGTAGGTGATGTTGATGGTTGCCGTGGACCGGCTCGGATCGGGCATCAACAGGACACGCAGGCCGTTGTCGAGGCGGTATTCGCTGATGCCTTCGACGGTGGTGACATGCTCGATCGAGTCGCGCTCGGCCGCCGCACTCAGCGGCAGGAGCAGGGCCAGTAGCAAAACAAAAGGGATACAGATGCGCGTGGTGAACCGCATGAAACGCTCTCCAGTATTGTTGTTGAATTTTGAAGGTCAGTCAGATAATCGACCCATGATGCCCGAAAACGTTCGCTGATGGGTGAAGGATTCGTTGGCCGGACGAGAGTCGATCAACCCGCTGCGGATTGCTGGTGTGACCGGTGAGCGGTGACGGGGAGACGGGAGACGGAAGCCTTTGTAGGTCGGCCTGACACGGCCGACGGACGAGGCTGGATTACCCTCCACCGGATTGTTGATGCCTCCGATTCCGAATGATGGCTCGGCACAAGTCGATTTCGTGTCGATGTTTGATATGTCGACCGTCGGGGGTGTCACCCCGACCTACAAAAACGCGCCATGAACTGTACGCCGATGTTCATCCAAATGGTGTCGATGTCTGATGTTTTGTAGGTCGGCCTGACACGGCCGACGGACAACTACGGGTTTTCACTCCACAATTCTTCCAATCGCGCATCGCGTCCACAACGCCAGCGGTAGTAGCGGTAACGCACCGGGTTCTTGCGGTAATAACCCTGGTGGTATTCCTCGGCCGGGTAGAAGGCTTCGAAATCCTTGATGCGGGTGTCGATGGGGCGGTCTTCGAGCTCAAGGGCGGCGATGTCTTCGCGTGAGGCCAGGGCGGCGCTGCGCTGGTCGTCGTCGTGGGCGAAGATCACCGAGCGGTAGATCGAGCCGCGGTCACAGAACTGGCCGTCGGCCTGGAACGGGTCGATGTTGCGCCAGAAGACATGCAGCAGTTCTTCGTAGCTGACGATCTTGGGATCGAAGATCACCTGGACGACTTCGAGGTGCCCGGTACCGCCGCGCACGACCTGTTCGTAGGACGGGTTGGACACGTGGCCGCCGCTGAAACCGGAAATGGTTTCGATCACGCCGTCAAGTTCATCGTAGGGTGGCTCCATGCACCAGAAACAGCCACCGGCGAAGGTGGCGCGTTGGTGTGAATCGGTTTCGGCGATGGCGGGGGTGATGACCAGGCACGTGAGGAGGGCCAGGGATGCCATTGCATATGGGAATGGGAAGGAGTTTTTGGTCATGATGTTGCCTTTGTTGAGCCTCGTCCTGTGACGGGAAGACGGGAGACGGAAGCCTTTGTAGGTCGGCCTGACACGGCCGACGGACGAGGGTTGATCAACCCGCACCGGTTTGTTTGCGTACCCCATTCCGAATTGTGGCTCGGCACATGTCGGTTTCATGTCGATGTTTGATATGTCGACTGTACGCCGGTGTCCATTCTGATGGTGTCGATGTTTGATCAATCGGTGGGTTCATCGTAGCCGCTCAGTTCAAGGTAACCGCGGCCCAACGGCTGGCCGCTGTCGCGGTCGGTGATGTCGACCATGCCTTCCCAGTACGGTACCGATTGGTACCAGCGTTGGGCGTCGAAGGCCGGTTTGACGCGGATCGAAAGCTCGGCCGGAAAGATTTCCAGGTCCCATTCCAGCGGCCATCGAACCCCCTTGGGATCGGTCCACCAGCGGCTGATTTCGGCGCTGAAATCATCGAAATCGAGGATTCGATGCGAGCCATCGCTTTCGACCAGCACGCCGGCCGACCAGCGCGATGCCTCGCCGTCGTGGTCGCGCAGGCGGTAGACCATGACATCGCGACCGTCATCGAACTGCAGGGCAAACCAGTCCCAGCCGGCCAGGGTGTCGGATAGCTGGTTGGAGCCCCATTCGCGATCCAGCCAGGCCTGTCCGGTCACATCGCGCCATTCATTATCTACACGGACCCGGCCTTCGGCGGCCAGCCGGGTGGCCGAGTAATAGCGCGAGGCATTGCCCGGTTCCGGGCCCTTGCGGCTGTAGCCCTGGTCCCCCTGAAAGACGATTGGCCGGGTCTTGCGCAGATCAAGGTCCAGGGCGAACTCGCCGGCATCCATGTCCAGCGCCCAGCCATCGGGTATGGCTTCGACCTGCCAGTCGCGCAACCACCAGCGCTCGGGATCGGCGCCGGCCAGGCCCAGCGCGCCGCGCGCGAAACGTTCGGTCTGGAAGAATCGCTGCTCGCGGCCATCGCTCAGCGCCAGATGCGCCATCCACAACTCATCGGTCGTCCAGTCCGACTGGCGCGGCGCGGATTCATCCAGGCCGAATCGGAACAGGGTGTACTGAAAGCCCAGCCGATCGCCGTCGGCGGTGTCCAGGTTGCCGACGAAATACCACCACTCGCTTCGATACTCCGGGTGCGAGCCGTGATCGGCGGGGAATTCCAGCGGCACCGGTTCGGTGACCTGGCGGAAATGCTCGGGCGCTTCGCCGAGTACGTCGGCCAGGGAAATCTGGCTGGTTTCGGGCTCGGGCGAGATGGTCTGGCGCGCCAGCCAGCCGACCAGCACGGCCACGATCAGCAGCAGTATGAGTGCGTCCTTTTTCATGAACTGCCCTTGTTCATAAACGGCTTCATGAACTGCCCTTGAGCATGCCGGCCGGATCGCGCCGGGCAATCTTCCAGGCTGGATAAATCCCGGCCAGCAAACCGGCCAGCAGGGCCAGCGGGATCAGCACCAGCCACGGCCCGATCGGCAGGGTAAAGCCGACGCTCCAGCCGAAGGCCCGGGGTTGCACGGCCAGCGACAACACGGCATGAATCATCAGGCTGATCGGCACGGCCAGCACGGCGGCCGCGGCCGCCAGGCCGGTGGTCTGGACCATCACCCAGCGGGCCAGGCCGCCGCGGGTCAGGCCCAGCGCGCGCAGGGTGGCGTATTCACGACCGCGCTCCAGGCCCAGCGCCAGCAACGCGCTGATCAGGGCAATGGCGGCAATGATGCCGACCAGCACGGCCAGCGCCCAGGTGATCCGGAAGGTCCGATCGAACACCGCCAGGGTTTGCCGGCGCACTTCATGGCGGTCGGTGGTGACGATGGCATCGCTGAGCTCGGCCAGGCGGGCATCCAGCGCATCGCGGTCGATGTCGTCGGCCAGGTACAGACCGATGCTGTCGCGATACGGGTCATCGAACAGCTCGCGGTAGATGCTATTGTGGATCGCGATGGTGCCGCGGTCACTGGCATAGTCGCGGTAAACGCCGACCACCGGGGCGCTGAAGGTCTGGTCGGGAACTGGAATATCAATGTTTTCGCCGATCTGCAGATTCCGATGCCGGGCCAGCGGTTCACTGACCACCACGCCCTGGCCGGTCAGGAAGGCCTCGCGGGCCGATTCCCCACCACCGGCCATCCATTCGAATCCTTGCCAGGCCGGGTCGGGGGTATCGTAGGCGGCCAGGTTGACGCCTTCGCCGAGATCGCGCTGGCGCACGCTCGACAGCGATTCGATTTCCGGCCACTCGGCCAATTCGTCGAACAGTTCCGGCCCGATACGGCCCTGACTCAGGGTGACGTAGGTGTCGGCGCGCAGCAGGCGCTCGACCCAATCATCGACCGCGACCCGAAATCCCAGCACCATCATGGCAATGCCGGCGCTCAGACCCAGCGCCAGGCTCAGGGCGGCCAGCGCCGGTCCCAGTCGTTGACGGGCCGCGCCCAGCATGCCAAGTGCGCGTCCGGACAGGGACAATGGTCGAAAACGCTGCCAGGCGCGAATCAGCATCATGCCAAGGGTCGGGGCCAGCAAGGCGCAGGCGCACAGCAGCAAAAACATGCCAATCAGCACCCAGGCCAGGGCGGCCGAAAAGATGATCGCCACCAGGCCGGCCACGGCCAGCGAGCTCACAAGCACCACGCGCACCGGGCGGGAGAGCGTGACCTGCCCATCGCTTTGACGGGACAGCAAACCCGGCGGAATGTGCAGGGCGGCGCGCAATACCGAGGCTGTCGAGGCGGTGGCTGCACCCAGTGCCAGCAGGAAAATCAGACCGTAGACCGGCCAGGTCGGCATTACATGGCTGGTGGTGACCAGGCCGTACAGTTCAGCCGCCGGCGCGCGTACCAGCCCGACCAGTTGATCGGCCAGCCAGGTGCCCAATACCAAACCCAGCAATGCGCCCAACCCGGCCAGCACCAGGGTTTCGCCGATCATCAGCCGGCCCAGTTGGCCCCGGGTCACGCCGATGGCGCGCGCCATGCCGATCTGTCGTCGTCTCTGAACCAGCAGGAATGACAAGACCGCATGGACCACGAACAGGCCGACGGCCAGTCCGAGCAGACTCAGGGCGGTCAGATTGGTGCGCATGCCCTGGGTCAGGCGCGCCGCGCTGTCGCGTCGTTGCTGGCTGTCGACCATGACCAGCCCTTCGGGCAAATGTGCTTCCAGCCAGTCGCGGGAATCGGCCGGGGCTTCGATCCAGGACAACTCGCCTTGCCGACCCAGCAGGTGCTGGGCATTGGCCAGGTCCATGATCAGGCGATTGTCCAGTTCGCGGCGCTGTTCAAAGGCCGCGGTCAGTTCCAGTTCGATGTCGGCGCCGCCGGCGCGCACGCTGATCCGGTCGCCGACCTCGAGGCCCAGGCGCTCGAGCGTGCGTTGACTGGTCATGGCGGTGCGTTCGCTGCCGACCAGCGCGCCGGTGGCCGGTCCGCTCAGGCGCATCGGCCCGCCCTCGGACAGACTCAAGGGATCGATCGCCAGCCATTCGAGAATCTGGTCGCCATACCGGGCGCGGGTTCTCAGTACCGGAATCAGATCGGGCGCGCCGGAGGTGGTGGCCAGTTCGGCAAACAGTCGCTCGTCCAGCGGCCCGCCGGGTTGTTCGATGCGCACGCTGTCGGTGCCGCTCAGGGCCTCGGCGGCGGCATCGAGTGACTGCATCAATACATCGCGCATCAGCGCAACGCCGGTGACCACGGCAACCCCGGCGGCAATGCCGGTCAGCGCCAGCAGGAGCTGGCCGGGATGGCGGTAGAGAAATCGCCGCGAGAACTGGATGAGCAGGCGCATCAGTCGGCGTGCAACACCCCATGGCGCAAGTGCAAGGTGCGCTCGCACAACCGGGCGGCTTCATTGTTGTGGGTCACCATCAGCAAGGTCGCGCCGGTTTCGCGCGCGACCCGGTCGAACAGCTCCAGCACGGTTTCGGCGGTGGATTGGTCCAGGCTGCCGGTCGGTTCATCGGCCAGCAGCAAATCGGGCTGGTGAATCAATGCCCGGGCAATGGCCACGCGTTGCTTTTCGCCGCCGGAGAGGCTTTCGGGCAGGCGCGCCATCAGGCGCTCGATGCCGAGCAGACCGACCAGGGCGTCGAGCCGGTCGCGGTCGATCGCCAGGCCGTTGAGCCACAGCGGCAATTCGATGTTTTCGCGCACGCTCAAGCTGTCGATCAGGTTGAAGTCCTGAAAGACCAGCCCGACATGCCGGGCGCGCAGGTGGGTGATGTCCGGCTCGGGCAGGCTGGCCAGATCCTGACCGGCCAGTTCCACCCGCCCCGAATCGGGCCGGTCCATGCCGGCGGCCAGGTGCAAAAGCGTCGTCTTGCCCGATCCCGACGCCCCCATAATCGCCAGGCGCTGCCCACGCTCCAGGCTCAAGGTCAATCCCTCGAGCACACCAACCGTCTCCGACCCGGTCCGAAACCGCCGGCTGACGTCATCCAGAGCCAGAACCCGTTCAGAAGAAGTACCCATAGCAATCCAGTGTAGCGAAACCCGCCATGTAGGTCGGCCTGACACGGCCGACGGTCGACGTTGAATCTAACCCCCACCGCGTGGATCGCGTGTCGAAGCGCAGGGATCAGGGGAACGAACCAAACGAACCAAACCAACAAACGAACGAACCAACAAACGAAAAAGGCCCCTGACCGGGAGCCGTGGTCAGGGGCCATATATGCACCCGAAGCATCAGGGAGTCAGGGCCTTGGAGGGGACACTCCGAATGCGGGAGGGATAATCTCAAGGCGATGGTGAAAGCCACGTGAATGCCGGGCGGACGTTTCGCGCCGTCGGAGCGGGGAACTTTTGCCGCTTCCGGGCTTCCAAATGACCGTGCACTGAATGGGTTTGAAAAGTTGAAACGGAGTTGGCAATTGCCAGCCCTTGTGGTAGACTTACAACCAACCTAGGCAAAATCGCAACGGTTAGGCTAGGTCGCAGGGCGCGAAGCGAGGTACATCACTCCGACATAATTGCCCCTCCCTCGAAACGGGGAGGGGTTTTTTTTCGGCCCCGACCGGTCGTTCCAAACCAGGGATTACATGATCATGCAAGTCAACATGCTCAAGGCCAAGATCCATCGCGCCACCGTCACTCGTGTCGAACTGGACTACGAGGGCTCTTGCGCGATCGACGAAACCCTGCTCGAGGCTGCCGGAATTCTCGAGTATGAACAGATACATATCTACAATATCAACAATGGCGAACGGTTCGTGACCTACGCCATTCGCGCCGAGCGCGACAGTGGCGTGATCAGCGTCAACGGCGCGGCCGCGCACAAGGCCTCGCCCGGTGACCTGATCATCATTGCCGCCTATTCGCGCATGGATGAGGCCGATGCCAAGCGTCACAGTCCGCGCCTGGTCTACCCCGACGGCGACAACCGCATCGAACGCATCGCCGGGCATATTCCGCCCCAGGCCGCCTGATGGACTGAGCCGGTGTTGCACAAAAACAACACCGCGCCGGTTTCCGAATTGTTTCGTGCCGACCCCGACCGGGGTCGGCATTTTTGTTTGCGCGATGGGCCGTGGCGCTTTGACTACTCGCGCCTGCCGCTCGACCGCGATGGTCTTGATGCATTGTCGGCCTTGCCGGAGACGGTCAATCTGCAAAGCGCCGTCGCCGACCTGTTTGCCGGGCGCATCGTCAACCCGAGTGAGCAACAGCCGGCCCTGCACATGGCGCTGCGCGGCGATCTGGCCGCGGCCGGCGATGAAGTCGTCGAGCAGCGCCGGCGTTTTCTCGACCTGGCCGGTCGCCTGCATTCCGGAGCGTTGGGCCTGACCGACCTGGTGCATATCGGCATTGGCGGTTCCGACCTGGGGCCGCGGCTGGTGGCCGACGCGCTTGATGAAGATGACAGCGCGGTCAGTGTGCACTGGTTGTCGACCCTGGACAGTCGCCGTCTCGAGCGTTTGCTGAACTCGCTGAACCCGGAGACCACCGGGATCGTGATCGCCTCGAAATCGTTTTCGACCGGCGAAACCCTGATGCAGGCCAGGGCCTTGCGCGATTGGCTGGGTGAGCATTTCAGGGCCAACACCTGGGCGGCCACGGCACGGGTTGACCGTGCGGAGGCTTTCGGCCTGGCGCGCGAACACGTGCTGGCCTTTCCGTCCTGGACCGGGGGGCGGTATTCTCTGTGGTCGTCGGTGGGGGTCAGCGCCGCGGCGCGCATCGGTCCAGGATTGTTCAATGAGTTGCTGGCCGGCGCCACCGAGGCCGACCGGCGATTCAGCCGGCAGCCCGATGCCTCGAGCTTGTCGGTCATGCTGGCGCTGGGCATGCATTTTCTCCGTCGTGATCTGGACCTGCCGACCCTGGGGGTGATTGCCTACGACCCGCGGCTGGGTCTGCTGTCTGATTTCTTGCAGCAACTGATCATGGAGAGCCTGGGCAAGGGCGTGGATTTGCAGGACAAGCCGGTCGACGCGCCCACTTCACCGCTGGTGTTCGGCGGGCGAGGGACCGATCTGCAACATTCGATCATGCAGGCATTGCACCAGGCCCCGGACAGCCATCCCTTGATCCTGGTCGGCAGTATCGAGGATGAGCGGGCACGACCGGACTGGCAGCGGGCGCAATTGGCGAATCTGCTGGGCCAGGCCGGGGCGCTGGCGCACGGACGCGATACCGGCGAGGCGTTCCAGCATTTGCCCGGTAACCGGCCGGTGGCGTTGTTGTTGACCCAGGCGCTGGATGCGCATGGGTTGGGTTATCTGCTGGCCAGCTTCGAGCATGCCGTGTATGCATTATCGGTGTTGTGGAATATCAACCCGTTTGATCAGTGGGGGGTCGAAGAGGGCAAGCGGTTGGCGGGGGAGTATGAGCGGCGGTTGGGTGAGAAGCCGGTGGATATTGACGATTTGCCGGAATGAGGGGCCGGTGGGGTGGGTTGGTTTGTTGGTTTGTTCGTTGGTTGGTTTGTTGGTTGGTTTGTTCGTTGGTTGGTTTGTTCGTTGGTTGGTTTGTT
>SL_3KL_010_SEDDRAFT_10001652_pt1 | contig 20349 bp, 17 predicted proteins | sample SodLakKL_010_SED_2_FD_10381 | JGI IMG/M metagenome (IMG submission 10381) | reverse complement strand
CCGACCGGCCCGAATACCTCGTCCATCCAGGCGCGCTCCTCGGGCAGGAAACCGGAATTCTTCTGGTTGGATTTCCAGTTCTTCAGGTCGATTTCCTTGTGAGCGATGTTCCAGTCGCCGCAGATGATGTAGTCACGCCCATCGCCGGCCATGGCCTCGAGCATCGGCTTGAAACGATCCATGCAGCGGTATTTGAACTGCTGACGCTCGTCTTTTGACGTACCCGAGGGCAGATAGAGCGAAATCACGCTGAGATTGCCGAAGTCAGCCTGCAGCCAGCGCCCTTCCCGGTCGAAATCCTCCCAGCCGACCCCATAGCTGACCCGGTCGGGCTGGAAGCGCGAATACAGCGCCACGCCGGAATAGCCCTTCTTTTCGGCATCGTGATAGAAGCAATGGTAGCCAGGCGGGAAAAAATGCCGGTCGACCAGTTGATGCAACTGGGCCTTGGTTTCCTGGATACAGACAAAATCCGCCTTCTGTTTCGGCAGCCATTCGAAAAAACCCTTGCGGGCGGCGGCGCGAATGCCGTTGGCATTGAGAGAGATGACGCGCATGCGTTTTTATAGAAATCCGGACCAGGCGGTATGGTAACCGTTTGAGTAATTTCGAATTACACCACACCATTCATTGACCCGCGACTACGGGAGCGCAAACATTGGCATCGCATTGCCAGATAATTGAACCTGCCCCTTGGCCCGGAGGTCCAGTACTGTCATGACATCAACAGACCCCTCCAGCATCCTGGAACGACTGATCCAGCAAGCGCTCAAGCTACCGCCTGGACAGCGTGCCGAGTATATCGAACAGGAATGCGATGACCCGGACCTGCGCGCCCAGGCACATAGCCTGCTGGCCGAGGAAGATGCGGCCACCGTTCAACTTGGCGAGGAGCTGGAATCCGGCCTGGCAGACAGCCCGGATGCCGATGCAATGGTCGGTCGGCGAATCGGCGAGTTCCGCATTGTCGACAAGCTCGGTGAGGGCGGCATGGGCGCGGTGTTTCTGGCCGAGCGAGAAGGCGAGAGCTTCGAACAGAAGGTGGCCATCAAACTGGTCGGCAGCGCGATGGGCGAGGAAGCCAGGCGACGGTTCGAAATCGAACGGCAGATCCTGGCCAGTCTCAATCATCCCAATATCGCCCACCTGATCGGCGGCGGCACCAGTGCCGAGGGCCAGGCCTACATCGTCATGGAATATGTCGAAGGTGAGCCGATTGATCGCTATTGCGATCGTCATCGCCTGGACGTGGACGAGCGAATCGATTTGTTCATGCGCGTGGCCGGCGCCGTGCAGCATGCCCACCGACACCTGATCGTCCACCGTGACATCAAACCGGGCAATGTACTGGTGACGGCCGACGGCCAACCCAAGCTGCTGGACTTCGGCATTGCACGGGTGATCAATCCGGTGCAGGATCCGCAGCGACCGACCACCCGAATGCTTGCGTTGACGCCCGAGTACGCCAGCCCCGAACAAATGCGCGGCGAGTCTGTCACCACGGCCAGCGATGTTTATGCCCTGGGATTATTGCTGTACGAACTGCTGACCGGCGCACGCTGCCAGGACTTGACCGGCACCCGACCCGAACAGGCCGAGCGTGCCGTGACCTCGCTGGTTCCCGATAATCCAAGCCAGATGGTCAGCCGCACTAGGAAGGCTCGCCTGCCGCCGGACCGGGTGGCCGAACTTCGACGCACCACCCCGCACGCCCTGGCTCGCCGTCTGTCCGGCGACCTGGATGCCATCTGCATGATGTGCCTTCGCAAGGAACCGGAGGACCGCTATCGTTCCGTGGCCGGATTGCTGGATGATCTGCAGGCCCACCGCGAGGGTTTGCCAATCAAGGCGTCCGGGACCAGTCGCTGGTACCGGGCCGGCAAGTTCGTGCGTCGCAATGCCCTGGCGGTGGGCGCAGGATTAGTGATTGCCGTGCTGGTGCTCTCGGCGACCGTGACGCTGGCCTTGATCAACGCCGAACTGGTCGAACAACGCAACCGCGCCCTGATTGCCGAGCAGTCTGCCGAGGATCGGGCCGAAGCGCTGGCCCGAGTGTCGCGATTCCAGACCGAGCAACTTGGTGCGCTGGATCCGCAAGCCTTCGGACTGCGCATCCGTGACGGCCTGCTCGAGCAATGGGCCGGAGAGGAGTTCAGCGATTTCAACGCCGATGCCGGCATGGCCCTGCACTCGGTCAATTTCACCGACCTGGCGCTGGATGCGCTGGAAACGGGACTGTTCGACCAGACCGCCACGGCCATAGAACAGGGCTTTGCCGACCAGCCGCTACTGCGCGCCAGCCTGTTGCAATCGTTCGCCGATACCCTGCGCAACATTGGCCTGTACCAACGTGCCGAAATCGCCCAGCTCGAGGCGCTCGAGTTGCGCTCATCTCACCTTGGCGATGATCATCCCGATACCCTGACATCGCGCCACAGACTGGGTCAATTGCACACCGACCAGGGGCGCCTGGATGAGGCGCTGGAGTTGATCGAGGCTGTTCGGGACATGCGCCTGGACCTGCTTGGCGAAGACCATCCGTCCACACTGGAGACCCTGCTAAGCCTGGCCCAGATCCATGTCGGGCGCGGCGCGCTGGAACAAGCCAAGTCATTGCTGGAGGATTTGTTGACCCGGCAACGGGAACAATTCGGTGATGAACACCCCACCACGATCTCCGCATTATCGAGCCTCGGCGGTGTCCTGCTTCGCCGTGGCGAGATCGAAGCCAGTCGTGAGTTGCTGTATGCATCGCTGGAAGCGAGCCGACAGGTCCATGGCGAAGAGCACTTGCACAGCATCAACGCACTGAGCAATCTGGGCGCGAGCTACCAGCTCGCAGAAGATTTCGAACAGGCCGAAAGGCATGCGCGCCAGGCTCTCGAGCAGTACCGGCCGGTGCTGGGTCGAGACCACATGCGCACCTTGCGAACCCAGTCCAACCTGGCCTCGATCTATCGCGCCCAGGGGCGACTCGAGGAGGCCAGGGACCTGCAGATCGATACGCTGGAGCGCATGCGCGCCACACTCGGGCCGGACCACCCCGACACCCTGGGCACCGAGCACAATGTCGGCATGGCCTATTGGACGCTGGGTGATGTCGAGCAGGGTCGCGATTACATGGAGAGCTCGCGCCAGGCCTTCATTGAGCTGGGCGGCGCCAGCCACTTCGGCGCGGTGGGCGCGGCCATCAACCTGGCCCGGCTCGAGGTCGAGCAACAGCGCTTTGATGCCGCCATCGATCCCCTGATGGAGTCCTGGGAGGCACTGGATGTAGACTCACCCAACTCCCGGGCAAAATCCATCGCCGCCGAGCTGGCTGAAGTCTACACTGCCTGGCACGAGGTCGATTCCGACGCCGGTCACCAGGATCGAGCCGCTCACTGGACCGGCGAAGCCGAACACCTGGATCAGCTATTGAGGTCTTCTGAATAAATCTCGGTCCACACCTCAAACGCGCGCATTGCCTTCGTGGCCCGCCAATGGATTGAGGATATTGCGCTGACTCAAGTCTTACCGATTCAATACAATAGGGTCATGATGGCAAGGTGGACACAGGATTTTCTCGATCTGGCGTCAAGTTACCAGGCTTTGCGCTTTGGACAATTCACGCTCAAGTCCGGGCGTGTGAGCCCGTATTTTTTCAATGCCGGCGCCTTTGACGACGGTGCCGCAATCGACACCCTTGCACGCTGCTACGCCGGGGCCATTGAGGCCAGCGGCGTCGAGTTCGACATGCTGTTCGGGCCGGCCTACAAGGGCATTCCCCTGGCCGCGGCGATCGCCATCAGCCTGCATCGGGACTTCAACCGCAATGTGCCATTCGCCTTCGATCGCAAGGAAGCCAAGGACCATGGTGAAGGCGGCATCATCGTGGGTGCGCCGCTGGCGGGCCGGGTGATGATCGTCGACGATGTCATTTCGGCCGGAACCTCGGTGGACTCTTCTCGCCGTTTGATCACCGAGCATGGCGCCACGCCGGTGGCCGTGGCGATCGCACTGGATCGCCAGGAATGCGGTCAGGACCGTGAGCGCTCCGCGGTACAAAGCGTTCGCGAAAGCGGTCTGGACGTGATCAGCGTTGCGGGTCTGGACGACCTGGTCGCCTGGCTGAAGAACCGCGATCCGGAAAGTGGGGACCTCGAGCCCATGCTGAACTATCAATCCAGATACGGAGTCTGATCGGGCATGTTGATTCGATTCGCCTGTTTGTTACTGGCCGCCTCACTGGCCGGCGCCGCCATGGCCCAGACGGTGTATCGCTGGGTGGACGAAAACGGCGAGGTTCATTACGGCCATGCTGTCCCGTCCGAACACGCCCATCGGGGTTACGACCGGCTGCGTGGCGATGGCACGGTGCGCGAACGGGTACCACCGGCCATGACACCCGAGGAACGGGCCGAACGGGCCGAGCAACTGGCGCGTGAAGCCGAGCTCGAGGCCGAGCAGCGCAGCCAGGAGTCCCGGGATCGCATGCTTCTGGCCCAGTACCGCTCCGAGCAAGACATCATCGATACCATGGAGACCCAGATCGCAGGCATTCATGCGCGCCGCAACGAGACGCGCCGGGACCTCGATCGGGTCGCCGGTCGGTTTGAAAACCTGATCGGCCGGGCAGCCGAGGAAACCCGCGAAGGTCGTGATGTCCCCGAGCAATTGCGCGAGGATATCCAGTCAACACGTGATCGCATGGGCGAGTTGCGAGACCGCCTTGATGAATTCGATGACGAGGAAGAGGGACTTCGCAATCACTATGCCGGTCAACTCGAGCGATTCCGCGAGCTCACCGGGTCGGGCTCACACTGAACGCCTTGGGCGGACAGCACGGAATGTTCACCCGCTGTCCCGGTTGCCAATCCGTCTATCGCCTTGAAGCCACCACCCTGGTCGAGGCGGCCGGCGTGGTGCGCTGCAGCCAATGCGGCAGAACGTTCAACGCCCTGTCTCACCTGTTCGATCAGCATCCAGCCGGTGACCAGGCGCCATTGAGCGGAACCGGAATTCCTCCGCTGCTTGACCAGGCCACGGTCGAGCAGGTGGAGCTGCCGTGGGCGACTTCTGAAGTCGAAAGGCCTTCCGGACCAGCCCCACTGCTCGACTTTGCCGAACCCGGTCCCGAGCAGTCCGAGACTGGAACGCACTGGGCCTGGAGGGCGGCCGCGCTGGTATTGACCCTGGCACTCGGGGCCCAGATCGTTGTGCATTGGCAGACGCCGGGCTCGCCGATCCAGCGCCTGGTGAACGGTGAACAGGGCTCGGGAACGGACGCCTCGGCACGGGTTCAGGTCATTTCGCGGGACATGCACCGCCACCCCAGCCTGGACGATGCCATCATCGTCAGTGCGACGCTGCGCAACCCGACCGATGATCAACTCGACTGGCCGACCCTCGAGGTCCATCTGTATGATCCCAGTCAGCAGGTGCTCGGCGCGCGTCGGCTGCAGCCCGAGGAATACCTTGGTGATGCCGATACGGTCGATCGGGGCATGGCGCCCGATGTGATGGTTCCGGTGGTCCTGGAATTCGTGGTTGGAACGACCGACCCAACCGGCTTCGAGCTGCGCTTCCCGAACTGAGTCATTGGTCACGCAAGTGGGCCGGATCCGGAGCCTCCGGCCGCTGTGAGCTGTGCTATCGTATGCCGTTACTTGCGTACCGCCTGATAGACGAAATGATCAGTGAGGGAATCCTTTGAATTTCGGCCCGAAGAGCTCCGGAGTTTGCCTGCATGAATTTGTGCGTGGCGTAGTCGAGCAGTATCTGGACGACATGGGCTCGACGCCCCCGGACAATCTCTACCAGGTGATCCTGTCCGAGGTGGAGCGTCCCCTGATCCGCACCGTGCTGGAGCATACCCAGGGCAACCAGTCGCGGGCGGCGGAAATTCTCGGCATCACTCGTGCCACCCTGCGCAATCGCATCCAGCGATACGAGCTTAACGGACACTGAGGCAGACTCCGCAACCATCATGACCATGGCAGGCAAGCGCGCGGCACTGATCAGCGTGTCGGACAAGACCGGACTGCTCGAACTGGCCCGTTCACTGGCCGATGGTGGATGGCAGATTCTGTCGACCGGGGGCACCGCGCGAGCGCTGCAGGAAGCCGGATTCACGGTCAGGGAAGTGGCCGAGCACACCGGTTTCCCCGAGATCATGGGCGGTCGGGTCAAGACCCTGCATCCAAAAATCCACGGCGGCATTCTGGCCCGGCGCGGCGATGATGACGATGTGCTGATCAAGCACGACATTGCGCCCATCGACCTGGTCGTGGTCAATCTCTACCCTTTTGCCACCACGGTGGCCGAACCGGACTGCAGTCTGGACGAGGCGATCGAGCAGATCGACATTGGTGGGCCGGCCATGCTGCGCGCGGCCGCCAAGAACCATGCCGATGTCTGCGTGCTGTGCGATCCCGCCGATTACGGTACGGTCAGCGCAGGGTTGCCCGAGCTGCCTGATGCTTCGATTCGGCAAAAACTGGCGATCAAGGCCTTTGCCCATACTGCAGCCTACGACGGTCAGATCAGCCAATACCTGGCAACAACGATCGAACACAATCCCCTGCCCTCGGTGATCAACGTCCAGCTCGACCGGGTGGCCGCGCTGCGCTACGGCGAGAATCCGCACCAGGCAGCCGGGGTATACCAAGAGCACGGCCGCAAGGCATCGGGGCTGGCCGGTACCAAACCACTGCAGGGCAAGGCGCTGTCCTACAACAACCTGCTCGACGCCGATGCCGCCTGGTCGGGCGTGCAATCGCTCGGTCACGAAGCGGCTTGCGTGATCATCAAGCACACCAATCCGTGTGGAGCGGCCCTGGGTGTCGATTCGGCCGATGCCTGGCGCAAGGCGCTCGCTTGCGATCCGACCTCGGCCTTCGGCGGCATTGTCGCGTTCAACCGCGAGCTGGATGAATCGCTGGCCGAACAACTGGTCCAGCGTTTCCTGGAAGTCATCATCGCGCCGTCGGTCAGCGAAGCTGCGCTGAAGCGATTGTCCGACAAGCCCCGGTTGCGCGTCATCACGCCACCATCCAGCCAGGCTCCGGAGGTGGAGCTGCACGCCATCGACGGTGGCTGGCTGGTTCAACAATCCGACAATGACCGGCAAGCATCGGAGCTGAAGGTGGTGACCAGGCGCCAACCCGGTGATCAGGAACTGGCCGATTTGCGCTTTGCCTGGCAGGTGGTTCGGATGGTGCGCTCCAACGCCATCGTTTACGCCAGTGATCAGGCGACCATTGGCATCGGCGCCGGGCAGATGAGCCGGGTGGACTCGGCTAGAATCGGCGCCCTCAAGGCCGAGGATGCCGAGCTGTCACTGGACGGCGCGGTCATGGCCTCGGACGCCTTCTTCCCGTTTGCCGACAGCATCGAGGCAGCCGCCGAACGCGGCGTGCGCGCCGTCATCCAACCCGGCGGCTCGATGCGCGATGAAGAAGTCATTGAAGCATGCAACAGACATGACATCGCAATGGTTTTCACCGGAACGCGCCATTTCCGCCATTAGGCGGAAGGGGAGACGGGAGACGGGAGACGGAAGACGGGAGACGGAGGCCGAAAGGAGTCTGCGGCAACCCGGCGAAGCCACGGTACAATAACCTCTGGCAAAACCCAATCGAAGTCTCCCCCAATGAAAATCCTCATCATCGGTGGTGGTGGGCGTGAGCATGCGCTGGCCTGGAAGTGTGCACAATCGGCGCTGGTCGACGAGGTACTGGTCGCACCGGGTAATGCCGGAACCGCCACGGAAAAGGGCGTGCGCAATGTCGATGTCGACGCCGAGGATCTCGATGGACTGCTTGAACTGGCGCACCGTAAATCGGTGGCGCTGACCATCGTCGGGCCCGAAGCACCGCTGGCAGCCGGCGTGGTCGATCGATTCGAACAGGCCGGGCTGAAGTGTTTTGGCCCCTCGGCCGACGCGGCGCGCCTGGAGTCATCCAAGGCGTTTGCCAAGGAATTCATGGCCCGGCACGGCATCCCCACCGCCGGCTACGCGGTGGTCGAGGCAGTCGATGAGGGGCTGCGCTTCATTCGGTCATTGACCTTCCCCGTGGTACTCAAGGCAGATGGACTGGCGGCCGGCAAGGGCGTGGTGATTTGCGAAGACGAGCGCCAGGCCCGTGAGACGCTCGAGGATATGCTTTCGGGTGAGTCCTTCGGGCAAGCCGGGCATCGAGTCGTGATCGAGGAATTCCTGGTGGGCGAAGAAGCCAGCTTCATCGTCATCGCCCGCAATGGAAAGATGGTGCCGCTGGCCACCAGCCAGGATCACAAGCGGCGCGATGAAGGCGACGAAGGTCCCAACACCGGCGGCATGGGCGCCTATTCGCCCGCTCCGGTCATTGACCAGGCCCGGCATGAGCGCATTATCGACGAGGTGATCCAGCCGACCCTGCAGGGCATGCAGGATGATGGTCATGCGTTCACCGGCTTTCTGTATGCCGGGTTGATGCTGACCCCGAACGGGCCGAAGGTGCTGGAATTCAATGTGCGCTTTGGCGACCCCGAAACCCAGCCGATTCTGATGCGCCTGCAGTCCGATCTGGTCGCCACCGTGCTCAAGGTGCTGGCCGGCGACATCGACAAGGTCGAGCTGGACTGGGATGAGCGCACCGCCCTGGGCATCGTCATGGCCGCCGGCGGTTATCCGGGCAGTTATGCCAAGGGCAAGCCCATCACCGGCCTGGACCAACCGTTCCCCGAACACGTCAAGGTCTTTCATGCCGGCACCACCCTGGATGATTCCGGAACAGTGGTCACCAGCGGTGGCAGGGTTCTTTGCGTGACAGCACTCGGTGACGATGTCGCCGCAGCACGCGCCGAAGCACTCAAGTCACTGGCCGTCATCGGCTTCCAGGACGCCTTCTTCCGCGCCGATATAGGACATAAGGCGATGGACAGAACGGCTGATCGAAGCTGACCGATGAGGATTGAGCGCAGGTGCGATATGGAGCTTCTTGAAATGTCGGGACTCGGGTCCCGGTAACTCCCATGGACGTCTCCCACCTCCTCGACGAACTCAACGACCCGCAACGCGAAGCGGTCACCGTCGATGATGGGCACGTGCTGGTGCTGGCCGGGGCCGGCTCGGGCAAGACCCGGGTGCTGGTCCATCGCATGGCCTGGCTGATCCAGGTCCATCATGTCTCGCCCATGAGCCTGCTTGCGGTGACCTTTACCAACAAGGCGGCCGGCGAAATGCGTGGTCGCGTGGGTCAGCTTCTGAACCTGCGCCCGGAAGGATTGTGGATCGGGACCTTTCACGGCATCTGTCACCGATTGCTGCGCATGCACTCGGCCGAGGTTGGACTTCCGGATACCTTTCAGATCCTGGACTCAGACGATCAATACCGGCTGATCCGGCGAGTCATCCGTGACATGGAGCTCGACGAGGGCGAATTTCCGCCGCGCCAGATTCAGGGTTTCATCAATCATCACAAGGACGAGGGTCGCCGCCCCGACGGGATCGAATGTTTCGATCACTCGTTCCAGGCGCAGCAGGTCGCCATTTATCGCCAGTACCAGGACTACTGCGAGCGTTCGGGGCTGGTCGATTTTGCCGAATTGCTGCTGCGCACCCTCGAGCTGCTGCGCGACAACGAAGCGCGCCGCAAGCACTACCAGGACCGCTTCTCGCACATTCTGATCGACGAGTTCCAGGACACCAACACCCTTCAATACGCGTTGGTTCGCTTGCTCAGCGGTGATCTCAATCGCATGTTCGTGGTCGGCGACGATGATCAGTCCATCTATGGCTGGCGCGGCGCCAAGGTCGAGAACGTCAGCCATTTCGACCGCGACTTCAACCCGCAGGTGGTTCGCCTGGAACAGAATTACCGCTCGACGGCGACCATCCTGGAAGCAGCCAACCGGGTTATTGATCACAACGCCGAACGCATGGGCAAGAACCTGTGGACCGAAGGTGACCGCGGCGAGCCGATTCGCCTGTTTGCGGCCTGGAACGCCGAGGAGGAAGCCGAGTTCATCATCGCCCGCATCCAGGACTGGATCGAGCAAGGCAACAAAGCCTCGGAAGTGGCCGTCCTGTATCGCTCCAATGCCCAGTCGAGATTGTTCGAGCAGGCCCTGCTGCGCGAGGACATTCCCTACCGGGTCTACGGGGGATTGCGCTTTTTCGAGCGAGCCGAGGTCAAGGACGCCATGGCCTACCTGCGCCTGATGCACAACGCCAATGACGATGCCGCCTTCGAGCGGGTGGTCAACCTGCCGGCCCGTGGCATTGGGCAGCGCACCGTGGCACTGGTCAGGGACCATGCCCGCGCCAACGCACTTTCGCTATTCCAGGCGGCCACGGAACTGGTCGAGCGCAATGGCATGAGCGCCCGGGCCGCCAATGCCATGCGCGTGTTCCTGACCCTGATTCATGATCTGACCGAGACCCATCGTGACAGTGATCTGGGCGAGGCACTGGATGCGGCCATCAAGCGGGCTGAACTGCAAGCCTGGTACGAAAGCCGGGAACCATCCGACCGCGCCGAGGCGCGATCGGAAAACCTGGCCGAACTGGTGCGCGCCGCCGACAGCTTCGACCAGCCTTTCGAAGACGAACAGGCCGGCCTGAGTCCGACTGCCTCGTTTCTGGCCCAGGCCGCCCTGGAAGCCGGCGAACACCAGGGCGAGCGCTGGGAAGATTGCGTACAACTGATGACCCTGCACTCGGCCAAGGGGCTGGAGTTTCCGCTGGTGTTCATGGCCGGCATGGAAGAGGGTCTGTTCCCGCATCGGAAATCCGTCGAAGAGCCCGGCCGGCTGGCCGAGGAACGCCGGCTCTGTTATGTCGGCATGACCCGGGCCATGCAGCAGCTCTACATCACGCATGCCGAATCGCGCATGCTGCACGGCCAGACCGGCATTTCCCGACCGTCTCGTTTTCTGGCCGAAATCCCGAGCGAATTGAGCGAGGATCTGAGACCCGGATCCAGGGCAGCTCCGGCTGCGGTCGGAAAGACGCCGGAGCCGGCCGACGGCATTCGCCTGGGTGAACGGGTCAGTCACGCCCGGTTCGGCAGTGGTACGGTCGTCAATATCGAGGGCCAGGGTCCGAATGCCCGCATCCAGGTCAATTTCGAATCGGCCGGCTCCAAGTGGCTGGTGCTGGCCTATGCCAACCTGGAGCCATCCGGGTGAAACCGGTCTCATTCGAGTCAACTGGCATTGCCGGGCTTGCGCGGCACGCCGGCGCCTTGCCCGTGCTGGCGCTGCATGGCTGGCTGGACAATGCCAATTCCTTTCTCGGATTATCCGAACACCTCGACGGCATCGATCTGGTCGCCATCGACTTTCCGGGGCATGGCCTGTCGCAGACTCGCCCCGAAGGCGCCCGTTTCTACTTCGATGATTATGTCTTCGATGTCTTGACCTTGGCCGACACGCTGGGCTGGGACCGGTTTCACCTGCTGGGACACTCGCTCGGCGGTGCGGTCTCCAGCCTGGTGGCCGCCGCCTGCCCGAATCGGGTGCTTTCCATGGTCCTGATCGAAGGCCTGGGACCGATGAGCGCCCCGGCCGACCGGACGGCTTCGGGCTGGCAGAAGGCGGTCAAGGCCAGCCAACTTCGTCCGCGCCGGGTTCATGCCGACCGCGACAGTGCAATCAATGCGCGGGCCCGCAACAGCGACCTGACGGTGGCCGAAGCCACGACCCTGGCCGTGCGCGGCCTGAAGGCGGTCGATGACGGGTATTCCTGGTCTCACGACCTGCGCCTGACCTGGCCATCCACCCATCGCTACACCGAGTCACAGGTTCTGGACCTGCTCAAGGCCATCAAGGCGCCGGTACTCAATATCTACTCCGACCCGCCCAGCGGCATTCTGCCAGAGCGCATTCTCGAACGGCGCCTGGCGGCACTCAATCAACGCAAGCTGTTTTCCCATCCGGGCGGACATCACTTGCATATGCAGCATCCGGACATTATCGGTCCACTCATCAAGGAATTTTTTCATGAACACAACCAGGACTTCGTGGCACAAGAACATTCCGACTGAACAACGCCTGATCTTTGCCCTGGATGTACCCGATCTCGACCAGGCCAGGCAACTGATTCACACGCTCGGCGATTCAGTACATTTCTACAAGCTCGGGCTGGAGCTCTTTCTCAGCGGCCATTACTTTGAGCTGGCCGCCGAGCTCAAGGACAAGGGCAAGCGGATCTTTGCCGATCTCAAGCTGTTCGATATTCCACCGACGGTGGGACGAGCGGTGGCGCAACTGGCCCGGCACGAGGTCGATTTCCTGACCGTCCACGGTAATGACCGCATGCTCGAAGCCGCCGTGGAAAATCGCGGCAACACCGGCATCCTGGCAGTGACCGCCCTGACCAGCCTGGACCGGGGTGATCTGGATGATCTGGGCTTTGCCTGCGATGTCGAGGCACTGGTGCTGTCTCGCGCCCGGCGCGCCCTTGACCTCGGTTGCACCGGGGTCATTTCCTCCGGTCTCGAAGCAGCCGCCCTGCGCCGCCAGGTCGATCACGCCCTGACCGTGGTCTGTCCCGGCATTCGCCCGGTGGACAATACCGATGAGCAGAAAAGAACCCTGTCTGCCGCCGATGCATTCGCCGCCGGGGCCGACTACATCGTCGTCGGCCGCCCCATCCGCGACGCCCGGGATCCGCGCGCAGCGGCCGAATCCCTGCAAACCGAAATCGCCACCGCCTTAAGGAGCCTCTGAACAACTCTGCGCAGAGTTATTCAGAGGCTCCTTAACCTCTTCCTGATTAGCATCGTGTCTCAGCAGACATTGGCAATTACGATGGACGGTGCTGCTGCAAGCCGTCCTCGGGTGGTGGATTTCGCTGAAGGCCTCGCCACCGCGTCGAACTGAAGCGGAATTTACCACCCGAGGACGGCTTTAGCCAGAACGAAGCCCGACCACTGAGACACGACGCTAATCAGGAACCTCTTAACCCTTTGCCCTTTCGCCCTTTTGCCCATTAGCCCCCCTTTCCCGAGACTGGAAAACACGTATAGTCAGTAGGTTACATGACTTTTATAAAGTAACTTGACACACAACGCGCCTTAACCTACCATTAACGCTGAGGGTTGCATGCGGATGCGGTCTCTCAAGTAAACAATCAACAATACCAGCGCCTTTGCGCGCACTGGCAAAACCTCTACCGGGCAAGACGCCATGTCGCGCCCGGTTTTTTTGTTCATCGAGGCCGGCGGGGGGCGATGGTAAACTAATGTGCCCTTCTCCCCAGACTTCTAACCCCGATGAGTGAGCCCGGCCGCCTGAAATTGCTGCTGCACCGCGCATACCTGGCCTGGGCGGGTCTGATTCGTCGGGTGCTGCACTGGTGGGTGCGCAGCACCGTGTTGCCGGAAGACCTGGATGAACTCGAACTTGATCCGGAACGTCCGGTCTTTTACGTCCTCGACAACTTCGCATTCACCTCTATGCTGATTCTCGATGAGGTCTGTCGCAAGCTTGAGTGGCAGCGCCCGACCGAGGCTCTGGAGTTGGAAAACCGCCGATTTTCCAGGCGCTACGGCGCCAGCCGGCGATACCAGGGGCTGTTCATACGACGGCCTGAGAAACGCCGGCATTCGCCCATACTCAAGGAGTTGCTGACCGGCCTGGAACCCGAGGAATTCGGCAAGATTCAAATCGTTCCCGTCACTGTCCTGGTCGGTCGCGCGCCCGACACTGAAGACAGCATCTTCAAGATTCTGTTCTCGGAGAACTGGGATGTGGGGGGTCGCTTCAGGCGACTGTTCAGTACGTTGATCAACGGTCGCGCGACCATGGTTCAATTTGGCAAACCGGTCGATCTTGAGCGAGTCTTTGCCGATACGGAAGACTGCGAACAGGCGTTGGGCCGACTGAGCCGGGTCCTGAGAGTGCATTTCAAACGGGTTCGGACGTCGGCCATTGGCCCTGATCGCTCACACCGTCGAACCCTGGTCGAAAAGGTGGTGCGGAGTGAGTCGGTACGTCAGGCCATTGCCGCCAAGGCCAAACGTGACAATATCAGCCCGGAAAAGGCCCAGATGGTGGCTCGCGACTATGCTCGCGAAATCGCCGCCGATTATTCCTACACGCTGATCCGTATCGGTGAACTGCTGCTGACCTGGTTCTGGAATCGCATTTATCGTGGTATTCGGGTCAACCATTTCAGCGGCTTTCGCGATGCGGCCCCGGGCCATGAAGTCATATATGTCCCCTGTCACCGCAGCCACATCGATTACCTGCTGCTGTCATACCTGCTGTACCGCCGTGGATTCGTGCCGCCACATATTGCCGCCGGGGTTAATCTCAATATGCCGCTGGTCGGACAGGTGTTACGGCGCGGCGGGGCGTTCTTTCTGCGACGGTCGTTCCGGTCCCAGCCGTTGTACGCAGCCGTGTTCAATGAATATGTCTCCGTGATCCTGAGTCGCGGTGTCGCGCTGGAGTACTTCATCGAAGGTACACGCTCGCGGACCGGGCGGCTGCTGCCGCCACGCGCCGGCATGCTGTCGATTACCGTGCGCGCCTTCTTGCGTTACCGGAACCGCCCGGTGCTCTTCCAGCCGGTCTACATCGGATACGAGCGTCTGGCCGAAGGCAGTGCCTACATTTCCGAATTGTCCGGCCGCCAGAAGAAGCAGGAATCCCTGGCTGATTTCAGAAATGTCATCAACATCATGCGCAAGAACTACGGGGAGGTGACGGTCAGTTTCGGGGAACCGGTGCTGCTTCATCATCTGCTCGACAAGCATCATCCGGAATGGATGCGCGAACCACCCAATGGCGACAGTCGGCCGGCCTGGTTAAGCGGCCTTGTCAACGACCTGGCCGAACGGGTCATGGTCAACATCAACCGATGCGCGCACGTCAACCCGGTCAATCTGCTCGCCACCGCGCTGCTTGCCAGCCGCAAGCATGCCCTGGATGAAGAGGACCTGGCGCGCACCATTGACCTGCTCAAGCACATCATCGAACACACCCGACCCAGCGACAGGATCACGGTCACCGAAATGACGGCCGATCAGATCATCGATTATGGTCTCGAGCTGGGCATCATCGAGCGTCACGAACATCGACTCGGAGCGATCGTTCGCACCGACCCCACCAGCGCGGTACTGTTGACCTATTTCCGCAACAACACTGCGCATCTGCTGGCGATGTGCGCCTGGATCGCCTGCTGTTTTCTCAATTCGCAAAGGGTCAGCAAGTCACGCATTCGCGATTTGAGCATGAAAGTCTATCCGTTCCTGCGCCGCGAGCTGTTCCTGCCCTGGCAGAACGAGGAACTGGAAGAAGTCATCGGGCGCTGCGTGGATACCCTGATCGAGCTCGACCTGTTGCGTTCGACCGGTGACCGGCTGCAACGTGCACCGGGTGGCAGCGACCATGCTTATTACCTGCGTCTGCTCGGCAATAGCCTGATCCAGACCTTCGAACGATACTTCATTACCGTCTCGGTTCTGGTCAAGAACGGTTCGGGTAAGCTGACCCGTCAACAGCTGGAGCAGTTATGCATCCTGTGTGCCCAGCGCATCTCCCTGCTGCACGAGTTCGAAGCCCCGGAATTCTATGATCGCACCCTGTTCAAGCAATTCAACGAGTCGCTGACCGCAAGCGGGATTCTCAGCCGGGATGATGATGGATGCCTGGTCTTCGATCAACGCCTGGAACAGTTTGCACGTGACTCCCGCCTGATCCTGGACAAGGAAATCCGCCACACCATCATCCAGACCGCGCCCGAGGTACTGGAGCTTGAAAGCGGTAAAAAGTAAAAGGTGAACGGTGAAAGGAGGAATTCTTGACCTTTCACCTCTTACCTTTCACCTTTCACCGCCTTCAAGCATCCAGATCCGGAATCAACTTCGATTCCCAGTAGGCGATCTGATCCTTGAGTCGGAGCTTGCGTTTCTTCATCCGCCGGAGCTGAAGCTGGTCGGTGGCCGGGTTTTCGGACATCTGGGTAATGGCATCATCGAGATCACGATGCTCATGATCGAGCTCGTTCAGGATTGCCCGAATTTCCGACCAGCGTGTTGACACGGTTACAATAGCGCTCCCGAAACCGCTCATACAAGGGACCGAACCAGCATGCAGCATCGGCCCACATCCTTGCGCCGAAGCCCGCCGCAGGGCACGTCGGATCCGCGCAAGGAGAAATATAACACCGACAAGCTCGCCAAGCGCATTCGGCGTCAAACAGGCCAGGCAATCGTTGACTTCGGCATGATCGAGGATGGTGATCGAGTCATGGTCTGCATGTCCGGCGGCAAGGACTCCCATGTCATGCTGGACATGCTGATGAGCCTGCAACGTTCAGCGCCGATCGACTTCGAGCTGGTTGCTGTCAATCTCGATCAGAAACATCCGGGATTTCCCGAACACGTATTACCCGAATATCTCGAGTCCCTGGGAATCGAGTGGCACGTGATCGAAAAGGATACTCATGCGGTCGTCCAACGCCTGATTCCTGAAGGAAAAACAGCCTGCGGGCTGTGTTCCCGGCTTCGCCGCGGCACGCTGTATGAATTCGCCCGCAAGCATCGAATCGACAAGATTGCATTGGGACATCATCTCGACGATGTCGTCGAGACCTTCTTCCTCAATCTCTTCCATGGCGGTACACTCAAGAGCATGCCGCCGAAGCTTCTCAATGACGAGGGTGACCTGGTTGTCATTCGCCCGCTGGTCTACTGTCGCGAATCCGACCTGGAAAAACTGTCCAGGGCGCGTGACTATCCGATCATCCCCTGCAACCTGTGCGGTAGCCAGCCCAATCTCGAGCGGCAGAACATCAAGGCCATGCTGGCGGACTGGGAAATGCACAATCCAGGTCGCACAAAGACCATTTTTCGGGCGCTGACCCGGGTCCACCCTTCCCATCTGTGTGATCCGGAACTGTTCGATTTTCTCAGACTGCAGGCCAATTCGGAAACGCTCCCCGATTACAGCACTGGGACACGGGGGTGACTTCTTGCACTGTTCATCAGTGCCGTCCTGGCGCACAATAGCCTGTAACTGTCAATCTGGAGTGCGGTGATGAAACTGAGATTATTGGCCATTCTGTTGCCCTTGTTGCTTGTTGCCGGTTGCGGCGTTGGCCAGCAGCCCATCAACGTCGAGGACGGCTCGGTCGTCGAGGGTAGTCTGGATACGGTCAACGGGCCGATTCGGGTGGGTAAGGACTGCGAAATCAGCGGCTCGGTCAGCAATGTCAACGGTTCGATCCAGATCGGCGATCAGTCCACGACCGGCTCGATCAACAACGTCAACGGATCCATCACCCTGGGCACCGGTGTCGTCAGCGGTCAGGTGAACACCGTCAATGGGTCACTGACCCTGGGCGACCAGTCCAGGGTCAAGGGAAATGCCCGAACGGTCAACGGACAGATTGCCGGTGGCGCCGAAATTCGCATCGAGGGTGATCTGGGCACCACTAACGGCCGCATTCGACTCGGTCAGGGCAGCCAGGTGGACGGCAAGGTTTCGACTTCCAATGGCGACATCTCGCTGAAAGGCGCACAAGCAGGCAGCCTTGAGACCTACTCAGGGTCCCTGGAACTGCTCGAAGGAGCGATCGTTGAGGGCGCGCTCACGGTTCGCCGCCCCGAACGGCCGCCGCGTCAGGCGCCGCGCGTAGTCATCGGCGAAAATGTCCAGGTGGGTGGGCCGCTGGTGTTCGAGCACGAAGTGAAGCTGTTTGTCCATGAAAGCGCCGAAATTGGAGAAATCACCGGCGCCGAAGCGGAGTTCTATACCGATCAGCCACCCAGGAGCTGACCGTGCCCGGCTGATCGGATTCGATCATTCGTAGCGTTGGCCCTGGTGAACCACCCAGCCGCCACCGCCGGGCTGGGCAGGGTCGGCGTGGGTCAGGATGACTTCCCCGCCGCCACCGTGGAATTCGTAGCGACCCTGGAAGGCAATCACATCATTGCGCTCGGCCGGGATCGGTCCGGCCTCGCCGACCTGGTGGCGCAGTACAACGCTCAAGTCGTCACTGATTCTGAGCAAAAACCGTTGACTGGCCGCATCCGAACCCAGCGGCCGCACAACGGTTCCATGGCCACTGACCCAGATTCCGGTACGTCCTTCGGCAAACGCGCCTTCAAGACGTGAATTGTCCGGCAGCTCGTCCTGGCCACAAGCAGCCAGGGCCAGAGCGACCAGAAGTCCCATCAAGACCACCCCGAAGCGTCTTAGCATGGTTTTACTCCTCCTTTTTCCGGAGCATAACAGATTTCCGATATAGGGCACATACGCAGTGGTTTGGACCACGATTGGCTCACGATGACTCCGGAATCAGACTCGCAATGACGAATCTGCTGGCCCGGAAAACAAAAAACCCGGCACCAAGGCCGGGTTCTTCTGTTCAACAGGCAAGAGGGTGTTATCGCTTGAGTTGCTTGCGCAAACGCTCCAACGCAGCCAGTTGCGCCACGGCCTGGGCAAGCTGCGCCTGGGCCTGGGCAATCTCCATGCCGGCGGAGCGATCGGCAATCGCGCGTTCGGCCTCTTCCTTGGCCTTGACCGCGGCCGCCTCATCCAGGTCGGCAGCGCGCTGGGCGGTATCGGAAAGCACCGTGACCACGTGCGGCTGGATCTCGAGCATGCCACCGGAGATGTAATAGAACTCCTCGCCCCCCTCGGGCAGCATGACCCGGACCTGGCCGGGTTTGAGACGGGTCAGTAGCGGCGCATGACGAGGCGCAATACCCAGCTCGCCCTCTTCGCCTGAGACCACAACCATGGTGACGTCGCCGGAAAAGATTTCCGACTCGGCGCTGACGATATCGCAATGGATGGTCGAAGTCATTTCAGTACTCACGCGGCCTTTTCAGCCAGCTTCTCGCCCTTCTCGACCGCCTCGTCGATGGTACCAACCATGTAGAACGCCTGCTCGGGCAGGTGATCATAATCACCGTCGACAATGCCCTTGAAGCCGCGAATGGTTTCCTTCAGCGGTACATAGACACCCGGCGAACCGGTGAAGACCTCGGCGACAAAAAACGGCTGGGAGAAGAATCGCTCGACCTTGCGCGCCCGGGCCACGGTCAGCTTGTCTTCTTCGCTCAACTCGTCCATGCCGAGAATGGCGATGATGTCCTTGAGTTCCTTGTAGCGCTGCAGCGTACCCTGAACCTTGCGGGCCACATCGTAATGCTCCTGACCCACGACCAGCGGATCGAGCTGGCGCGAGGTCGAATCAAGCGGGTCAACAGCCGGGTAAATGCCGAGCTCGGCGATGTTGCGCGAAAGCACGACGGTCGCGTCGAGGTGAGCAAAGGTGGTTGCAGGCGAAGGGTCGGTCAGGTCATCGGCAGGGACGTAAACGGCCTGGATGGAGGTGATCGAGCCGGTCTTGGTCGAGGTAATTCGCTCCTGCAGCACGCCCATCTCCTCGGCCAGGGTCGGCTGGTAACCCACCGCCGACGGCATACGACCGAGCAGTGCGGAAACCTCGGTTCCGGCCAGCGTGTAACGGTAGATGTTATCGATGAACATCAGAACATCGCGGCCTTCGTCGCGGAAATACTCGGCCATTGTCAGGCCGGTCAGGGCCACGCGCAGACGGTTGCCCGGCGGCTCGTTCATCTGGCCGTAAACCAGGGCCACCTTGTCGAGTACGTTCGAGTCCTTCATCTCGTGATAGAAGTCGTTGCCCTCGCGGGTACGCTCACCCACCCCGGCAAATACCGAGTAACCGGAGTGCTCGATGGCGATGTTGCGAATCAGCTCCATCATGTTCACGGTCTTGCCCACGCCGGCGCCACCAAACAGTCCGACCTTGCCGCCCTTGGCAAACGGACAGATCAGGTCGATCACCTTGATACCGGTTTCCAGCAACTCGTTGCTGGCTGCCTGCTCCTCGAAACTCGGCGCGGTGCGATGAATCGGCCACAGTTCCTCGGCCCCAATATCGCCGGCATCATCGATCGGCTGACCAAGCACGTCCATCACACGCCCCAGGGTCTTGGTCCCGACCGGAACATTGATCGGCGCACCCGTATTGGTGACCTTGCGATGACGTTTCAGTCCATCGGTGCTGCCCAGCGCAATCGTCCGCACCACACCGTCACCCAGCTGCTGCTGGACTTCCAGCGTAATTTCGGTGTCATCGACCTTCAACGCGTCGTATACCTTGGGCACTTCACCGCGCGGGAACTCAACATCCACCACGGCGCCGATAATCTGAACAATGTTTCCGGAACTCATTTGTCAGTCCTCAAAATTTGGGTGGCTTCGTTCTTTCTCTGTTCGAAGCCGGGTTTCTTGAATTCAATTGCAGGGTAGACGGAAGACGGAAGACGAGCTTGGCCAACTTTCGTCTTCCGTCTACCGTCTCCCGTCTCCCGTTCTTCATCACACCGCCGC
>SL_3KL_010_SEDDRAFT_10001651_pt1 | contig 20355 bp, 21 predicted proteins | sample SodLakKL_010_SED_2_FD_10381 | JGI IMG/M metagenome (IMG submission 10381) | reverse complement strand
AGGTGCTCGACATTGTCAGCGGTAAAGATTTCGGCTCGCAGCGGCGGGCAGCCGACCGAGGCGCAATTGACGGTGAAATGGACCCGGGCATCCTTCCAGCCCCGTTTGCGGAATTGAGAGCCGAGCAGAATGTCGAGCTCGATTTCGCTCAGCGAGTGCTTGCGCCCGCCCACATCGAACAGATCACGTCGAAAGACCCGGTAGGGGTTGAACAGGTGGCCGTAATCGCGCACGCTGGAAACCAGCTCGCCACGCCTGGGATTTTCCAGAATATGCGCGATCATGAAGAAGTTGTAGGCATTGAGCCAGAATGCGTTGGCCGAGTCGCGGTCGGTCAGCACATCCGGATCGAATTCGGCCAGCCGCTGACGCTGCTCGGACAGTCGGCCCGAGGTTTCGGCATGCTCCAGCGCGGCGCGGTAATCGAACGAAGTCACCAGCCCGTCATTGGGCAGGTCGTGTTCGCTCACGAACTCAGCCAGCAGGTCGGCGTAGGGTTGGTAAATCTCTTCAACAACATCGGCGCCGGCGGCAGCCGGAAGCGCCAGGATCGTGAAAGCAATAAGACCGGCCTGGAGCCGGTCTCGTACGGGCATGAACATGATGATCACGGTTCCTTCTGGTTGGTTTGACTAGACAGACCGGATCAATGTCACACAGCTTGCATGCAATTGGAGATCAAAGCAATGGTCTGGATTCGAATTACATTGCCGCAGCAGGCACAAGGCGCGCTGGCGGCCAGTTATCGCAAACTCGGCGCCCCGCCGGCGCGGCTGGACCAGGTCATTCTGGCCCGCGCTGAGCGCCCGCACACGCTCGACGACGGTTCATGGATCGTCGACGCCGGCGCCACCATTCGAATGCTCAACCGCCGGATGAACTGGGACCTGCCCGCCACCGGCGCAAAGACCCTGAATGGGGTGATCATGTAACTGCTCGAGTCCATCCCCGACGGTCAGGTCAGCCTGCGCGTCGGCCCGCACCTGCTGACCGTGGTCGATCTGGTCGAAAACCGCACTCGCAAGGTACAGGTGGAACCATGGGCCATGGAGTCTGCGCCCGCAGGAAATCAGCCCTCGAACCGGTCGTGAAAGATCTGCAACTGGACCTCTTCGACCACCAGCCTGACCTCGCCCTGCGTGTCGGTATCGACAAAGGCGCTGCCGTGTATCTGGCCGAGGGTCAGGCCCTCGTCCTGTAGATCTCCGGTATAGGTCATCAGCGTATAGGTGCCTTTGGAGAATCCCTCGATCATCTGAATGTCGAGCGTTCCGTCGAGGACCAGGTCACCGTCCACGTCGACGCGGCTGTTTTCCGTGCTGCCCGGCTCAGCCAGCCCGAAAGTCGTGGTCGAATCGGCATGAAGGGTGAGGCCGGAATCAATTTCCAGGCTGCCGGCCACAGGATCCGGTGACAGCATGCCGCCGTCGTTGATCTCAACCGCCCCCGTGCTACCGGCGCCGGACAGATTTCCACCATTTTCCACCGTCACCGCGCTGGACATATCGCCTGTCACTCGAAGCGTGCCGCCGGTGACCAGGGACGGTCCGGCATGGGAATGAGCGCCGGGCAGGATCGTGGTGCCCGGACCGGCATGCAGCAGCGCCAGCGAGCCGGCCAGTTCGATCTCTTCGCCGCCGGCCGTCCCGTCCTGGGTGAAATAATGGCTGCCCGAGGTGTGATCGAAAACCAGTTCGGCTTCGCCGTCACCACCGAAAATGGTGGCGGCCTCGATCAGCCCGGGAAGCTGACCGTTGCCGATGTGAATCACCGATTCAGCTTCACTTACTTCGCCGACATCGACCGTGCCGCTGCCGCCGGCCACGCTTACGGTAGCCCCGTTCTGGATATTCAGCACCGCGTCGCCCCGTCGAAGAGTAAGTGATGTTTCATTGACCCATTCCGAATCCGGGCCATCAACGGTGGCCGTGGCAGTAGTATTCAAACCAAAGGCGATCCGTCCTTCTTCGTTCACAACACGACCGCCGTTTTCGATCAGCATTTCGCTGGTGCCGGTCCAGGCAAGGGTTAGATGGTTGTTGGATGACTCTACTTCCAGTTCCAGTCGGGAACCGGGGTCCCGAACGATCAGCGTGCCATCGCTACCACCGGCACCAATGGGCACTCGAGCCGCTCCGCTATAAACCTCGCCACCATCCTCGACGATAACGCTCCCGGTTCCGAAACGCCCGATGTTCATCGTACCGCCGGCATTCCAGGTCGAGCCGGCACCGGTAACCGTCACCGTACCTTCCCCGGCGGATTCTCCGCCTACGTTGACAAAGGCCTGGTGCGTCATCGTGCCGCCGCCTTCAATGAGTAGGGTTCCATAACCCTCGTCCCCGACAATCAATTCAGCACCCGCGGTCCAGCTTGATTCGGCACCCGAGACTGTCACCGAACCTTCCGCGTCGGATTCAAGCCCGATGGTGGCAGCATCCCCGTGCACCAGTTCCCCACCGTCTTCGATGAGCAGGGTTCCGTAACCCTCGTCCCCGACGGTCAACACCGGACTGGTGCCGGAGATTTCCCATTTGGAACCGGCACCGCTGATTACAACGTGGCCTTCGCCCTCGGGCTCCTGGCCGATAGAGCCGAAGACCCCGCTGTCGACTGTTGCTCCATCCAGAATCTCGACGGTGCCGGTACCCGATTCCCCAACAATCAGTACGCTCCACTTGTCCCAGTGACTGCCAGGCCCGCGTATGGTTGCCGTGCTGTGCGCCTCGGATTCGTTACTTCCTACCCGTGCGATATTGTTTCTAAGTCTTGCACCGTCCTCGATTACCAGCGTGCCCTCTCCAGAATTACCAACATTGAAATTACCCGCAAGCCATTCGGTATCTTCACCGGACAGGGTTACCGAACTGGTGCTGTCTTCAAAAGTAGCCATTCGCACCCAGGTGCTTGAAATCTTTCCGCCATCTTCAACGGTGAGACTGCTCGAACCGTCAGTGCCCAGAATGATATGTTCGTCGTTGGACCATTCTGCCCCGCCGGCCACGAAGATATTCACTGAACTTTGAGCCTCTTGCCCACTTCGGGTAGTCGTAGTGTTGAGCACCCCGCCGTCGAGGATCGAAAGCCCGGCCTGGTTTTCGACGCCGACAAACAGATCGCCGATTTCCTCGGTTTCCCCGTCTTCAATTTCGGTCGGATTCGGAATATCTGTGTCGATATGGACAAGGTCTCCGCTTCCGGGCACGCCCCCGGTCCAGTTCCCCGCCTCGAACCAGTCGGAGTCCGTTTGTCCGGTCCAGGCGGTATCCGGTTCGTCGGCAATCACCGGGATGGCAACCAGGACCAGTGCGAGCGCGATTCCAACCGGAAGGATTCGTTCTTTGTCGTGATTCATGGCATGTTATCCATTGGATCCTATTCATGAACAACGAAAAACCCGCGGAGTTGTGCCAGATTGCCGCCGCCCCTGGCGCGGCACGCGTTGACCCGCCTGCAGGAGTATAGGAAGTATAAGCGGCCCATTTCCTGATTTCCAGCGGTATCCGGATCCGCTGCAGACCGGCGTTTGATCTCGATATCGGCGCACAGCGGGGCTTTCTTTCCTGTCGAAGCCAATCAAACGACGAAGCACACCAAACTTCCCGTCATTGGCCCATTCCGGCACGAGCGCCGCCGGACCGCGCTCGGCTCAAGCGCGATCTGAATCCAAGTTCGCTGTAATTCAGGAATGCAAGCCGATTTGCCGAAGGCAACAAGCCCCTGAGCGAAGCCGTCGCGCGTGAAGGCGCAGGGACCCGTGCTCCAGCCTGCCGCATTGCAGATAGCCATCGAATACCTGACGCACATGGGCGGGCAACTGCTTGACGGCTTCGCTCCCTTACTGCTCGCGCTTTGCGCAAGACGTGCGGTCGCTCTTGCCTGTACGCGCAACGGCTTCGCTCCCTTACTTCTCGCGCTTCGCGCAAGACGTGCGGTCGCTCTCGCCTGCGCTGCCGCTCGACGATCTGGTAGAGCAGTGTTTGTTCGGGTCGGTGGCGCTGGTACCCAACGCAGCCCATGTCCAGACTGCCTGCCCCTCGGCCGCTTGCGTCGTACCAAACGGCAGGATCGCAAGCAGCGGGCACACTGTCAGTCGGTCATTGGCTCGCTATCGAAAGAGCCGGTAGGGGTTGAGCAGGTGGCCGTAATCGCGCACGCTGGAGACCAGTTCGCCGCGCCTGGGATTATTATTAACCCGGCGGGCATGTAGATCGCATTCAGCCGCAGTGTGGCTTTCGGCAGACTGCTTTATCGAAACTTGCTGTAGGAGTGCTACAGCGGCATTTCGCTGCCTTGCTGCCGAAAGCCACACTGCGGCCTGTCGTTAGAATTCAAAATGTTAGGCGCGTCAAGCAGAGCCCGACTCTGCGTTCTCGCTCTTGACAATGGAATCACCATTGGCTGCGAGCGACGCCTTGATTCGGGCTCTGCTTGAAGACCTGAATGTGATCTGCATGCCCGCCGGGTTAATGAGGGATATGCGCGATCATGAAAAAGTTGTAGGCATTGAGCCAGAATGCGTTGGCCGAGTCGCGGTCGGTCAGCATATCCGGATCGAATTCGGCCAGCCGCTGACGCTGCTTGGTCAGGCGGTCCGAGGTTTCGGCATGCTCCAGCGCGGCGCGGTAGTTGAACGAAGTCACCAGCCCGTCTTCGGGCAGGTCGTGTTCGCTCACGAACTCAGCCAGCAGGTCGGCGTAGGGCTCGAAGGTTTCTGCAACGATATCGGCGCCGGCGGCAGCCGGAAGCGCCAGGATTGTGAGCGCCAGGATTGTGAAAGCAATCAGATCGGCCTGGAGCCGGTCTCGTATGGGCATGAACATGATGATCACGGTTTCTCCTGGTTGACTTGATTTAGTCAGACCGGATCAGTGTCACACAGCTTGCATGCAGTTGGAGATCAAAGCAATGGTCTGGATTCGAATCACCTTGCCGCAACAGGCACAAGACGCGCTGGCGGCCAGTTATCGCAAACTCGGGGCGCCGCCGGCGCGGCTGGACCAGGTCATTCTGGCCCACGGTGAGCGCCCGCATACCCTGGATGGCCACATGGCCCTGTATCGCTCAGTATTGCACCATTCGGATAATACTCTGGGCAAGGCCTTTGCCGAGGCCATCGGGGTCCTGGTCAGCCGCATCAATGGTTGTCAGTACTGTGTTACCCACCACACCCGGGGCCTGAAACGGGCGCTGAATGACGAGGCCCGGGCCGGTCAATGGCTGGAAGCGATCGAAAGCGGCCAGTTGCGTGAGGCCTTTGACCCGGCCCAGGTGTTGGCCCTGGACTATGTCAACCGCTTGACCCGCAGCCCGACCGAGCTGTCTTCGGATGATATCGAGCAATTGCGTGCTGCCGGCTGGGAGGACGGGCAGATTCTCGAAATCAACCAGGTTGCCGCTTATTTCGCCTATGCCAATCGCACCGTGCTCGGCCTGGGGGTAAGTACGAAAAATGAATGATTGCGTGCCGATGCGCCTGGGGATGTTGACATGACCGGTGCTCTGATCGCCATGGGGATCGGGGTGGTCGCTTCATCGGTCATCCATTTGTCGCAGGGGCTGATGAAGCTCGGTATCCAGCGCATGCGTGCCACTCGGCCACAGCCGCGGGCGCGAATGATCTATGCCCTGGGCCTGGGTCTTAATTTCAGCGCCCCGTTCTGGGTGATGCTGGCCAACCCGTTTGCGCCGACGATTTTTTTCACGTCCATGTACGCGGTCGGTTTGATCGTGTTGCTGTGGTTTTCATGCACGTTCCTGGGTGAGACGCTGCGCATGCGCCAGTTCGCCGGTGTTGGCATCATCATTGCGGCCACCCTAATCATCGCCGGTGGTGAACTGGTTAATGGCGCCATTCCGATGGATCAGGTTGCCCTCGGACCGTTCATGAGCATGGCCGTGGTCTGGCTGGTGACGATCCCGCTGCTCGGGCTGTGGTTCCAGCGCCGCACGGACCGGGTCAGGGAAGTCTTTTTCGGACTGGCCGCAGGCGGTTTTCTGGCGCTCGATGCCTTGGTCAAGGGGCTGGCCCAGTCCGGTCTGGAGGGTTCCACGTTCCTACCGCAGACCGGGCTGGGGTGGGGGTTGCTGGTACTGAGTTTTCTCGGCGCGGCCGGCGCATTCGGCATGATGCAGTGGGCCTATGTGCGAGAGTGCCGGGCACCGATCGTTGCGGCCAACTACAACGTGGGGTATGTCACCCTGCCTCTGCTGTTCGTTCCACTGGCGACTACCGGCGGTGCAATCGGTTGGTGGTGCGTGGTCGGCGTCGGGCTGCTGGTGGTCGGCATGATCACGTTGTCCGGCGGGCAGGGCGGGGAAGGCCGGTCTTCTTCTTGAAAATCCAGATCACAGGGTGAAGATTTCGACTTGTTCCAGGTTAAGAGCTTCAATGCGGATGCGCATGCTGCTTGACTGGGTACAGCGAAAGTAGCTTGACGCGAGGGTCTCCAGTGCCGCTTCTTGTAAGGATATGGAGTCCGAGACCTGCAGGCTCATGGGGTTCAGGGCTGGCATCAGGTTGTTGACAACCAGCAGTTCCCCTGCTTGACACGCCGCATTGATTTCCGTGGATTGGGCGCCTGTGCGACGCAAGCGCTCACGGTACGAGACGACCGGGTATTCCGGATTGGCCACGATCATTTCTCCAAATTCCGGGTGAAGCACCTGGCGGGGTTCGAGCAGTGTGAATCCATGCTTTACTTCACCATCCTCGATGCCGAGATGCTCAGCATGGGCCCTGGGGATGCCCGCGATACGTCGATCACCCTGTTTTCCCCCCATGTGTGGCCTGAACCTGTGATCCCTGCATGCTCGCTCGATGGCGACCCCCGCACCCCATGAGAAAGCGCTGGCGAGTTCGCCATGCAGGCTTGTGTTCGATCCGCAAAGCTCGGCTGCCAGTTGATCCTGAACACCAGCCGCCAACCAGAAAAGGACTACCCCGTCGTCTTCGACGGGTTGGCTGATATTGGCGGCAGCATCTCCCGGATAAGACCACAATGACCCATTTTCGGCAATACTGCGGCGTTCGATGAGAACGCCAATCTGCAATACTATGCTTAACACCACCAGGATCCAGCCCACCGTAAGCGTTCGCCCGGCAAGCAGCCTGGTCAGACCAATCCCCAGGGCACAGACCACCAGTGGTATCAAGGCGAAGTACATATGGGCTACCGCATCCGGCCTCAGCACGCTCAACAACCAAAGCGCGCCAACGAGATTGACGATGATTGCCAGCGTTAATCGCTCGCCGCCCCATGCAGATCTGATCAAACCCAAAGTGGCCGCACACAATATCAGCAGTGCACCGGCCACCATGATGCTTTCAAAATCTGAAAGCCAGGGCACCATGTACTGGCTGACAAATGGCACCCAGCCAATGAGTAGCCCCTTGGCTACTGCATACGTGTTGCCGGGCGCCATTGCGGCCAGTGAAAGGCCTTCGAAATAATCGCCGCTTGTACTCAACATTAACCAGCCACTCGATGCTTCGGCGATCAACAGCGGTAGCCATGGCAGTGAAAACGCCGCGGCAGAAAGTAGCAGAGTGGTAACCACATTCGACTGGCGAATGGTGTAAACCAGCGCGACGGCCACCCACGGTGTAATCACGATGGCAGTTGGATGAGCATGCAGTGCCAGGGCAAAGGCCAGCATCAGAATCGCGCTGCGCTTGGGGCAAGGCGTTTTCATGACACTCAGACTTAACAACATAACAAGAAGTACCGCGCTTTCGACGATCGAGGTATGCGCGATGGCGATGGAGCCGACGCTGCTCCAACCCGGAATCGATATCAGGGCGGCAAGTAGAAGTCCACCATGGCTTCCATACCAGTGCTTGCCAAGCAGGTAGGCGAGTGGCACCTTTGCAGCGGCAAGTAAACCGACGCATAACGCGAGTGTACCAAGCGAGCCACCCAGGGCCAGGGGCAATGCCAGGAAGTAAAACCAGAATGGTCCCAGGTGCCATGTGCCATATATCTCGGGTCCGTACAAGGGAAAGCCCTGGGCCGACGCGATGGTCCATGCATTGGCGATGTCACGCCCGGAATCCACCACGATCATGGCATAGTAAAAGATGATCGCCTGGACGATGTAGAGTATGAAAACAACTGCCAGAGTGGCAATTGAGTGCCGGGATTTCTTTTCAATGGAAAGCGCCACGTCCGGGATCATGCTGGCATCGGTCCGGATGACTTGTGATGCAAGGCGGCATAGTTGGCGGGGCCTCGGCACCAGGCGGCAATCAATTGCGATAAACCCATAACTTGATGGCGATGAAGGTGAACACGGGGATGAGAAGCATGGCCAATGCCAGGGTCACCCTGCTTGACAGCGTCGAGTGATGTTCCATCGCGGCCAGAGCACCCGCGCTCAGGCCGAAGCTCACCAGGGAGACAGGAACGAATCGTCTCATGGATTGCCAAGTTGGTGGTGTCCTGAAAGTCAGTTTGGCATGCCCGAAATAGGATACGGAGACTGCACTCAGATAGCCAAGCAAATGAGCCAGCACAATATGTACGTGGACGAGCTCATGCGAGGTCAGGGCCACGACATAATGCGTAACCGTGGCACACACACCAATGATTCCGAAATACACAACCTGCCGGACCAGCGAGCCGCCGTTACTCTTTTGCTTGAGCACCGAGGGGATCATCGCTATTTTCAATGTCTTCATCAAAGCCGGTTGCTTGTGCAACTACATAACATGGTCGCCCCTTGACTTCCTTGAATATGCGACCGAGATACTCACCCAGTATCCCGAGAAAAAAGAGCTGGACGCCGCCAAGAAACAGGATTACGGCCATCAGTGATGCATACCCTGGAACATCAATCCCATGTATGACTGTTCGCAGCACGATATACAGTCCATAGAGAATTGAAACGAAAGAGATGAGCAGACCGATGTAGGTGCCGACGCGGATCGGTATTGAGCTGAATGAGGTCACGCCACTAATGGCGAAATTCCAAAGCGTCCAGAAACTGAACCTGCTGGAGCCTGCCGTACGCTTGACGGATTCATATTCGACCATCGTGCTGTTGAAACCCGGCCAGGCAAACAGCCCCTTCATGAATCGGTCTCTCTCGGGAAGCTGTCGTACCACGTCAGCCGCTCTGCGGCTCAGCAAGCAAAAGTCTCCTGCGCCCTGGGGGAGCTTGGTCTCGCTCAACAAGTTGAAAATCTTGTAAAAACAAACAGCAGAAAGGCGTTTGACAGCATTTTCTCCCGCCCGGCTGGCCCTGCGAGCATGAACCACATCATGACCCTGTTGCCATTCCTCGACAAGCCTGCTGATCAGCTCAGGAGGGTGTTGCAGGTCGGCATCAAGTGGAATGACAGCGTCTCCGCTGGCATAGTCCATTGCGGCGGTCAGTGCGGCTTCCTTCCCAAAGTTTCGGGAGAATGAAACCACCTTGATCCGCGGATCGCGGTTGGCTTGTTCCAGCAGAAATTTCAGACTGTTGTCATTTGAGCCGTCATCTACACAGATGATCTCATACTCGAATTCGAGCTTCTCCAGTACCGAATCGAGTCGATCAAAAAGCTCGGGTAGCAATTCAAGCTCATTGAATATCGGAATCAGAACTGAAAGGCGCATATCGTATGTTCCTGAGGCATCGTGAATCGAGCTGTGCCCGGGTCATCTAACTAACTGATTTGAGAGGAGAAGAATGCCGAAATCCGTAACGATACGACAGATCCTTGCCACATTCCAGCCTTCCCGGAGGGGATGACCGACCTGATCCATGCCCAGAGCCAGACTACCACCCAATGGGCTGCCGTTGGGCCCGCCCATTGTACCCGTGTTCAGCCTTCCTGATCCTGTGCGCCGTTCAGGATCTCGGGGGTCGCGCCATGGCGGCGATGTCAGTCCCGGCCGAGGGTGAACATTCGATCCTGGTCACGCAGCAGGAACAGGGCGATACAGGCGGCCAGCATCGGAATGGCGGCCAGGAAGAGCATGTTATTGAATGGATCGAGATACTGCTTCCAGGATGACAGGGTAGAAATTGCGTGGGTGACCAGAACGAAGCCGTAGGTCCAGAACTTCCACAAGCCGAGCACAAAGGCGACTTCGATGGCCAGTTGCGCAAGCCCGATCACCAGCAGCGTTGAGGCCCCGATCCCGGTGATGAAGTAAAAGTTCTCAAACACGGCTGCGGCATGGTCGGGGACCAGCAGTTTGTCCAGCGACCACATGGCCATGACGATAAAGACACTGACTCGCAACAGCAGTAGGGAAAATTCCACGGTTTTCTGTACGGGCATTGGTTGCCTCCCTTTTTGATGGGGGATGAATACGTTCAGTCAATCCTGGCTGTGTCCGGATGGAAGTTGTACCAGGCAAACCAGAACAGGCGGATGGAAGGATGTGCGTTGCCCTGTTCATCGATGGCTTTCACGGAACCATCCGGACGCCGCTCGATGGTCAACTCATGGTCACCGAGCGGCGTTTCAATGCTGGGTTGTTCATCGAGTTTGTCTTCGAATACTGCCAGCTTGTGGCCGTCGATCTCGAAACCGAATACAACCGATTTCGGATGAATGGTCAGATCTCGGTTCGAGACCGGAAAGGCAAGCCGCTCACTCTCTTCATACTCGTCGTAGCGGCGTGAATCACCATAGTCGCGATCGACACCGGTATCAGTGGACAGCACCATGGTTTCGGGGTGGGCCTGGCGCCAGGTTTGCCAGTCGGTCATCGTCATGGGCAGAATCTCGAGGCGTTCACCCTTGCGTGGACCCATAATGCCCTGGCCGGTAATTTGCTGCCACAGTGTATCGGTCTTGCGGTCGTACATGACCAGATCGGAGTCGTGCAGCACGCCGGAGACGCCGAATTCGACGACTTCGCCATCAATGCGCGGATCGAAGGCCACGCCGGACCCGCATAACGGACACCAGGTGACTGCGACAGGCTGGCCGGCGATGGTGTCGTTGACGATCTCGTGGTAATCCATGATGCGGGCCGGGTAGGCACGCTGCTGGCCGTTGATATCGATTCCCATGATCAGTTCGTCATCACCGAGAAAGGTCGCATCGCTTGCGCTGACATATTTCGGATCATCGATCGAGGGGATGCAGTCGCGTGCCGGGCAGCCTTGGTAAAGCTCTTCGTAGTCGACCAGGGAAGGCGTGTCGGGCCCGTAGCCGAAAGTTTCGACCAGGATGTCGCTGTCGAAAGGATTGCGCGGTCGTTCGGGTTGATCGGCGGCTGCTTCAGGTTCGGGCAGCCAGGTTTCATGGACATGTAGCCAGGTCAGGCCGTTGGGCGCCTGGTCGTCGAGGGCGAACACCACGCTGCTCAGGCGTCCACGCATTGTTTCTCCGTCGCGGCCTTGCCACTCTTCGTAGGTAAAGATGGCGGTGGCCTCATGCACTTCGTGAAGCTGCACGTTGCGAATTTCGAGTTCGGCCTGGCTGTCGGAGTCGTGCTGACCACGGACCGCTTCGACGATGACGTCTCGGTCAAGTACCCGGCCGTCGGGCATGATGATCATGAAGCCGTCGGATAAAGCCTGATCGAAGCGGTCAAAGTCCGCTGTTTCATGTCCTCGGTACCAGTCCTCGAAAAACTGGTGCAGTTGAACGATTTCACGCTCTCCTCGCTCATGCAGATCTTCGCTGTCCATGGCGTTTACTCCTGTTGCGAACAGTACTGGCAGTACGGCTACAAAAAAAAGAAGAATCGGGTTCGTGTAATGGTCGTTGTTCATAAGGTTTTACCTCGGGGCGAAAAGCGCTCGATGGCGCGTGATTTCCGGACTGTTTCAATGGGCACGATGACGCCGACTTCGAGTGCATCGCCAAAGTCATGGTCATGGGCGGTTTGGCCAAACCAGATGTCAAGACCAAGACCCATGTAGGACTGCAGGATGGGTGGGATTTTTTCCGAATGCGGTTTCAATAGTCGGTGCAGGGTTCGCGTACGTTCCTCGGGCGTTGCGGCAGAGATGGCTTGGACTTCGGCCAGATATCGATGGCCGGGTTCGAAGCGCAACCCCTCACGGGCGATGAGCATCGGTTGCTCAGGGCAATAGTGGGTTTCCAGAAATGCCACGATCAGTGCTCGGGCGGTGGCGTCCATGCTGTCGTAGAGCGAGACATTGCCAAAGTAAAAGCTGATATCGGAATGTTTTTTCAGCAGCGAGTACAGCCCGATCCAAAGGGCGAACAGCCCGAGTACGCGGCGACGCGCCTGCTCATTGACAACCGAGCGACCCAGTTCGATGGAATAGGGTTTGATGTCGCGATTGAAGGCCTTGGAATAATCGAACAATTGGGCGGTTCGCAAGACACCATCGCCGGCCGATATTGCACGACTTCCCAGTTGATAGCGATAGACGGCCACGATCTCGCGCTCGTCCGGATCCCAGGCCACAAGCTGATAATAGGCATTCGGACCGAAATCCAGGGCGTCGACATCGCAGTCAAGATTGCGACCGGCGCCGACCTGCCTGAAGCCGGTTTCACGCAAGCGACCGATTTCGCGCATGACTTGCGGGCAGTCATCCCCCTGTAGGGAATAGACCTCCAGTCCGCGAAATTCGGCCAGGATCTCGATCGTCTCGATTTCCGCCTGCAGGAGATCGCGATCGACGGGGTCAATAACGGGAATCATTCGGACCATCGAACCTGTGTGGAGGTGGATGTCCTTGGAAAGGGCGTCCTGGAGGGTGCGAGGCGATAGCATGCTGCCCGGATCCACTGCATTCGCTCCTGGTCATTGTTGCCCAGCCGTTCCAGTTCGGCAGGCTGGATCGCCCGGCCAAAGTGAAGTCCGACCCGGCGCGTGACCGGATGCATCATTTCTCTGGCCAGCAGGAACATTTCCAGGTTGGTCTGGATTCTGAACCAGCGCCGCAGGTGATAGAGCGCGTAGAACAGGCGTGAGTTGCGACCATTGATGAATACCGGGATCAACGGTCGTTGGTGGATTCTTGCCATTCGCACCGCCATCTTGTGCCAGGGGTAGTCGCTCAAGCACCCACCGACAATGGCCGGGCGCGACGTTCGTCCCGCGGGAAACACCAGGACCGCCGCCTGCGAGGCAAAGGTTTCATGCAGAATTTTCGCGATGCCTCGCTGGTTGTTGAACTTGTCGACCGGGGTCACAAGGGGGCGAAGATGCGGAAATCTCGCCAACAGATCATTGGCAGGGACCCGGACTTCACGGTAGCGATCCAGCATCCAGCTCAGCATGGCCAGCCCGTCCAGCGCGCCGATGGGATGATTGGCGACAAAAACGGGTCGTGACAGTTCGCTGTCCGGTTGTTGTCCATCGCACTCATAGCCTGCCCCCAGATGATCGAGCGCCGCACGCGGAAAATCACGGCAGGGCAGGGAGCGCAATTGATAAAGCTCTCGATTGATGTAATCGCAGTACAACAGGCGATTGGCCAGATCCAATGCCGGTCGGGGCAGGCGCCGATGCAGACTCGGGCTCTTTTCGCGGACAATCTCATCGAGATCAAGGGTGCGTGGTTTGACCTTGTCCGGTGGCTGGTCGATCAGCAAGTCTTGTTGTTGCGCAACGCTCATGAGCGATTCGATGATTCGGTATCCAATGTCTGCCAATAGCGGAGCGTCGAGGGCATGACCCCGAAGCTGGCGGGCGCCTCAACGCCCGACTGACAGGCTCGCTGAGCCATCATCGCCATGTGATGGATGGTGTGGCTGAGCAGGAAGGCGAGCTCACGTTCGATGGTCGAGTCGATGTCGAAAAAGTAATCCTCGGGTCCGAACTCGGGTCGATGTCGAACTCGGACTGGAACATTCGAAAGCTCCGTCAAGGCGGTTGCGATCAGGTGAATCCGGCTCGCAGCCGTTCGTGGACACGATTCAAGTCTCTTCTCTCGCGGCCGCCGGTCATAGTCGACCATGCCCTCATCATCATCGAGCAGTTGATCGTAATGCTCAAGAACATGGCGCACATGGGCCCCGACCGAGGCGTTGGGCGCCTGCTCACTTCTGTACTGTTGCGGCGACATGCGGTCGAGCAGGTCGGCGATGCGCGCCAGTTGTATCCGGTGATCGGCAACCAAGGCCTCAAGGGCGTCGAGATAGACCGTCTCTTCGGGTTCCATTGAAGTCGACTTCTGATGTGTGGCCAGCGAGTTCATGATCGGTTTCGAGTTCTGTCAGGTTGTAGGAGACCGGGCAGTCCGATGATGGCTTTCATGGAAATTCTCCTGTCTGAAAATTACGGGATTTTGAAAGGCTTCCCGACCTTGAGCGGTCTTTACTTGATGAGCCCATTGAATTCCGGTGCAACCGGCATCGGTTCGACATCCATACTCAAGGAGAAATGTCATGTATATCAAGCCACTCGTCCTTTCATGCCTGCTTGTTCTTTCCTCTGCCGTCTGGGCGCTGGATGCAGAGCCTTATTCCAACGAGCGGTTCGCCGAACTTCGAAATGATGGCGAACTGGTTCTGATCGATGTTTTCGCCGACTGGTGCCCGACCTGCGCCCGCCAACATGAAATTCTGAAGAAGTACCAGGCTGAACATCCGGACATCAATTTGCATATCCTGACGGTTGATTACGACAGCGACCGCCAGGCTGTTCGCAAACTCAGGGCGCCCCGCCAGTCCACCTTGATCCTGTATTACGGCGACAAGCAGTTCTGGTACAGCGTTGCCGAGACTCGCGAAGAGGTGATCTTTGATGCCATCAATCGGGCTGCTGAATTCGAATGAGTCTGGAGCTTTCCGCCATACCCTTGGCCTGGGTGGCGGGGATGCTCAGCATCCTCTCGCCCTGTGTCTGGCCGCTGGTGCCGGCCGTGATGTCATCGGCCGCCACCAGCGGCCGGGCCGGACCCTGGTTTCTGGCGCTGGGTTTGTCGGTGTCTTTTGCCGCCGGCGGTACGGTACTGACTTTCATGCTGCTCAACCTGCAGCTCGATCCCGAATTCCTGCGCTACATTGCCGCATTTTTGCTGTTGCTGATTGCTGCAGCACTGCTGGTCAAGCCATTCGGCAACTGGTTGACGCTGAAGCTTTCCGGCCTGACGGCCCGCTTCAACACCGGCGGTGTCGAAGCCTCAAGCGCGGTTGGCCAGTTCGGCGTCGGCGCCTTGCTCGGCCTGGTCTGGCTGCCCTGTGTCGGCCCGACGCTGGGTGCGGCCATTGCGCTGGCCTCGCTGGGCCAGGATATGGGCATGGCCTTTTTAGTGATGATGACCTTTGGTCTGGGCACGGCATCCGTACTGCTGTTTGCCGCCTTTGCCTCCGGCCGGGTCCTTCAGAGATGGCGACCGGGCTTGCTCAATCAGGCCGAGTTCGGTAAGAAATTGCTGGGCTGGACCCTGTTGCTGCTGGCGGTGCTGGTCCTGTCCGGCATTGACAAGGTCCTGGAAGCCTGGGCGCTAAGCGTTCTGCCGGATTGGGCAATATCACTTTGATCCATCCTTTGACTTTACCCCGTTATTGACCCGCTGAAGATGCTTTGGCGGGTCAATCGTCCTGCGTGATCGATTGGCGGCGAACCCGTCCCGTTGTGATTCCGCGGACCCGGCTGAACGCACGACGAAACGCCGCCTCGCTGGCATAGTCGAGCATTTCGGCCACGGCCGCGACCGAGTGACGGCCGCCGGCCAGGTATTGCTCGGCATGCCACATGCGCCAGCCGTCAACGTAATGCATGGGCGCCTGCCCGACCACCTGTTTGAAACGGCGGGCGAACGTGCTGCGCGCCAGACCGGCAACCTCGGCCAGTTCCTCCAGTTGCCAGGGACGCCGCCAGTCCGAATGAATCGCCTGCAATGCCCGGCGCAGGTGTCGATCGCCCAGTCCGGCCAGCAATCCGGTACTGACGTTGCCTTTTTCCACAATCTGCCGGAGCACCATCACGAAAACTACCTCGGCCAGACGGTCGAGCAGCGTCTGGCGACCAGGCCTTTCCTGTCCGGCCTCGATGGCAAGCAGGTGGGCCAGCGATTGCTGGGCCATTGGCTCGCTGCTGTCGGCCGCGCGCAGGACCACCGGCCCGGATAGCGAACCCAGCAAGGATTCGCCCTCGCGATCATGGAACCGGACCGAGCCGCAGGTCAGGGTTGTGACCGGCCCGTCTCCGTCGTTGACAAGCTTCATGCTGTCATCGTCGAGTTCGCGATGCGGTGACAGTACATGCCACTCATCATGGGGGAGAAACACGATATCTCCTGCGCCCAACCAGCGTGGTTCATCTGATTCCGACAGGTGCAGCCAGCAGCCGCCGGTACAGACCATGTGAAACCCGGCCCGGTGCGAGCCGCGGGTATTGACCCGCCAATTGCCGCACACCGACGGATTGGCATACACCTCGGCCCGTAACTGGTATTGGGTCAGAATATCCGAGAGGAGATCCTTATGAAGATTATCAGACATAAAACTAGCACTAATTGGGCTATTTAGTGCGTTCTGAGTCTAGCAGAATATGCAGCGTCGGTGAAGCAATCACCGCCGTTTCATTCCAACTACCAAGGAGTACTACTGCAATGACACACAAGTTGATGACCATTCTCGCCGCCGGACTTCTGGTCCTTTCGTTGAACCTGACCGCAATCGCCGATACTCCAGACACCGTCGACGGCGTCACCACCATTCATCTGGACCAGCACAACGGCTATTTCGCCGCTCAGGAAACCCTGGCCGGACTGGAGCCGGGAACCTACGAGTTCGTGATCACGAACAAGGCGGGCAAGACCGTTGGATGGCAGCTTCAGAACGCTGAAAGCCATGAGCAGCTTGACATGTTTCCACTCGAACCGGGCCAGACCCGAACCAGCCGGGTCGAAATCACCGATGAAGGTTTCCGTTATCGCTGCCCGATCAATCCCACCCCGTGGTATGAGGTCGGTGTCAGTGACTGATCCGGCCGAACCAGGCAACAATGCACTCGACAACGCCCGGCCAGTCCGGGCGTTGTTCTTTTCCAGCCTGGCCCAACTGGTCATTGCTTGTTCAACTCTGCCATTTGTGTCCAGCAAAGGCTTCGTCTAGTTCGGGCTGATTGAGGTGATTGGAGTAATTGCTCAGGGTCTTGACAGCCAGGGCGAGAATGATTTGCAGGATATGGGTTTCCTCGAAACCGGCATCCAGAAAGTCAACCACATCATCCTTTACGGGCATGCCGCGGGTCCGAAACATTACCCGGGTAAAGTGACTCAGGGCGGCCAGGCGCTCATCGGGGATCTCGCTTCCATCACGCAGGGCCTTGAGCGTGCCTTCGGGCACACCGGACACCTTGTTAGCCAGCATGCTGTGGGCGCCCATGCAGTAGCCACAGCCGTTTTCGCGGCTGATGGTCAGAAAAACCACTTCCTGTTCGTCCGGCTTCAGGCCGGAGTTCTCGCGGAATTGCTCGTAGCCGTGCATGTAGGTACTGAGGATGCCCGAGGCCTTGGCCATGTGGCGGTACATCTCGGGCACAAAACCCAGGGCCATTTGCGCGGATTCAAGCAACGGCCGGGCTGCATCGCCGGCATCATCGATATTCGGTGCGGTCTGGCTGATCTTGTATTCGGATGTCATTCCTGTCTCCATTGGTTTGGATTTGATTCAGTGCGACAGGCAACAGGGGGATTCCACATGGCGGCTGTTGCCCTCATTTGACTGGACCGGCCCATCAGGCAAGAGCTTTCCGTAGAGGAATGTTGAATTCTTTTGCAATATCTCCCGGCAGTTCTCGGTCTTGTGGTGTAAGCGGGTGACAGACAGCCCGTCCCTGGCCGACATTGGGTCAGATCACATCAAATTTATTTGTTCAATATGGAGTAAACGTCATGACTGACAAGAAGACACTGATTTCAACGATTGGAACCATTTCGGCACTTTCCTTCTCCCTGGGTGCGGTGGCCGGCGATCAGGCCGATGTCAACATGTTCGAGGCCCAGGACTTGTCTTCCGGCTTCATGGCCGATGAGCCGAATTTCGGTGAAGGCGCCTGTGGAGAGGGGTCGTGTGGTGAGGGATCCTGTGGTGAAGAGGAAGAAGAAAAGGAAGAAGAGGAGGAAAAGGGTGAAGAAGGTGCCTGTGGCGAGGGTGCCTGTGGTGAAGGCGCTTGCGGTGAAGGTGCCTGCGGTGAAGGCACCTGCGGCGCCTGATTCATACCATTTTCCCATCATGAGTCAGCAAGACTTTCCAATCGAAGGTGCTGGACTCGGCCTGCGGCGGGCCCTTCTGGGCCCGCTTCAGGGTGCCGACCTTCCCGGTCTGGATTTCATGGAGATCGCTCCGGAGAACTGGATCGATGTGGGCGGCAGCCTGGGTCGAAAGCTTCGCCACTTTACCGAAAGATTTCCCTTCGCCTGCCATGGGCTATCCCTGTCGCTGGGTGCGCCGGAACCGCTCGATGACGGTTACTTGAAGAATCTGCGAAGTTTTCTTGACCTGCACGAGATCCAGGTCTTTTCCGAGCATTTGAGCTATTGCTCCGAGCATGGTCATCTCTATGACTTGATGCCGCTCCCGTTTCTACCCGAAACGGTTGACTGGGTGGCATCGAGAATCCAGCAGGTTCAGGATGTGCTGGGGCGCCAGATTGCGGTGGAAAACATTTCCTACTATGCAGCCTCAGCAACCGAAATGACCGAACTGGAGTTCATCAATGCCGTGCTGGAAAAGGCGGACTGCCTGTTGTTACTCGATGTCAACAATGTGCATGTCAACAGTATCAACCACCGCTATGATCCCCACGACTTTCTCAATGGGATTCCCCTCGACAGGGTGGCCTACCTGCATATTGCGGGACACCATCACGAGGCCGAGGACCTGATTGTCGATACCCATGGGGCAGCCGTTGACCCGCAGGTCTGGAAACTCCTCGAAGCGACCTACGAGCGTTTCGGACCGGTGGCCACATTGCTTGAACGGGACTTCGGGTTTCCGGAAGTCGAAGAACTGCTTGCTGAGGTCCAGCAGATCAAGGCGATTCAGAAGCATTTTCAGGCCACCCCCATCCAGCAGGCAATCGCAGCCCTGTAGGTTGGTCCTACGTACTATTCCTTAGTTGGTACCTGCAATCAATCTTTGCCTACCCCGGTCTTTTGAACCGAAGCCCTGATAAGCATTCCTTGCCTGGCTTGGCCGATGAGGGATCGATCAGGAGTCCAAGTCAAAAATTTTTTCGATGACAGGAGTACCAACATGTTTCTTCAATTTTATGACAAGCTGACCGAGCGCTTGCGAGGTGCCGGAGACTGGGTTGCATCCTTAGGATTGCGTTTTCTTCTTGCCCATGAATTCTGGACAGCGGGCGTCGGCAAGCTGGAGGCTGGCAGAGAGGCGCCGAACTGGTTTGCCAACCAGGATTTCATTTTTCCATTCGGCATGCTGTCGGCCAATGCCAACTGGTTCCTGGTCACCTGGGGAGAGATTCTCGCCGCCGTTGCGCTGGTGCTTGGGTTGTTCACCCGCTTCTTTGCCTTTACCCTGCTGGTGATTGCCGTGGTGGCCATTGCCGCCGTTCACTGGCCGGCCAGTTGGGATAGCCTGGGTCAGCTCTGGGAAGGTTATTCCGTATCGCGGGTGATGGACGATGGCGAGTTTCGTGGTAATTTCCGTATTCCCTTCTTGTTCATGGCGATGATCGCCCCGTTGCTGTTCATGGGCGGTGGCAAGCTCAGCCTGGATTATCTGTTGCTGAAGTTCACCCAGCGCTCGGATCTGGCCGAGCAACGCAACCAGGATTTCCTGGCATTCGGTATTGCCGCATTCATCTTCGGCCTTGTCGCTGTCTACTTGATTCCGCTGTGGGGCGTGTTGCTTCTGATTGCCAGTGCCGCGCTGTCGGGTTACGCTTTTTATCAGCGTCAGTAATCTGGACCACCACGGCCTGCCAGATGCTTGGCAGGCCGTGTGTTTTCTGAAAGAAGAAAGAGAGTTGTCAACATGCGTATCGATCAGAAACCTTCAGAAGCCGATGAGTCCAGGGTTTTCGTGGTTGATGATGATCAGTCCGTACGAGAGTCCATCGCTTACATGCTCAAGGTTCACGATCTTGATCACATGCTGTTTGAATCTCCGGTTGCGCTGCTGGAGCGTGTGAATCCCAGCGATCGGGGCTGCCTGCTGCTTGATGTGCGCATGCCCGAAATGAATGGACTTGAGCTGTTCGATACGCTCAAGGAAGCGGGCATCTCGATGCCCGCGATTTTCATTTCAGGTCATGGTGATATCCAGATTGCCGTACGCGCGGTGCAGGCCGGCGCACTGGACTTTCTCGAAAAGCCATTCGACGATGAACAACTCATCGAGAAAATTCGCAATGCCCTCGAGCTCGATGCCGCTGAATTCCGCGAACACAGCCAACATGCGGCCATCGAGGAGCGCCTGGACGCATTGACCCCCCGCGAGCGCGNAGT
>SL_3KL_010_SEDDRAFT_10001650_pt1 | contig 20358 bp, 17 predicted proteins | sample SodLakKL_010_SED_2_FD_10381 | JGI IMG/M metagenome (IMG submission 10381) | reverse complement strand
GTGGTCGCCGGCTGGACCCTGCACTACGGATTTCTGTACATCAAGGAATTATTCGGCGCCCCCGGCATCACTGACCCCGACGCCACCTTCGGCAGCCTGCTAGGCAACGCCGGCCAGCTGACCTTCTGGCACGGCGTATTCATCCTGATGACGGTCGGCGTGGTCGCGATGGGCGTGGAGAAGGGTCTGGAACGAGCGGTGGGGATCCTGATGCCGATGCTGTTCGTTCTGCTACTGATCCTGCTGGCCTACGGCATCAGCACCGGACATTTCTGGGACGCCGCCAGATTCCTGTTCAAGCCGGACTGGTCGCAGGTGTCCACCGGCGTCGTGGTCACCGCGCTGGGGCAGGCCTTTTTTACCCTGAGCCTGGGCATGTGCGCCATCATGACCTACGGCGCCTATCTGCCCGCCCATGTCGACGTGCCCAAGGTCGGCACCGCAGTAGCGGCCTCCGATACCGTCGTCGCCCTGGTGGCCGGACTGGCCATCTTCCCCATCATCATCGCTTTCGGCATCGATCCGGGCAGCGGCGGCGCCGGCCTGATCTTCACCTCGCTGCCGCTGGCCTTCGCCCAGATGCCGTTCGGCATCCTCTACGGCGCGCTGTTCTTCCTGCTCCTGTCGGTCGCCGCCTGGACCAGCTCGATCTCGCTGATGGAGCCGGCCACCGCCTACCTGGTCGAGGCGACCAACCTGTCGCGCAAGACAGCGGCCCTGTTGATCGCAGCACTCGGCTGGTTGCTTGGCCTGGCCACCGTGTTCTCCTTCAACATCTGGTCTGAAGTCACCATCGGCGGCAAGAACCTGATGGGCGCGATCGAGTTCGTCGCCACCGACATCATGCTGCCGGTTGGGGGACTGCTGACGGCGCTGTTTGCCGGCTGGGTCCTATCCAAGACGATTACCAAGGAAGAGCTGGATGACAAGATGCCGGACTGGGCTTTCAAAGCCTGGTTGTGGCTGACCCGCGTCGTGACTCCTCTGCTGATCCTGATCGTAATGGCCAATATCTTCGGCCTGTTCCGGGGCAGCGCGGAATAAAAGTCTCGGCGTGATCCTCGGGGTTGCCTGAGCCTTAGTTCAGTCCACCCGCTCGACCCGGTCGCCGGCGCCGAGCGACACGCGGCGCCCGTCCACCGTGCGGAATTCGCGCTCGCCCAGGTCACGGCGCTTGACCTGGTAGACCGTGCGCGAACCTGAGCCTGGATCGATCACCTCGACCTGAACGATCTGGTTGGCATACCAGAAGCGGTAGCCGGTCACGGCCGTGGTCGACAGGATGACAAGGCCGGCGAAGATGAAGCCAATGATGGCCGATGGCGCCCGATACCAGGGCTCGTCTTCCTTGACCTCGAGCGCGCGCTGCTCGCGCGCGACGCGGCGACCGCGCTGGATGCGCGCCACCACGATGACAATCGCGGCCACCAGCAGGGTAATCAGGGCTTCTCTGATCATGGGCGTTGGAGCATAGCAGTTAGTGTGGCCCGGCGCGGGCGCGGCAGGCCTTCGACGGTCAGGCGATCGTCGACCGGGTGCAGCGCTTCACCAAGCGAGTGAAACGGCATCCACCGGGTCGATCGCTGCTCGTCGGGGGTCGTGACGCTGACATCGACGCAACGCGCAGCGCCGAAACCCGCCGTCTCCAGCCAGCCGAGCAGACTGCTCAGCGACGGCAGGGCGTGCACGTTGCGCATGCCGGCGTAGCGATCCTCCGGCTGGACGACGACCTGCCCCTCATCGGGCAGGACGAGTGTTTCCAGCACCAGGCAACCGCCCGGGCGCAGGCGCTCGCGCAGCTGGGCCAGGTGCAGGGCCGGATCGCGCCGGTGGTACAGCACGCCCATGGAGAAGACCACGTCGAAACCGCTCAAGGCCGGCGGCAGATCTTCCAGGCGCAGGGCCAGCAACTCATGCTCGGCGGCACCGGCGAAGTGCCGGATCACCGCATGCTGCATCGCAAACAGCGGCGTCGGGTCGCAGGCCAGGACCCGCGCGGCGCCCTGCGCCAGCATGCGCCAGCCAAAGTAGCCATTGCCCGCGCCCACGTCCAGCACGCGAGTGTCCTTGAGGTCGATGTGCGGGGCCACGCGGTTCCACTTGAAGTCGGAGCGCCATTCCGTCTCGATCGGCACTCCACCCAGTACCAGCGGCCCCTTGCGCCAGGGAATGAAGGCCTCAAGCAGGTCGCGCAGCATGTCGCGCTCCGCGGCCGGTGCGCCGGCATGCAGCCAGCCGTCGCGCACCGTCCAGCCCGGCTCGACCGCCGGCAGCTTCGACACCGCCTGCTGCCAGCGCGGGAAATCGCCGTGGCGGTGCAGCGCCTCAGCGTGCGCGGTCACCGCCGCGCTCGCGCCGGCGCGGTCGAACCAGCGCGACAGGGTGTCGATCATGGAGCGGGCGTCGACCACGGCAGCGGTGCCGCTCCGATCAGAGCAGCGCCGACAGGGCAGCCTTCAGCGATGGGTGCCGGCTGGCGCCAATGACCCGCTCACCGACCGACAGCGCCCGGCCGCCGGACTGGACGATGCTTTCGAGCAAGGTGGCGTCACTGCCCACGGCCACCAGCTCGGCCGGCTCGATCCGGTAGCGGTCGGCCATCCTGACCAGCTCGTCCAGGCGCCCCTGGCGTCGCGCGAACAGGCCGACGGTCAGGTACAGCACGCCGTCGAGTTCGGCCCCTGCCCGGCGCACGGCCTGGTGCAGGGTCTGCTGCAGACCCAGGTCTTCGTCGACGGAGTTGCGGGTCGGGCGCCAGCGCACCGGCTGCCGCGCCAGCAGCAGCAGGCGACGCCGCGCCGACCTCTGGAAAGCGACCAGCGCGTCGATGCGGGCCGGATCCGGGCCGCGCTGCTCGTCCAGCAGCAGGCCGCGCTGGATCAGGACCGGTACGGTCTTGCTCGCCATCAGCGTCCGAGGCGGGCGACATCAGCCACGCGCAGGAACAGGGCACGCAGCTGCAGCAGCAGGCTCAGCCGGTTGCGCCGCAGATGCTCGTCGTCGGCCATCACCATGACCTGGTCGAAGAAGCGATCCACCGGCTCGCGCAGCGCGGCAAGACCGCCCAGCTCCCGGCCGTAGTCGCGGCTGGTCTGCAGGGCGTCGGCGAACAGGTCGGCCTCGATGCGCTGCAGGGCATCGAACAGCGACTGCTCGGCGGGTTCGACCAGGGCCTCGCGGTCGACCTGGTCCAGCCCGGTCTCCTCGGCCTGCTTGAGCAGGTTGGCGATGCGCTTGTTGGCGGCGATCAGGCTGTCGGCCATGGGATCGTCGGCAAAGGCCTGGACGGCGCGCGCGCGGGCCATGAAGTCAGGCACCACCCTGGCCTCGATCGCGGCCACCGCCTGGACGGTGTTGGTTTCGATGCCGCTGTCGGCGGCATACGAACGCAGGCGCTCGAGCAGGAACTCCTCGACTTCCTTCAGCAGATCCAGCTCGATTCCCGCGCCCTCGCCGAGGTCATCGGCCAGGCAGTCGGCGGCCTTTTCGACCAGCCAGCTCAAGGGCACGCTGGCGCCGGCGGCGTCGAGGATGCGGATGACGCCCAGCGCCGCACGCCGCAGGGCGAACGGGTCCTTGCCGCCGCGCGGCTTCTGGCCGGCGGCGAAGACACCGACCAGGGTATCCAGGCGGTCGGCCAGCGCCAGGGCCCGTCCGGCCGGGTCGAGCGGCAGGGAGTCGCCGGCGTGGCGCGGCAGGTAGTGGCTCTCGATGGCGACGGCGACGTCGTCGGGCTCGCCGTCGGCCAGCGCGTAGTAGCGGCCCATGATGCCCTGCAGTTCGGGAAACTCGCCCACCATCTCGGTGACCAGGTCGCTCTTGCACAGCAGCGCCGCCCGGGTCACGGTTTCGGGGTCGGCGTCCAGCACCGGCGCCAGGTCAGTGGCCAGGGCCTGGAGCCGGCGCACCTTGGCGCCCACCGAGCCCAGCTTCTCCTGGAACTTGACCTGCTCCAGACGCTCCAGCCGCTGCTCCAGCGAAAAACGCCGATCCTGCTCGTAGAAAAACCGCGCATCGGCCAGGCGCGGCCGGATGACGCGCTCGAAACCGGCGGTCATGGCGCCGACGTCGCGGCTTTCGATGTTGGCCACGGCAATGAAGCGGGCCGCCAAGCGGCCATCGGCATGGCGCAGGGGAAAACATTTCTGATGCTGCTGCATGGAGCAGATCAGGGCTTCGGCCGGCACCTCGAGAAAGGACTCGTCGAACGCCCCGATCACGGGCACCGGCCATTCGGTCAGGCCGGCCACTTCGTCGAGCAGGTCGGCATCGATTTCCACCTCCAGCCCGGCACCGCGCGCCAGGGTCTGGGCGCCGGCGACGATCGCGCGGCCGCGCTTGGCCGGATCGACCTGCACATGGGCGCTTTTCAGCACCGGGATGTAATCGTCCACCGAGGCGACCGCGTGCCAGCCCGGGGCGTGGATGCGGTGGCCCTGGGTCTGGCGGCCGGCGTCCAGGCCGAAGGCCGAGACCGGCACCACCTCGGAACCGTGCAGCACCAGCAGCCAGCGCACCGGCCGCAGGAACCGTTCGGGCCGGTCCGACCAGCGCATGCTGCGCGCGCCGGCCATGGTCTTGATCGTGGCGTCCAGGATCTCGCCGAGCACTTCGGCCAGGCCGCGGCCCGGTTCGTTGATGCGGGCATACAGCCAGCTGCCCTGCTCGTTTTCCAGCCGCTCCAGTTCCGTCACGGCCAGCCCCACGCTGCGGGCAAAGCCTTCGGCGGCCCGGGTCGGCCGGCCGTCGGCATCGAAGGCCGCGCTTTCGGCCGGACCCTTGCGCTCGATCACCCGGTCGGGCTGGCGGGTCTTGACGTCTTCGATGATGATGGCCAGGCGGCGCGGCGTTCCCAGGCAGCGCGCCTGCGGCTCGGCCTCGATCAGCCCGGCATCGGCCAGGCGGCTGCACAAGCCCTCGCGCAGCAACTCCAGCTGGGCCTGCAGTTGCCTGGCCGGCAATTCCTCGCAGCCCAGCTCGAGCAGCAGGCTGTGCGTCTCGCTCGTTACCGCGCTCATGCCGATGCCTCCGCTGCTGCACCCAGGCCGGGAAAGCCCAGGGCCTTGCGGCGGCCGTAATAGGCCTCGGCGACCATGCGCGAGAGGTCGCGAACGCGCAGGATGAAACGCTGGCGTTCGGTCACCGAGATCGCCTGGCGCGCGTCGAGCAGGTTGAAGGTGTGCGAAGCCTTGAGCACCTGGTCGTAGGCAGGCAGCGGCAGATCGGCCTCGACCAGGGCTCTTGCCTGCTGCTCGCAGGTGTCGAACCAGGCGAACAGGCTGTCGGTGTCGGCGCGCTCGAAGTTGTAGGCCGACTGCTCTACCTCGTTCTGGTGATACACGTCGCGGTAGGTGACCGGGCCGTAGGGGCCATCGGTCCAGACCAGGTCGAACACGCTCTCCACGCCCTGCAGGTACATGGCCAGGCGCTCCAGGCCGTAGGTGATCTCGCCCATGACCGGCTTGCACTCCAGGCCGCCGGCCTGCTGGAAATAGGTGAACTGGGTCACCTCCATGCCGTTGAGCCAGACCTCCCAGCCCAGGCCCCAGGCACCCAGGGTCGGCGATTCCCAGTTGTCTTCGACGAACCGGATGTCGTGGACCTTGGGATCGATGCCGACCGCGTCGAGCGAGCCGAGGTAGAGCTCCTGGAAGTCGAGCGGCGAGGGCTTCATCACGACCTGGTACTGGTAGTAGTGCTGCAGGCGGTTGGGGTTTTCGCCGTAGCGCCCGTCGGTGGGCCGGCGGCAGGGCTGGATATAGGCGGCGTTCCACGGCTCCGGGCCGATGCTGCGCAGGAAGGTGGCCGGATGGAAGGTGCCGGCACCGACCTCGAGGTCCAGCGGTGCGGTCAGCACGCAGCCCAGGTCCGACCAGTAGCGGTCCAGGGTGCGAATGAAATCCTGAAAATTCACGGTCAGCGGGTGCCCGAAATCGGGTCGGTCAAGGCCAACAACCAGTATAGCGGGCGAGGTCTTATCATGGTTCGCATGCACAAACTCGTCATGCTGATCGTCAAGACCGGCTCCAGCGTCCCGGAGGCGGCCGAACGCTTCGGCGATTTCGATCAGTGGTTCATCAACGGCATCGGCCCGGAGCGCTTCGACTTCCGCACGGTCAGCGTGCACCAGGGCGAGCGCCTGCCGCAGCGGCGCGATGATCTGGCCGCCGTGCTCATCACCGGTTCGCCGGCCATGGTGTCGCATCGCCACGAATGGTCTGAACGGGCCGCGGCCTGGGTCGCCGAGACCCATGACCACGGCCTGCCCATGCTCGGCGTCTGCTACGGCCACCAGTTGCTGGCCCACGCCCTCGGCGGCGTGGTCGGCCCCAACCCGAACGGGCGTCGCATGGGTTCCTTCGATGTCGAAATCCTCGACCGGGACGACCGCTTGCTGGGCCAGTTCGCGCCGGGGGCGGCGTTCCAGGCCACCCACGTCGAGGCCGTGCTCGAGCCCCCCAAAGGCGCCCAGGTGGTATCGCGCACCCAGGGCGACCCGCATCACGGCCTGTATTTCGGCAACTTGAGCTGGGGTCTGCAGTTTCACCCCGAGTTCGACGTCGACATCATGGACTGCTACATCCGCTCGCGCCGCTCCGTGCTCAGCGGTGAAGGCATCTTTGCCGACCGGCTGCTGAGTTCGCTGCGCCCCACCCCGTCCGGGCGCGCCGTGCTACAGCGCTTTGCCGAGATGGTGGAGCAGACGCAGCACGGTCCGGCTTGAACGTGGCCGGCAACAGCGAACTCAGCCTGCGCTTCTTCGGCGCGGTCGAAACCGTCACCGGCTCGCGCTTCCTGCTGCAGGCCGGCGGTGAGCAACACCTGGTCGACTGCGGCCTGTTCCAGGGCTTCAAGCATCTGCGCCTGCGCAACTGGGCGCATCCGGGATTCGACGCCGGCGCCCTGCGCTCGGTGGTCCTCACCCACGCCCACCTCGACCACTCCGGCTACCTGCCGGTGCTGTGCCGCGAGGGCTACGGCGGCTGGATCCACGCCACGCCGGCGACCCGAGATCTGTGTCGTTACCTTCTGCCCGACTCGGGCTTCATCCAGGAAAAGGACGCCGCCCGCGCCAATCGCTACGGCTACACCAAGCACCAGCCGGCCCGGCCGCTGTACACCCAGGCCGAGGCGCAAGCCTGCCTGCACCAGTTCCGCACCCAGCCGTTCGACCAGCGTTTCGATTTGAGCGACCGGGTCAGCGCCCGCTTCCTCCGCGCCGGGCATATTCCGGGTGCGGCCAGCGTGCTGGTAGAAAGCGGCCCGGTACGCGTCCTGTTCAGCGGCGACCTGGGCCAGAACAACAGCGCCACCATGCCGCCGCCGGATCCGCCGGCCGCGGCCGACTACGTGGTCATCGAATCCACCTACGGCGACAGGCAGCGCTCCACCGCCGACCCGGAGGAATGCCTGGCCGAGGTCATCCGCGACACCGTCGGCCGCGGCGGCACGGTGATCGTGCCGGCCTTCGCGGTCGGGCGCACCCAGCTGCTGCTGCATCACCTGTGCCGGCTGATGCAGGCCGGTCGCATCCCGCGGGTGCCGGTGTTCCTCGATTCACCGCTGGGCATCAACGCCACCGAGGTGTTCGCCGATCACCCGGATGACCATCGCTTGAGCCGCGCCGAGGCCGAGGCGGCCTGCGCGCTGCCGCGTTACGTGCACGACGCCGAAGAATCGCGCCGGCTCGATCACGATCCCATGCCCAAGATCATCATCGCCGGCAGCGGCATGGCGACCGGGGGACGGGTGCTGCACCACCTCAAGGTGTACCTGTCCGATGCCCGGCACACCGTCCTGTTTTCCGGCTACCAGGCCGGCGGCACGCGCGGCGAGAAGCTCATCAACGGCGCCGAGCAGATCCGCATCCACGGCGAGGACTGGCCGGTGCGCGCGCGCATCGAGAACCTGGACATGCTGTCGTCCCATGCCGACTGCGACGAACTGATGGATTGGCTGGGCCGCTTGCCCAGGGCGCCGAAACAGGTCTTCGTGGTCCACGGCGAAAGCGCCGCCGCCACCGCCCTGGCCGAACGCATCGGCGAGGAACTGCGCTGGCCGGCAGTGGTGCCGGACCCGCAAACCACCTACTCTCTGATTTGATTTGCCGCCATGAACACCAATCCCGCCAACGGCGCCATCGTCCAGACTTCGAACAACCTGAAGGCGCGCCGCATCGCCCTGGATACCCACGACGAGCCGGTGATCATCACCCGCCGCGACTGCGCCGTGTGCCGGTCCGAGGGCTTCAGCGCGCATGCGCGCATCCAGCTCGAGGCCGGTGGAAACCAAGTCATCGCAACGCTCTACCAGATCGACTCCGAGCTGCTGGAACTCGATGAAGCGGCGCTGTCGGAGTCGGCCTGGCGCCTGCTCGAGATCGAGGAAGGCGACCTGATCCACCTGCGCCACCCGCAACCGCTGCAGTCCCTGGGCAGCCTGCGCGGGCGCATCTACGGCCAGCGCTTCAGCCGCGACAGCCTGCGCGCCATCCTGAACGACGTGGCGGCCGGGCGCTATGCCGATATCCACCTGGCCATGTTGCTGACCATCATGGCCACCCGGTCGATGGACGACGAAGAGCTGATCTACCTGACCGAGGCAATGATCGAGGTCGGCGAACGCCTGCGCTGGCCGCGAGCGCCGATCGCCGACAAGCACTGCGTGGGCGGCCTCCCGGGCAACCGCACCACGCCGCTGGTGGTCGCCATCGTGGCCGCGTGCGGGCTGTGGATGCCCAAGACTTCCTCGCGCGCCATCACCTCCCCGGCCGGCACCGCCGACACCATGGAAACCCTGACCCGGGTCGATCTGCCGCTGGCCGAGATGCGCCGGGTGGTCGAGCGGGAAAACGGCTGCCTGGTGTGGGGCGGGTCGGTAGGCCTGAGCCCGGTCGACGACGTGCTGATCCGCGTCGCCCGGGTCATGGACCTGGACGCCGAAGCACAGCTCGTCGCCTCGGTGCTGTCGAAGAAAATCGCCGCCGGCTCCAGCCACCTGGTGCTGGACCTGCCGGTCGGGGCCACGGCCAAGGTGCGCGCCAAGGCCGACGGGCAAGCGCTGGCGGCGCGCCTGGAAGCGGTGGCGCGCGCCTTCGGCCTGGAAACACGCATCCTGCTGACCGACGGGCAACAGCCGGTCGGCAACGGCATCGGCCCGGCCCTGGAAGCACGCGACATCCTGGCCGTGCTCGAACAGGCGCCGGAGGCACCGGCCGATCTGCGCACGCGTTCCCTGGAACTGGCCGGGGCCCTGCTCGAGCTGTGCGGCGGCGCGGAAGACGGGCACGGCGTGAGCAAGGCGGGCGAGGCCCTGGAAAGCGGGGCCGCCCTGGCCAAGCTGATCGCGATCTGCGAGGCCCAGGGCCGCTTCACCCGGCCCAGCCTGGCGCGGCACAGGGTCTCGGTACAGGCCACGCGCAGCGGGCAGGTCAAGGCCTTCGACAACCGCCGCCTGAGCCGCGTGGCCAAGCTTGCCGGCGCGCCGGCCGCCGCCTGCGCGGGCGTGGACCTGCACGTGCACCTCGGTGACCTGGTCGAGGCCGGTCAGCCGATCTACACCATCCACGCCGAAAGCGTCGGCGAGTTGAACTACGCGCGCGAGTTCGCCGGTTCCAACGGCGACATCGTCAACGTCGTGCCCGACAGCGGAGCCGCATCATGAGCGCCGACCATCATGGAGTGCTGCTGGCCCTGCCCGGCAACGAGACCCTGGCCGAATCTCTAGCCGATCAGCTGGGCTGGACCACCGCGCCGCTGGCCTACCGGCGCTTCCCGGACGGTGAAAGCTACCTGCGCATCGACGCCAATCTCGAGGGCCGCAGCGCGGTGCTGGTCGCCACCCTCAACGATCCGGACGCGCGTATCCCGGCGCTGCTTTTTGCCGCCGACCTGGCCCGCGACCTCGGCGCGTCACGGCTCGGCCTGGTCTGCCCCTACCTGTGCTACATGCGCCAGGACCAGCGCTTCCGTCCCGGCGAGGCGCTGACCTCGAGGACCTTCGCGCGCTGGCTGTCGGCCCACTTCGACTGGCTGGTGACGGTCGACCCGCACCTGCACCGCTACGCCAGCCTGGACGAAATCTACACCCTGGAATCCGAAGTGCTGCCCTCGGCGCCGGCCATTGCCGACTGGATCAAGACCTCGCTGGATCGGCCCGTATTGATCGGACCTGACGGGGAAAGCGAGCAGTGGATCCGGGCGGTTGCGGAGATTGGCAATTGGCCGTGGCGCGTGTTCGAGAAGAAGCGCCACGGCGACCGCAAGGTGGACATGCGCCTGCCGGAGCTGGACGCCATTCTGGATCGGCAGCCGGTCCTGATCGACGACATCATCTCCTCCGGCACCACCATTGCCGAAGCCACCCGCCACCTGCACGCAGCCGGGTTCCCCGCACCCGTGGTCATCGGCGTCCACGGACTGCACGACCAGCGGGCGCGCGAAACCCTGAACCAGGCCGGCGTCAAGCGCCTGGTCTGCACCAACAGCGTGGCCAATCCGGATGCCGCGATCGACCTGTCAAGCCTGCTGGTTGCGCCGATTCGCCGTCTTGCCGGCGCTTAAATCGAACGGCAGGAAAAACCAGGCATAGGCCAGGGCGAAAGTCGGCAGCTCGGGCAAATTCAGCATGGCCAGGCCAAACAAGCCGAAGATCGCCAAATGCAGGCGCACCACCCCGGCGTAGGGCAGCTTCATCGCATCGCCGGCCGCCTTTTCCACATCCTGCTTGCGGCTCAGGTTCTCGAAGCGCTGGCCCATGTAGGCACGCAAGTCCGGCAGCCTGAACAGCAGCCCGGCCAGCACGATCGGCCAGTAGCTTGCGAATATTTCGGGCACCAGGCCGATGGAGAAATCGGAGCCTTCCGGCCAGTCCAGAAAAGCGGTCAGGAACTGGGCGTGGCCCCAGTGGAAAAAGCCGAAGTGGAAGCTGAAAAAAGCCAGCAGAAACAGTGCGCCTCCCCCGGCGTGCGCCAGGCTCGTGCCCAGATCGCGCACCTGGTGGCGGGCCTGGTGCACCAGGATGCCGATGATCATCAGGTAGCCCACGGCCAGCGAGGTGATCCAGAAACCCCAGATCACGTCGTGCAGGCGCCAGTCGCCCAGCCAGGCCGCGCCGAGGCCGAACACGAACAGGCCGGCGCTGAGCAGGATGGACGGGCCACTCCGGGGTTCGGCCTTCAAGCCTTAAAATGCCTCCATGGACGTCCGAGATCGAATCTACGCCGAAACGCAGGATCAAGTACAGCCCTTCGAGTTCTCCGAGCGGGTGGTGCGGGTGTTTCCCGACATGATCGAGCGCTCGGTCCCCGGCTATCGGCAGCTGCTCGAACTGACCCCGCTGATGGTCCGCGACTGCGTGCTCGAAAACACCCGCGTCTACGATTTGGGCTGCTCGCTGGGTGCGGCCACACTGGCCGCCCGGCGCGCCATCCAGGCGCCTGGGGTGAGCATCATTGCCGTGGACCAATCACCGCAGATGGTCGCACGTTGTCGGCAGATCATTGCAGAAGACAACTCGTTCGTGCCAGTTGACGTGATCGAGGGGGACGCCTGCGCGGTGCCGATCGAGCGCGCCTCGCTGGTCATCATGTACTTCACCCTGCAGTTCATCGCCCCAGAGCTACGCGCGGATCTCATGCGCCGCATCGCTACTGGCCTGGTGCCCGGCGGCGTGCTGCTGCTGGCTGAGAAGCTGGCCTTCGACGCACCGGCCCAGGCCTGGCTGGACCGGCACCACCACGCCTTCAAGCGCGCCCAGGGTTACTCCGACCTGGAAATCGCCCGCAAGCGCCAGGCGCTGGAAAACGTGCTCATCGCCGACAGCCGCCAAACCCACCACCAACGCCTGCTGGACGCCGGGTTCGACCAGGTCATCGACTGGTTCCAGTGCCTGAATTTCTGCTGTTTTGCTGCGGTGAAGGGATCAGGGGTCAGGGACTAGGGTCAGGGTAGATCGCGGTCGCTGACCGGCAGGCGCCGTAGGTCGGCCTTCCATGGCCGACGGTCCATCCTGTCCCGGCATCCGGGTTGAACCAAACTTTGCTTTAAAAAGCCTCTCGCAAAGACGCCAAGACGCAAAGGGCGCCAAGAAAAAGCGAGAAAGGATTGATTGAAACTGACGTTGACCTGGGCAGACCGCGAAGGCCTTCAAGGCAGCGCGGCTCTGGCAGCCAAGTTGCAGTTACTGTTCGGAGCTTCAAGCAGCCTGACCAAGAATTTCTTTGCGTCCTTGGCGTCTTGGCGTCTTTGCGAGAGGCTTTTGGCTTTTGGCTTTTCCCAAATCACCCTGCAATTCAGACGTCGAGGTTGCTCACCTGCAAGGCGTTGGTTTCGATGAAGGCGCGGCGCGGTTCGACTTCGTTGCCCATCAGGGTCGAGAAAATGTCGTCGGCGGCCACGGCGTCCTCGATGGTCACCTTCAGCAGGCGCCGGGTGTCCGGGTTGACCGTGGTTTCCCACAGCTGGTCCGGGTTCATTTCACCCAGGCCCTTGAAGCGCTGGAAGGTGCGGCCCTTGCGCGACTCGGTGATCAGCCACTCGTAGGCCTCGGCGAAACGCGTCACGCGCGTCGACTGGTTGCCGCGCTCGACGCGCGCACCGGGCCCGAACAGGTCGCCGACCACCGATCCGACCCGGGCCAGCTGGCGATACTCGGGCGAGCGGAAGAAACTCTCGTCGAGAATGGTGTCCTGGACCACGCCCTGGCCGTGCCGGGAAACGACCACGCCGCCGCTGCCCAGCGGCTTGATGTGCCACACCACGCCGGCCGGCGTCGCCCGCTCCAGGCGCTGGCGCAAGGCTTCCGCCCAGGCCTGCACATCGAACGAGGGTTCCAGAATAAATGTTTTGAAATCAATTAGTTGGCTGATCACATCGCGGTCGTAGCGCAACTTCAGGCGCGCCGCGACCTGGTCGGCCTGCTGGAAGTTGCGCAGCAGTTCGGCCAGCGCGCTGTCCTGCAGGGCCGGAGTCTCTTCGGCCGGATAAAGGCGCGCGCCATCCAGCGCGCGTTCCAGCATGTAGCGGTTCATCTCCGCCTCGTCCTTCAAGTACCACTCCTGCTTGCCCTGCTTGATCTTGTACAGCGGCGGCTGGGCGATGTAGACGTGCCCGCGCTCGATCAGCTCCGGCATCTGGCGGTAGAAGAAGGTCAGCAGCAGGGTGCGGATGTGCGAGCCGTCGACGTCGGCGTCGGTCATGATGATGATGCGGTGGTAGCGCAGCTTGTCGGCGTCGAACTCGTCGCGCCCGATGCCGGTGCCCAGCGCGGTGATCAGGGTACCGACCTCGGCCGAACCCAGCATCTTGTCGAAACGGGCTTTTTCCACGTTGAGGATCTTGCCCTTGAGCGGCAGGATGGCCTGGTACTTGCGGTTGCGGCCCTGCTTGGCCGAGCCGCCGGCCGAATCACCCTCGACGATGAACAATTCAGACAGCGCCGGATCCTTTTCCTGGCAGTCGGCCAGCTTGCCGGGCAGGCCGGCCACGTCGAGCACGCCCTTGCGCCGGGTCATGTCGCGCGCCTTGCGCGCCGCCTCGCGGGCCCGGGCGGCCTCGACCACCTTGCCGGTAATCACCCGGGCGTCGTTCGGGTTTTCCAGCAGGAAGTCCCGCAGCCGCTCGGCCATGACCGACTCCACCGCCGGCTTGACGTCGGATGAGACCAGCTTGTCCTTGGTCTGCGAGGAGAACTTCGGGTCGGGCACCTTGACCGACAGCACCGCGATCAGGCCTTCCCGGCAGTCGTCGCCGGTGGTCTGGACCTTGGATTTCTTGGCGATCCCCGACTCTTCGATGTAGGCGTTCAAGGTACGGGTGAGCGCCGCGCGGAAGCCGGCCAGGTGGGTGCCGCCGTCGCGCTGCGGAATGGTGTTGGTGAAGCAGAACACGCTTTCCTGGTAGGCATCCGTCCACTGCAGCGCCGCCTCGACCGAAATGCCCTCGGATTCGGCCTGGAAATGCAGGGTGTTGGGATGCAGCGGCGTCTTCTTTTCGCTCAGGTGCTGGACGAAGGAGCGAATGCCGCCTTCGTAGCAGAAACGGTCTTCCTTGCCGCTGATCTCGTCGCGAATCTGGATGGCGATGCCGGAATTGAGGAAGCTCAGCTCGCGCAGGCGCTTGGCCAGGATGTCGTAGTGGAACTCGATGTCCGAGAAGGTGACCCGGCTGGGCAGGAAGCGAATGCTGGTGCCGGTGCGCTCGCTGGCTTCCACGGCCGCCAACGGCGCCAGCGGAACGCCGTCGGCATACACCTGGGTCCAGCGCTGGCCCTGGCGATGAATCTCCAGTTCGAGGCGCTCGGACAGGGCATTGACCACCGACACCCCCACCCCGTGCAGGCCGCCGGAGACCTTGTAGGAGTTGTCGTCGAACTTGCCGCCGGCATGCAGCACGGTCATGATGACTTCGGCGGCTGAACGGCCCTCCTCCTCGTGCAGGTCAACCGGAATGCCGCGACCGTTGTCGGACACGCTGACCGTCCCGTCGTCGTGCAGGACCACGGAAATTTCATCGCAGTACCCGGCCAGGGCCTCGTCGATGGAGTTGTCGACGACCTCGAACACCATGTGATGCAGGCCGGTGCCGTCATCGGTATCGCCGATGTACATGCCGGGACGCTTGCGAACCGCATCAAGCCCTTTGAGGACCTTGATACTGCCCGAGCCGTAGTTGTCTTCAGTCATGGAGGATCACTGTCGGGTAACCCGACAATTATACCACCGGCCGGATTTTGCCCTGTTCCACGTGGAACACCCGGGCCGGTCGCGGGCACGGGACCGTCGCGGTCACCCAGACCTGGATCCCCTGCCCTCCCTGCCAGTCCAGCAGAGTTTCCAGGTGTGGTCCGTCCAGCTCCGAGACCGGATCGTCCAGCAGCAGCAGGGGCGCCACCGAGGCGCCAGCAGCCACCAGCCGCAGATGCGCCAGCAGAAGCAGCAAGGCCAGGAGTTTCTGCTGGCCACGCGACAGCTCTTCGGCCGCCGGGCGCTCAGCGCAACTGAGCACGAGATCGGCGCGATGCGGGCCGCGCCGGGTAAAGCCGAGTTCGCGGTCGCGATCGCGAAAGTCACGCACCGCCTCGGCCAGACCCAGATCGGCGGGATGGCCGGGGCGATAGCGCAGATGCAGGGATCCCGGCAGGCGGAAACGCAGTTCTCCGGTCAACTGGTCGAGCTGGCGGCCGACGGACTCGACCTGGCGCTGCCGCAAGTGATTCAATTGCTCGCCCGCGGCCACCATCGGCGTCTCGATGGCCGCCAGCACGGCGTCGTCGGCCCCGGACTTCAGCGCGGCATTGCGCTGCTTGAGGAAACGGGCATAGCGGCGCCACAGCTCCAGGTAGTGATGTTCCACGTGAAACAACTGCCAGTCCAGGTACTGCCGGCGCACTTCCGGGCCACTGTCGACCAGGCGATGGCTATCCGGCTCCATCAGCACCAGCGGCAGCGCCAGGGCGAATTCGCTCAGGCGCTGGGTGTCGACCCCGTCAATGCGGCCTCGCCAGCCGGACACCGAGCGCTCCATGCCCAGGCGACGCTGGTCATCGCCTCGGCGCGCCACCACGCGCAGGCTTTCGCAGCCATGCTGGATGACCGACGCCATGCGCTGGCTGCGAAAGGAACGCCCGCGGGCGAGCAGGTAGATGGCCTCGAGCACGCTGGTCTTGCCCGCCCCGTTGGGGCCTTCAAGCCAGTTCAGCCCCGGGCCGGGCTGGATCTCGACCTCCGCGAGGTTTCTGAGGCCGGCGATGGAGAGATGATCGAGACTCACGGCGGCAAGGCAACGACCGCCCGGTCCGGAACGCGCGACCTGCGGATCAGAGCTTCAACGGCATCACGACCTGACGAACCGCCTCGTTGTCGGTGGCCGTGATCAGGCAGGAACTGTTGGCGTCGCGCAGGGCCAGACGAACCTTGTCGCCGTCGATGGAACCCAGTGCATCGAGCAGGTAGTTGACGTTGAAACCGACCTTGAGGTTCTCGTAGGTGTGCTCCGCCTCGATCTCTTCGGTCGCCTCTTCCTGCTGCGGGTTGTGCGCAATGATGCGCAACAGGCCCGGCGTCATCTCCAGGCGCACGCCGCGGTACTTCTCGTTCGACAGGATCGCGGCGCGATGCAGCGCGTCGACGAACGAGCCGCGATCGGCCACCAGCGACTGGTCGGTCGCCATGGGGACCACCGCCTCGTAGTCGGGGAAACGACCGTCGATCAGCTTGGTCGTCATGACGATGCGCTCGCGGTCGACGCGCAGGAAACCCTGCCCGACGATCACGTTCAGGGACTCGTCGCTGTCCTCCAGCACCCGGTTCAACTCCAGCACGCCCTTGCGCGGCACGATCAGGCTGCGCATTTCGCCGCTGATCGGCGCTTCCATCTCGCTCAAGGCCAGGCGATGACCGTCGGTGGCCACTGCGCGCACCGCACCATCCCGGAATTCCAGCAGCAGGCCGTTGAGGTAATGACGCACGTCCTGGTGAGCCATGGCAAAGCTGGTCTTCTCGATCAGCCAGCGCAGGCGGCCTTGCTGGACCTGGTAGGTCTGCAGGCTCTCGGCCTGGTCGCTGGCCGGGAATTCGCTGGCCGGCAGGGTCGCCAGGGTGAACCGGCTGCGACCGGCGTGCAGCGCCAGCTTGTCCTGGTTCAGCTGCACGTTGATCTTGACCCCTTCCGGCAGGGCGCGGCAGATATCCACCAATTTGCGCGCCGGCACCGTGATGCTGCCGGTCTGGGCGACCTCGGCCTTGGCCCGGGCCACCAGTTCCACCTCCATGTCGGTGCCGGTAATGCGCAGCCCGTCGTCCACCGCTTCGATCAGGAAGTTGGCCAGCACGGGCAACGTCTGCCTGCGCTCGACCACGTTGACGACCTGCGCAATCGGGGCCAACAAGGCCTCACGTGGTATCGAGAATTTCATGATGGCTCCTTACACGTCCGGTCCGGGCGGGAGAGTCCCCCGCTTGTTGCTTTTGTTTATAAGTAAGAAAAGACTGTAGTAACAGGGCCTGTTAGCGCTGTGGAAAAGCCTTAAAACCCTTTACTATCAGTTGCTTGCCTCACTCTCCTCGTCGCCTTAACTTGATACTCAAACTGTGGAGCGAATGTGGATAACTTTTCTGTCCAGATTTATCCACAGCTTTCCCGTGCTTCATGCCCAGTCTCAGGTGGATAACTCCCGGGTCAGGCGCGCCCGTTCCTCGCGCAGCCGCCCGTCAGTCTCGCACAAACTCTCGATTTTACGACAGGCGTGCAACACCGTCGTGTGGTCGCGGCCGCCGAAAGCGTTGCCGATCTCCGGCAGCGAATGCTCGGTCAGGCTCTTGGCCAGGAACATCGCCATCTGGCGCGGCCGGGCGATCGAGCGCGTGCGCCGCTTGGACAGCAGGTCGGCCACGCGCAGCTGGTAGAAGTCCGCCACCGTTTTCTGGATGTTCTCGATGGTGATCAGCCGATCGTGCACCGCCAGCACGTCGCGGAGGATCTCCTGGGTATAGTCCAGATCGATGGTGCGCCCGGAAAAGCGCGCGTTGGCGATCAGCGAATTCAGGGCCCCCTCGAGGTCGCGCACGTTGGAGCGCATGCGCTTGGCAATCAGGAACGCCACCTGCTCGTCGAGATGGAGGTCACGCTCGGCCGCCTTCTTCTGCAGGATCGCGACCCGGGTTTCGAAGTCCGGCGGCTCGATCGATACGGTCAGGCCCCAGCCGAAGCGCGAGCGCAGCCGCGATTCGATGCCGTCCACTTCCTTGGGGTAACGATCGCAGGTCAGGATGATCTGCTGGCGTGATTCCAGCAGGCTGTTGAAGGTATGGAAGAATTCCTCCTGCGAGCGGTCCTTGCCGGCGAAGAACTGGATATCGTCGATCAGCAGCGTATCGACCGAGCGGTAGTGGCGCTTGAACTGGTCGATGGTGTCGCGGCGCAGCGCCTGGATCATCTCGGAGACGAATTTTTCCGAGTGCAGGTACATGATGCGGGCGGTGGGGTTGGCCTCGGCAATGAAGCGCCCGGCCGCATGCAGCAGGTGGGTCTTGCCCAGGCCGGTGGACCCGTACAGCAGCAGCGGGTTGTACACCGTGCCCGGGTTCTTGGCCACCTGGCGGGCGGCGGCGTAAGCCAACTCGTTGGACTTGCCGAGAACGAAATTCTCGAAATGGTAGCGGTCATCCAGCCCGGTCTGCCGGGGTGCTGCCGCCGGCCGGTCGGGGCGGGCCTGCGCCAGCGGGCGATCCTCGACCACGACCGTGATGGCCTCGCGCGAGAAACCGTGTGCGGCCAGGAAGTCCCGGATCATGCCCAGGTAGTTGGCCTCGACCTGGTCGCGCACGAAATCATTCGGCGCGCTCAGCCGGAACTGGCCGGCGCCGCCCGCGGTCACCCGCAGCGGCCGCAGCCAGGTGTTGAGCTCATCCAGCGGCACCTGGCGCTCCAGCCGGCTCAGGCATTGCTGCCACAGCTCGGCTTCGGGCGCAGCTTGCTGAGTCGTACTCATTTCACTCCGGATCGGAAAAACCGCGTTGGTGCCGCAAGGCTTCAGGCCGCGGCGCATGCCAAAGATTGACTGGACGCACCGAAAAACGCTATGCTTGACGTCTTTTGTTGCGGGTTCGTGCAGCGGGAGTTTCCCGCCAGCTCGAACCCCGCCATCTTACATCGTAGAGTTCGCGAGATTTTGAGGACATTCCCATGAAGCGCACATTTCAGCCCAGCAGGATCAAACGCGCCCGCCGCCACGGTTTTCGTGCCCGCATGGCGACCGCGTCCGGTCGTGCCATCATCAACGCACGTCGGGCCAAGGGCCGCAAGCGTCTGGCCGCGAGCAACAGCCGCTGACGCATTTCCGTGTACGGCCTGCCGCGCTCGGCGCGCCTGCTTGACGGCAAGGCCTTCAAGCAGGTATTCGAGACCCGGCAGGTCGTCGGCAACGCGTATTTCCGGGTCCACTACGCCCCTTCCGAGCAGCCGCGGCTGGGCATGGCCGTCTCCAGGCGCGTGCATCGAAGAGCGGTGGTTCGCAACCGCATCCGCCGCCAGATTCGGGAAAGCTTCCGGTTGCAGCGTCCAACATTGCCCGCGCTGGATTTCGTAGTATTGGCTCGGCCGGCCGCGGCCGAACTGGATCGAACGGACCTGCGCGTGGCGCTGGACCAACTATGGCAGCGTTTTAAAGCATCCTCATGAACACTCGCACCTTCTTCATCCTGATGCTGGGCCTGGTCGGCTTTTTCCTGTTCCTGGAATGGCAGCGGGAATACTCGGCGCCGCCGCGGCCGACGACCGAAGCGGTCGAGGGACGTTCTCCGGCCGATGCCGACCTGGCGCCGCCGCCGGTCCTCGATCTGCCGGATCTGCCCACCCTCACCGAAACGCCGCCGGGCGAGGTCGCGCCGGCCGTGCCCGAAATCCGCGCCAGCCGCCGCGTGGAGGTCCTGACCGACGTCCTGCAGGTCGAGATCGACGCCAACGGCGCGTCCATCGTCGACCTGCGCCTGAAGGATTTCCCGGTCGCCGTCGACCAGCCCGACGTCCCCTTCGTGCTGCTGGTCGAAGAACTGCCCGAGCTGTTCGTGGCCCAGGGCGGCCTGCTGGCCGACGGCCTGCCGGCGCCCAACCACACCAGCCGCTGGGAAGTGGACCAGTACTTCTTCGAACTGGCCCCCGGCGCCGACCAGCTCCGCGTCCCGCTGACCTGGCGCCACGAGTCGGGCCTGGAAGTGGTCGCCACCTGGATCTTCCATCGCGCCGACTACGTCATCGACCTCGAGTTCGAAGTGCGCAACCGCACCGGCTCGGACTGGCGCGGTGCGCGCTACGTCCAGCTGCAGCGCACCGAGCCGGACTTCAGCGATGCCGGTCCCGCCTTCACCAACCCGGAACGCTTCAGCTACAACGGCGCGGCCTGGTTCAGTTCGGGCGACGGCATGCGCAAGATGTCGTTTTCCGACATGCGCTCGCGCAACCATACCGACGACATCCAGGGCGGCTGGCTGGCCTTCATCCAGCACTACTTCCTGGCCGCCTGGATTCCGCCTGAGCAGCAACTCAATCGTTTTACTACCCGTACGGTGGTCGGTGACCAGCTGCCGCGCTTCGTGGTTTCGGCCACCTCTCCCCAGGTCACCGTGGCCGACGGCGGTTCGCACGTCTTCACCGCCCGCCTGTTCGCCGGGCCGAAGCTGCAGAACCGCCTGAACGAAGTCGCCGACGGCCTGGTGCTGACCGTCGACTACCGCTTTTTCCGCATCCTGGCCCAGCCGCTGTTCTGGGTGCTGGACAAGATCCACTCGGTGATCGGCCACTGGGGCTGGTCCATCGTGGTGCTGACCCTGCTGATCAAGCTGGTGTTCTACAAGCTCACCGA
>SL_3KL_010_SEDDRAFT_10001649_pt1 | contig 20360 bp, 20 predicted proteins | sample SodLakKL_010_SED_2_FD_10381 | JGI IMG/M metagenome (IMG submission 10381) | reverse complement strand
ATTGAAAAATCAGGATTGGCAGAAAGACTTTATGACAGCATGTATGTGCTAATGGGCAATCTGCGCGGAGGACTGGCAGTGGCCACAGTTATAACCTGTACAATCTTTGCTGCTGCGACCGGTGTAATCGGAGCATCAGTAGTAACTATGGGGCTTTTAGCGCTGCCTTCAATGTTAAAATATAAATATGACAAACCCCTGGCAACGGGTTCAATCTGTGCTGGTGGCACCCTGGGTATTTTAATTCCACCCAGTGTTTTAATCCTGGTCTACGGTCCCACAGCCAGTATTTCCATCGGGCGCCTGTTTGCTGCCGCTTTTATACCGGGCATCTTGCTGGCGGTAATGTATGTCGCTTATGTCATTATCCGCTGCTATATAAATCCCAGCCTGGGACCATCCCTTCCAAAAACAGCAATCAAAGTAACCGCAAAAGAAAAGTTGATCATGTTTTTAACTTCGGTCCTCCCTGTTTCGGCTTTAATCATTGCCGTGCTCGGATCAATCTTTTTCGGCCTGGCTGCGCCGACCGAAGCGGCGGCCGTTGGGGCTTTTGCTTCCTGTCTTTTAGCGCTTGCTTACAAGCAGCTTAACTTTGCCAATTTAAGAGAAATAGTTTATCGTGCAATGAGAGTTAATGCGATGATCTTCCTTGTACTTATCATGGCCAACTTTTACACCAACGTTTTCATCCGCATTGGCGGTGGCAGGGTTATCGAAGAAATGGTACTGGGGCTGCCTTTACCGCCATGGGGCATATTGATTACTATGTGGCTAATCATTATAGTCATGGGCATGTTTATTGACTGGATCGGTGTAATCATGCTGGCAGTACCCTTGTTTACTCCCATAGGTGCAGCACTAGGATTTGACCCGTTATGGTTTGCCATGATGAATATCGTGGTTATGCAGGTTTCTTTCCTTTCACCACCTTTTGCTTACGCTATTTTTTATCTTAAAGGAATTGCTCCCCCCGAAGTGCGAACAATGGATATATACCGTGGTATTGTTCCGTTTATTGTGCTGCAGCTTGTAGGGGTGTCAATTCTGGCCGCTTTTCCAAATATCATTCTGTATTTACCACGGCTATTTGGACTGTATTAATTTTTACTTGTTAGAGACGGGATTACAGGTTCGACTGTCATAATCTAAGGCAACAGAAAAAGAAAGTGAGATTGTATATTAAGGAGGACAAATTATGAAAGGTTATCGCGTTATCGACTCTGCCATTCTCGAGGAACTAAAAAAGATAGTTGGTTCAGAGAATGTAATTTATGACGATCATGAAAAAATTGAACCCTACTCTCATGACGAGGTGGCAGATTTAGATTACGCTCATATGCCCGAAGTAGTAGTTAAGCCAAGAACCGCAGAGGAAATCTCCGCAATTATGAAAATGGCTAACGAGGAAATGATTCCGGTAACTCCCAGGGGAGCCGGAAGCGGACTTTCCGGGGGAGCCGTGCCGGCCAAAGGTGGTATTCTCCTATCAACTGAAAGGATGAATAAGGTCCTGGAGATTGACAAAAACAACCTGATTGCAGTTTTGGAGCCCGGAGTGATTACCAATGATTTCAATAACGAAGTCCAAAAAGAAGGCCTCTTCTTTGCCGGCTATCCGATGAGCCTTGAGATGTGTTTCATCGGCGGCAATGTAGCTGAAAATGCCGGTGGAGGAAGGGCAATCAAATACGGAGTAACTGGCCGTTATATTACCGGCATGGAGGTAGTTCTTCCTACCGGAGAAATATGCACTTTTGGCGGAAAAAGAGTTAAGGATGTTACCGGTTATAACATGTGTCAGCTTTTAACCGGTTCAGAAGGTACTCTCTGTATTTTTACCAAGATATTTGTCAAGCTTTTGCCCTTACCCAAGGCAAAAATTGACATGATGGTCCTTTTTGAGGATGCCCAGTCAGCAATCGATGCTGTTCCGCTTATCATGACCCAGATGCGTATTATCCCGACTGGCATCGAATTTATGGACAAGGTGTCCCTTGATACTACCTGCGATTTTTTGAAAGATAAGAAACGCCACGAAGATGCCGGAGCTGTATTAATAATTGAACTGGATGGCAATGATGCAGACCAGGTGCGCCAAGAATGTCTTGATATAGGGGATCTGTGCCTGGATAACGGCGCTCTCGACGCATTTGTTGCTGAAGGTCCGGCAGACCAGGAAAAAATCTGGAAGGTTCGACGGCATGCTGCTGAAGCTTTTAAAGCGATCAGCCCTGAACAGAGCCTGGAAGATATTGTTGTTCCGGTCAGCAGTATCCCTAAATTAATTCCTATTTTAGAAGATATTTCTAATAAACACAACGTGATTATCCCCTGCTACGGACATGCCGGTGATGGAAACATGCATGCAACCATAGTTAAAAAACCGGAAGAAAGCATGGAGAGCTGGAAGAAAACCCTGCCCGCTGCCTTAACAGACCTTTATATAGCTGTCAGAGAATTAGGTGGCACAATCAGCGGTGAACATGGCATCGGCCATAAACGCAAGCAGTTTCTGCCATTGGTTTTGGGGGAAGCTGAAATTGAAGTCATGAAAAAAATCAAGCAGGCTATGGATCCCAATAATATCCTAAACCCGGGCAAAATATTTGACATAGACTGATATGTCTTTTCCCGGAGTTCTATAACCATATTGCCAGAGGAGGCTTTTAAATATGAAAATAGACCTGCTTTACGGTGACAAAACTTTCCCCTTGGAGTTGCCGGATGATCGGGTAAAATATGTACTTGAAGCAAAACCTCTGCCTGTCCCTGAGTCGGAAGAAAAGTTGATCAAAGATGCGCTGGCACGACCAATCGATTCAGCTCCCCTGTCTGAGCTGGTTAACAGGGGAGAAAGCGCCTGTATTATCGTTGGTGATATGACCCGCTCATGGGTACGCCATCATGTGTTTATTCCCCTATTACTTGATGAACTTAATCGGGGGGGCATTGCAGATAATGATATCAATATCATTTCAGCTACAGGTGATCACCGCGAACAAACCGGAGAAGAACACAAAATACTGGTAGGGGAAGAAGCATATCGCAGGGTAAAGGTAATCGACCACCGGGCTCGCAACAAAGATGAGATGGTCTTTTTGGGCAACACCAGTTACGGCACCCCGGTTAGTATTAACAAGCAAGTGGCCGATGCAGACCGGGTTATTCTAACCGGAGGTATTGTTTATCACTTCCTCGCCGGTTGGGGCGGGGGTAAAAAAGCTATTATTCCAGGAGTGTCATCTTACGAAACAATTATGAAAAACCACTCTCTTGCTTTCTATCCTGAAGAAGGCAGAGGACTTAACCCTGATGTCTGCGCCGGGAAAATTGATGATAATCCCTGCTGTGACGACATGGTTCAGGGCACCAGCCTGGTTGCTCCTGATTTTATGGTTAACAGTATCATCAACGAAGAAACTCACCAAATTGCCTATGTTGTAGCCGGTAATTATATCACCGCATTCAGAAAAGGGTGTGACCTGGTTACTGAACACTTCGGAGCAGATCTACCCGATCGTTCTGAACTGGTTATTGCCTCATGCGGCGGATACCCAAAAGATATAAACTTCTACCAAACTTACAAGACAATTTATAACGCCCACTTTGCTCTTGAAAAAGGTGGCACATTGCTACTGGTCAGCGAAAGTCGCGAAGGTATTGGCAGTGATGACTTTGCCTCAATTTTTACTGCTTACACGGACAATGGGCAGCGTGAAGCAGCATTGCGGCGTGAATATACTATTGGCGGGCAAATGGGTTACCACAGTGCAGTTGTGGCTGAAGATAATGATGTTCTCGTTCTATCAGGACTTTCAGACGACCAGGTGAAGCAGATGGGCATGATCCCGATTAAAACCCTTGAAGAAGGAATGGCTTTTATTAAAAAGAAGCACGGCAGTATTCCTCCGGCGTGTCTTATGCCTCATGGCGGAAGCACAATGCCCTGCCTGACTTGTAAAGATTAATCAAATTAAGATTACACTGAAGAAGTTAACCTTTCAATTATCAATAGTAAAGGTTAACACAACAATGATGTTTAGAAGCTAACAATTATACCAGGCAGGCTGCACTATAATATAAAATGATTCGCTGTTGTGTTGTTATATTTACAAAAACAGACCGATAAAATTGCAAGCTTAAAGATTCAAAAAGCATTTAGGAACTTAAACATATCGGCGGCAACTCATACACATACCTATTCATTGGTATGTTATAATTAATTGACAATACCTTTTATTAAAATAGGTAATAATACTTTAATTCAGGAGATGAATCACATATGTTTAAGCCGATCAAAACAAAGCGGGTCTATACAGAAATCGTGGACCAAATACAGGGGCTAATAAATGAAGGAACCCTTAAGCCAGGCGATAAATTAATTTCTGAACGAGAACTGGCAGAAAAACTGGAAGTAAGCCGTGCTTCAATTCGTGAAGCATACAGTGCGCTGGAGTCAATGGGTATCCTGGAAAGCAGAGCGGGTGGAGGAACCTTCATCCGCGCTGTTTCTTCAGAAGATATAATTAAGCCTTTAGCCTTAATTTTAATGATGGACAAGGAAAGCAACTTTGACATTATGGAAGTGCGAAAAATTTTGGAAGCAGAGAGTGCCTATTTAGCTGCAGAACGGGCCTCTGAAGAAAATATTCTAAAAATGAAAGAACACCTGGAAGGGATGGAAGAAGATATTCGTGAAGGAAAGATCGGCGAGGTGTCCGATGCCAACTTCCATTTTGCCATTGCTGAATCGACCCAAAATACCATCTTTGTCCGGTTAATGAGCACTATATCAGACCTGGTAATGCATTCAATGAAGAAAAGCCGGGAAAAGATGTATTTTAAACCCGGAAATGATGATAAGTTATTTAAACAACACACGGCAATTTTTGAAGCCATCTCCGCCAGGGATTCCAAATTAGCCCGGAAAAAAATGTGTGAACACCTGGTCTTTGTTTGCGATGAAATTTTTTCCATAGAAAAGGAACCAACAAAAGACAAGCTGCGGCTGTAAGGAGTTTGCCTATGTTAAAAGATAAGGTATGTGTTGTAACAGGTGCTGCCGGTGGAATTGGCCTCGCTACAGCAGAGATTTTTGTAAATGACGGCGCTAAGGTTATTATGGCCGATATAGCGGGAGAGACTTTGGAAAATGAGGCTAACCGGTTGGGACAAAATTTCTTAAGGACAGACTTAAGCAAGCAAAATGAATGCAAGGCCTTAATAGAATACACTCTTAAAAAACAATCAAAAGTGGATATTCTGGTTAATATTGCAGGCATCCAGACAGTTTGCCCAATCGATGAATTTCCGGAAGATAAATGGGAAACTATGATCAGCCTAATGTTAACAGCGCCATTTCTACTAACTAAATATGCGTGGCCTTCTATGAAAGCGCAAGGCTGGGGAAGAATAATTAATTTAAATTCTATTCATGGGATGGTAGCATCCGAATACAAAGCTGCCTATGTTTCAGCCAAGCACGGCCTTGGCGGGCTGACAAAGGTAGCCGCACTTGAAGGCGCAGAATATGGCATCACTGTTAATTCAATTTGTCCGTCATATGTAAGAACTCCACTGGTCGAAAAACAAATATCCGACCAGTCTAAAGCGCATGGCATCCCCAGTGAGCAGGTTATAAGTGAAATAATGCTGCAGAAAGCAGCCATAAAAAAGATCCTGGAACCAAAAGATGTAGGCGAATTAGTAAAATTCTTATGCTCTGATACAGCCGCCTGTATCACGGGAACTATGCTTCCTATAGACTGCGGTTGGACTGCTGCATAATAATACTCAGAGCGCCTTTATTGCTCAAGATGTTCATTTAGCATTGATTCCCAGGTATCTAAAGCTTCTTCTGATTCGGCTATATATTTATTAAATTCTTCATCAGCTTCAAATATTGCAATGATAATTCTATTTAGTTCTTCTTCAATATCCTCACGATCGGGATTTTCTTCAATATCCTTTAATTCAATCATGGCATCAGTCAACACATATAAATAGTTCGTTGCACTCTTAAATTTACTGAGAGCTTCTACAAGATAATCATTTACCTCTTCAACTTTTTCATCGCTTGTATTCAGGTTTTCCACCGTAACTATCAAATTAGACTGTTTCGCAAGAAATTCATCTATCATCTCAATCAGCTTTTCAAAATCTTCAATACTACTCTCGTCTATTCTAACAATTTTGTCAAATTCAGCATATAATGCCTGGACATCATCATCCAGTTCATCAATCTTTACAATTATACCCTTTTCTTCTATTTCTTCGACATAAGAAACAATGGGATCAGCTGCACAACCTGTGATAACAAAAATGAAAGATGCCAGCAGGATGATCACTGTTAATGTTTTATTTCTATTATTATTTAACATTATTTATACCATTCCTTTTTTATTTAATTAACTAAATAGCACAATTCCAGAATTCTGAACTCTACCGTTTTAACTGAGCTGTTAACTGTTTTTTCTCCATAAAGGGAGATCTGTTTCGGAATCATGCTCGCGCTGCAACTTAGGCCCCAGTATTTCTTCTATAACAAACTCACCGGCAAATATTACAGTTCCCTTTTGAAGATGCCCGCCTTTAACATTACCTTTACTGTCACCAAGATTTATATGCAAATGGGCAGCCGGTTTGCCGTCTCGAATACTCAAGTTGCCCAAACAGCTGACTATTTCAAGATGCTCGTTTAATTCTCTGTCTTCATATACTCTCTTGTCTTGATGATAATAGCTTATAACTGCCTTTTCTACTGCACCGATAACTTCAACCTTCGCACAATTAATCTTTTCTTCGGCTGCAAATTCTTGAATGCTTTCCAGTAAATCCCCATGAAAAGGAATCCTGCCTATCCAGATACGCCCTCTTTCACCTTTTTGACTCCACATCTTAATCCCTCCTGTCCTAAATTTTATACTAAACCATTAATTTCTCTTGCTGTACAGACAGCCATTTATGAAGTCAAGAAAAATGCAGACAAACGTTTCCAACCAGCTCCGCTTTGTCTTAGTTAGAACTAATAACAAAACCATTTTTCCTGGCTATTGTATCTATTACAGCACCCACAATCAACCCAACAGCTATACCAACGGCAAAACCGACTACTAAATTGTTTATGATCGATCCGATTAGAAAGCCGAATGCGATACCGACAGGCAGATATATACTAACAAAAAAACCTTTTGTAACAACATTATGTTTAGTTCGAAGGTGCGTAAGCATACCTTTCATATTTTGTTGGTATTTATTCTGCTTACTACTATTAAATGACTTTAACTCGTCTAGTATGTCAGGTCTAAAACGATTTAATAACTTATTGCATTCCTCGCAGCCATCAGTAAACTGGTCAAGCTTGCTAACAATATCCTCCAAACTATCAAGCTTTAATTTTTTTAGATCACCGGGCAAGACATTACTTTTTATATTGTTTATTTCAGCAACCAACTCTTTTTTTGTATTCTTGCCTTTATTCAAGCTGTTCACCTCACTCTCGCTTTCATTAATTATACCTTAACTAACTCGATAATGTCGGCTTTTTTATCATCAGAGAGAGCAGAACTGCCAGCAAGTTGGCTGCCAGAAGGATTATGAAGACTTGGGTAAAATCACCTCTTAACTCGAAGAGGTAACCGGCAAGTAATGGGAAAAGGCCGCCAACGGCTATCCCGGTAAAAATCAAACCATAGAAAAATCCAAAGTTTTTTTCGCCGAAATAAGCTGAAACTGTAGCCGGGATAAGACCAAAAAGACCTCCATAAGTGAGACCTATTACTGATACGGCAATAGCAAGGTTCAAAGGTGCACTAAAGCTGATGATATTTACCAGGACAAGAGCCATAGCCATAAACATAATCAACATTGCCCAGAGTCTCCCCAGGCTATCAAAAAGAACCCCTGCAATAATCCTGCCCCAGGCATTAAAAAAAGAAAATAGCGCTACTACAATAAAGCCTTCAGCAAACCCGAATTGAATGCGGGCTATTGTATCCATATGAGTCGTAAAAGTAACACCGACCCCGGTCATTAAACAAAATATAAGCCAGAGCAGATAAAACTGCGGAAAACGAAATATCTCCAGCGGCAACCTGGCCGGGTTGATTTCTGCAATAGTGCTGCCCGGGTTCAAGGGCAACGGAGGGTTTTCAATTAACCTGGATAGCAAAAGAATGCCAAAGAGGAGCAGAAAGCCAATGGATAAAAACGTAAACTGTACTCCCGCAGTTGATAGACTATAATTAATCAGGGGTGCCAGTATAAAACCTGAAATGCCCATTCCGAATACAACAATCCCGGTGATTAAACCTTTTCGCTCGACCGGAAACCATTTTATCGCTGCCGGGGTTACAGTAGCAAAAGTACATGCCATGCCCAGCCCCCAGAATAACCCCCACACTATTGATATGCTGAGCGGTTCAATCAAAAATGAACTTAGGATAGTGGAACCGCCAAGGATTATTCCTCCAGTAACTACTACCGGACGAGGTCCTATTTTATCCTGTATTCTGCCTGCAAGGGCCATAGAGGGAGCGTAGCTGAATAAAAACATTGTATAAGGCAAAGCTGCCTCCGTGAAACTCCATCCCATATCCCTGACCAGGGCCCCGGCTATAATACTCCAAGTGTAAATAATGCCAGTTAAAAAATTGATTAATAGTCCTGCCAGCGTTACTACCCACCCACGATACAAATAATAACCTCCCGTTTTGTTTTAACCCAATTAAGCATATACCTTAAATTTCTTTAATCAGTTTATCTGATAAGCTTTCCTGTGGCAAGCAATACTTAAAGTGACTACTAACGGTATTATGGTTCTGTCAATAAATTGTTATTCTGGCACAGTACAATTTCCTCTTTACAAGCTAAAAGCAGAGCAAAAACAGATGCGTTTATAGGTTGCTTTATTATTCTAGTGATTTCTGTAACTCCGCCATCAGGTCTGCCGGATCCTCCAGTCCGACTGAAAGCCGGACAAGATTTGGTGTAATCCCCAGTGCCTCACGTTTCGCCTCGGGCATAGTAGCGTGGGTCATCGTATAAGGATGGCAGGCCAATGACTCTACCCCACCCAGGCTTTCCGCTACAGCAAATAGATGCAGCTTGCGGAAAAAGGAGTCCACCATGGACGGATCTTTTAATTTAAATGAGACCATGCCTCCCCACCCTCTCATTTGCTTGCCTGCCAGCTGATGGCCGGGATGTTCTTCCAGACCAGGATAGTATACTCTTTCGACCATAGGGTGAGACTGTAGCTGGTCGGCTATTTTTGCAGCACCACGTTGGTGGGCTTCCATGCGCACCTGCAGGGTTTTTATTCCACGTAAGGTAAGCCAGGCATCAAAAGGTGAAGGAACAGCCCCAACTGCATTTTGAAAGTAGCTCATCTTATTGTACAAAGGTAGGCTGGAGGTAACTACAGCTCCACCAATAAGATCGGAATGACCATTTAAATACTTGGTAGTACTATGCACTACGATATCTGCTCCCATAGCCAGGGGGTTTTGCAGGTATGGGGTGGCAAAGGTGTTATCCACCACCATGAGTGCCCCATTTTCATGCGCAAGGTCGGCTATAGATTTTATATTGTAAATATTTAACAGAGGGTTTGTCGGGCTTTCCAGCCAGACCATTTGAGTATTTTTTGTTAAGGCACTACGAAAATCTTCCGTTTTAGAGCTATTTACATGAGTTAATTCTAGTCCCCAACGCTCGTAAACCCCGGTAAAAAGACGAAAAGTCCCGCCGTAGACTTCAGCACACGATACAAGGTGGTCTCCCTGTTTCAGCAGGTTCACCACTGCATCAGTGGCAGCTGATCCTGAAGCGAAGGCTAACCCGTATTTTGCCCCTTCCAGGGAAGCCAGACACTCTTCCAGCGCTGTCCGTGTGGGGTTTCCGGTGCGGGAGTATTCGTAACCTCTGTGCTCTCCCGGCGCTTCCTGGGTATAAGTAGAGGTGGCATATATAGGCATTATCGTCGCCCCCGTTACCGGATCTGCATTCTGGCCGGCATGAATGGCCCTTGTAGCAAATTTTTTATCATGCATTCTTACCCCTCCTATTATTTTTCTACAGTAAAATCGTTTTCTTCCATCCAGTCATCAGAGTAGATGCTGGAAATATAGTTGCGGCCGGTATCGGGAAGCATCACTACTATCACTTTTTCTTCCTGAAAACGTGCCGCATATTTTAACGCAGCGGCAACTGCCGTTCCTGTAGATCCACCTGCCAGCAGACCCTCTTCACGGGTCAGCCGCCTGGCCATGTCAAAGGATTCCTGGTCCTTAATCCGAATCATCTCATCAACCACATCGCGATCATAGGTTTCGGGGAAGAAATCCTCACCAATACCTTCCACTTTATAGGGTTTTGGCAAATCTCCTGAGAGAATTGATCCTGCCGGATCAGCACCAACCACTACCAGGGAAGGTTTTTTTTCTTTCAAGTAACGCCCGGCCCCGGAAATGGTACCGCCCGTGCCAATACCGGCTACGAATACATCCACCTGCTCATCTGTGTCTTCCCATATTTCCGGCCCTGTGGTTTGGTAATGGGTCATAGGATTAACCTGGTTGGTAAATTGATTCGGCCGAAAGGCACCTGGTATCTCCCGGGACAATCTGTCCGCAACACCATTATAGCTTTCCGGTGAATCGGGGGGGACGTCTGTTCGGGTTATAACCACTTCAGCCCCATATGCTTTCAGCAAATCGACCTTATCGCGGCTCATCTTGTCGGGCAGGACAAAAACACAGCGGTATCCCCGTGTGGCGGCAGCCAGCGCCAAACCCACCCCTGTATTCCCGGCAGTAGCTTCAACAATAGTACCCCCCGGTTTGAGCAGGCCTGCTCTTTCGGCCTCTTCAACCATGGTCAGACCAATACGATCTTTTACACTACCACCGGGATTTATACTTTCCATTTTGACCAATACGATGGCCTTAATCCCTGTTGTAACCCGGTTCAGTCGGACCAGCGGTGTTCTGCCGATTAACTCTTCAACGCGTTTAAAGTAACGCATATTATCTGCTCCTTTCCTTAATTTTAAATTAAATCATCTTTCTAAATATAAAAGTTTGAATTTGACTATATGTTAGATTATATACTATGTCAATAGGATATATGGCTTATTGATAATAAACTTTTCACTCCTCTAATACGGGGAAGACAAGGCTGCTCTTGTTATTAACATCGCATCAAATCGTTACAGCATTGTTTGCTTTGATAATAACCACTACCCTATCAACAACACAAACCAACCAAACTATTGCCGCCTTTTACGGTAACCGGGGGTAGATACAAATTTAGGGGTTGCGTAACATGTAAAACACTGCTACAATATACCTATAGGGGGTATGTATGCAGTTTATTACAAGGGAGATAGAAGAAATGTACACTCTGTTATAAAGTCAGGAAATCACAGTAATATATGTATCCGAAATGAGTTGCAATCATTACATTCAGCAAGTCAGAAAAGAATCATAACAAACCATGGGAATTAATTTGAAACAGGTAATTTCTATGCCGAAAAAGCTTACGTAGAATATGACCCTGCTGTAATAATTGAAGAAATTCTACTTCAGGTAATTCAGAAAACAGGATATAAAGCTGCCTTGTCCGGAAAACAATCTGCATAAGTTTAGATTTCTGGCATAGAGGGAAAAGGAGGTTAGATTATGTATTATGATCCAGTATGTAAAAATACCTTAACAGAAGAACAGGTAAAAAAAACTTATACATTTGATGGAAAAACATATGAGTTTTGCTGCGATTATTGCCGCGAGAAATTTAGTGATTCTCCAGAAACCTATATTGGTAAGAACTGGTGGCAGCGATTTCTCTACAGGCTGGCAGAATCCAATGCTGAAGAGTTTAAAGGGAAAAATCCTACCTGCCACTGACAGCCTATCTACTATCTTTTACCGAAACCTTTCCGTAAACATTTAATAAAACCCACTTCTCTCTATTGCTGTGAGCAATATAATAAAATGCTGGTTTCTGATATATTTACATAAGCCTTTTTATTACGTCCATAAGTTCTTCTATTGTGCTCTCTTCACTATCTTTACTCAGAATAGCTGTACTGACACATCCCCTGGTATGATCTTCCAGTATTAACATAGCCAGGCGAGCGAGGGCCATTCTTGAGGCAGCAATCTGATTCAACACATCAACACAATACCTTTCTTCCTCAACCATTCGTTGTATTCCCCTAACCTGACCTTCCACCCGCTTCAAGCCATCCAAAATCTTTTTTTTGTTTTCCTGGTAACTTCCTTGAACTTGATGGTGACATATTGCACCATTTTCTGAATGATCGTTGGTAACACTTTTTTCAGTCATAAAAATATGCTCCTTTTATAGGGCTTACAATAACCTGGTAATAATTGTTATGAATATATCTTTAAAATATTATAAACCCTAGGGGAGTATAGTGTCAAGGCTTGATTGCCAGGAGGGCCGGCGTTCTATAAATGATTATTGAAAACTGTTTTTTTCTCTTAACCGGCAACATCATTATTGGTTACCATTACCGGATGGGAGGACATCATTCATACTGCCACTACGAAATCCACCCAAATCAAGGGTCACGTATAAAAAACCAATTCTTTTTAGTTTCAACAGTACCGTTTCCGCAACTTCCAGCAAGCGTGGCATATCTTCTTTAGGAACCTCAATCCGGGCAATTTTGCCGTGATATCTAACCCGTAACTGTTTAAAATTGAGTTCCTTTAAACTTCTTTCCGCTTTTCTGATCTGTGCAAGAATCTCCGGGGTAATGCGGGTACCGTACGGAACTCGTGATGAAAGACAGGCCATGGACGGTTTCTCCGCTGTAGGTAGATTATAAAAACGGGAGAGTTCACGAATATCCACCTTGGTCAACTCTGCCTCCTGGAGCGGGCTGCGCACTTTTAGCTCTAAACCTGCTTTCATTCCAGGTCTGTGATCAGCCAGATCATCGTGGTTGGCGCCGTCCAAAACAAACTGGAAACCCCTTTCTCTCGCTATATTCCAAAGCTTTCCGAATAACTCTTTTTTGCAGTAATAGCATCTTTCCGGGGGGTTTTCCACGAAATGTTCATTTGCAAGTTCTTCGCTCTTGATTACTTCATATGCAACCCCAAAATCTTCTGCCAGGCGCTGCGCATCTTGAAACTCTTCTTGTGGATAGGTCTCGGACCGGGCAATTACCGCCAGGACCTTTTTTCCTAGCACTCTGGAAGCCAGGTATAGAAGAAGGGCGCTGTCTACCCCTCCCGAAAAAGCTACCAGTACACTCTCCATCTCTCCAAGTATTTTCTGCAGGGTTTTTAGTTTTTTCCCCAGTGGACCGACTGTAATTGGCAAATGATCTATTTTGGCCATTCTAAATACCCTCTCCTCCCGGACTTAGGGACGTCATACCGTACCCATAACATTCTAGCCAGATGTGCTGATCTGATATTTGCCTTTCATAATGCGGTCTTTTTCACTTTACTAAGTTCCTATAAATCTTGCATAAAGGTTTCGTGCTTCGGCTTCATCGCTGGTGCCGCGAATAATAGCCCTTCCATTTGGAAATAAAACTATTTCATGCTGGCCTGTTTTAAAGCTGAGGAGAAAACCGTTGAAAGAAGCATGGCCGGCCTGCTTTAAGTTAGTTTCAAGTTGTTTTAAATCTATATTCTGTTCCGATGAGGGCATAATTTGGACAGCATTTCGCCCACAGAGTACATTCGTCCATGAAAACGCTGAACCGTCAAGAAATTCATAGCGACCTTCTCCACATGCCGGACAATCCTGACGCCGTTCAAGATCAAAGTTGTCAAATTGACGCTGCCAGACATCAAGATAAAGGAGCCCGGGTGTAGGCTCGAATCCGGTCAGCAGACGCAGGGCTTCAGCACACTGGAGCGAAGCAATCGTTCCGGTAGTCATACTGAGTACTCCTTCTGTGTCACAGTTGGGTAGTGCTCCCACCGGGGGCAGTTGGTCAAAATAGCAACGCAGGCAAGAGGTTTGATGTGGAACAATAACCATCAACATGCCAACGGACCCCAAAACCGCGGTGTAAATCCAGGGTATGTTATTTTTAAGACAGGCATCATTGATTAAGAAGCGGGTTTCAAGATTATCTGTGCCATCGATGACAAGATCACTGTCTTTTATTATCGTTTCTATATTTCCTGGTGATACGTCGGCAATAAGGGGTTCAATAGTTATTTCTGAATTAGCAGCAATCAACTTTTTAGCAGCAGCCATCGCCTTGGGCAGACGCTGTTCAGCATCGTATTCGTCAAAGAGGAGTTGACGCTGTAAGTTGTTTTTTTCTACAAAATCCCGGTCAACCAGTTTGAGCCTTCCAACCCCGGCCCTGCATAAATGACTGCAGCTTACCGTTCCCAGGGCGCCTAAACCAATAATTGTTACTTCACTTCCTGATATTTTAGCCTGGCCCTTTTCACCGACCGGGCGAAAGAGAATCTGCTTGGCATAACGGCTATCTAAAAGATCTCCCATGATAACTTTAATCTCCTATTTATCATTTGCCTTAAATTTTTTACCTCATTGGGGAAAACTGGCGAATCTGCTCTACCGCCTCGGCTATAACATCGATAACATATTCAATCTCTTCTGAAGTATTGTTTATCCCAAGTGAAAAACGTAGTGTCCCTCTGGCTGTGACCGGGTCAAGGCCAATAGCTGTTAATACATGAGACGGTTCATCAGACCCGGAGCTGCAAGCTGAAGCTGTCGATACGGCAATCCCTTTTGTATCCAGAGCCAGAAGCAGAGCTTCCCCCTCAAGGAAAGCGAAATTCAAGCTGGTTATATTAGGTACTCTATGCTGGAGGTGGCCGTTAATAGTTACATGATCTATACGTGAAATAATCCCGTTTTCAAGCCTGTCGCGCAGAGTTGACAAGTTGGCAGCTTCAGTATCAAGTTCATTGGTTGCAAAACGCAGGGCTGTAGCCAGGCCAACCACTCCGGGAATATTTTCAGTTCCGGGGCGTAAAATCTTTTCCTGGTGCCCTCCTTCAAAAAGCGGGGCAAGCTTGACGCCATCACGCTTGAAAAGAGCTCCGGTTCCCTTTGGACCGTAAATTTTATGAGCTGTGAGGGAGAGCAGGTCAACGCCTATTTCTTTAACGCTGACCGGGATCTTACCTACAGCCTGGACGGCATCAGAGTGAACTGCTATGCCCCGCTTACCGGCAAGGGCAGCAATTTCTTTCAGAGGCTGGATCGTGCCGATTTCATTATTAGCTAACATTATACTGATCAAGATGGTATCGTGACGGATTGCTTTTCTAACTGTTTCAAGCTCAACCAGACCATATTGATCAACCGGCAGATAGGTTACTTCAAATCCCTGCTTCTCAAGTTCATGAAAAACGTTGAGGACTGCATGGTGTTCAATGACTGAGGTAACCAGGTGTTTGCCTTGTTTGCTGTTAGCATAAGCAAAACCCTTAATAGCCAAATTATTGCTTTCCGTGCCACCACTGGTAAAATAGATTTCTTTAGGTTCAGCCTCTATGGCTGAGGCAACCTCATTGCGTGACTCTTCCAATGCACGCTTTGCCTTCTGCCCTATGGAATACAGGGTGGAGGGGTTTCCGTAAATTTCAGTATAATATGGTCGCATGGCATCAGCAACTTCAGGTAAGACCGCTGTTGTAGCGGCATTATCCAGGTAAATCTCTTTCATGAACATAACCTCCTGCTAACCCCTAAAAAGTTTCTCATCATTATGCCTTCACTTTCGGCAATTTCAGGCGGGCTTATTTATCTTCAATCTACCTTTTATATTTCTCGACCCTGGCTTTTGGTATTATAAGCTTATTGACATAATTACTATAGTTTCAGTATACTTTACAAGGGAAAAGGTGTCAACACCGGATATTTTTAGCGAATAAACAATTCAAAGGAGTATTTCCTGGTGGCTATAATAACACGACAAGAACAAATATTTATAGAAGGAAGAACTTGAAATTTTAGATGATCTTGAAATATTCCGGCTCGCAAAAGATTATCTGCCAGATTAAATGCTGATGCAGCACTTAGAAGGAGACAGGGACTGCCGGCGCAATGACTACTCCTGTACGGGCTGTATGGAATTCCAGCGTGACCGGGTTAATATATCAGCATCCTTCTACTGAAAACTCAATTTTCTTGCAGCCTCTATTTCGAATTTTCTTTCGGCTTCCTAATTACATTTTATTCCATATATAGCTGCGTTTCCGAAAATCGGTTGAATATAAACTAATGTTAGTGCCTAAAAAAAATAAGTGCCAAGCTATTACTGTTTTTCTTTAAAAACCTCTTCTGCTACCCTGAAGCTGTCAATTGCTGCCGGAACACCGCAGTAAATAGCACACTGTAAAAAGACTTCCCTTATTTCCTCGGTGGTCACACCATTGTTAAGAGCTCCCCGCACATGCAGCTTCAATTCGTGGGGCCGGTTTAAAGCGGTGATCATGGCCAGGTTAAGCAGGCTGCGGGTTTTTCTTGAAAGTCCCGGCCTTTTCCAGATTTCTCCCCAGCAATACTGTGTTACAAGTTCCTGCATGGGCCGATTGAACTCAGTCATTCTGTTAATGGCATTATCCACGTACTCAGAGCCGAGCACTTCTTTACGGACGGCAAGACCTTCATCAAACTTTTTTTGATCCATGTCAAGCTCCTTTCCTGGAATTATTCTATGGCTTTATAAATCTTATCACTTAGAAAGCCCTGTGACACATACTATTCTATCAAATTCGGACAGTACTTCAAAACTTTCATGATTAAAATACAACCTGCTAATATAATACTGCCAGTATTTTGCCTTCTTAAAAACTAATAATCAAATTACAAGAGACCTATATATTGCATTATTGTAATATTATGCTATAATCTTAATTAGCTAATCTTTGGAGAGGGTGTTTACTGTGTCATCTAAAGTTGTTATTGTCGGTGGAGTAGCCGGCGGGGCTTCTACTGCCGCCCGTCTGCGTCGCCTGAGTGAAGAAGCGGAAATCGTTTTGCTGGAACGCGGCGAATATATTTCTTACGCCAACTGCGGCCTTCCCTATTACATCGGAGGAACAATCGAAGAAAGAGACAGCCTTTTTGTCATGACTCCGGAAAAGTTTAAGGCATGGCTGAATATTGATGTGCGAACCTTGAATGAAGCTGTTAGCATTGACCGCGAAAATAAGGAAATCGAGGTGTTGGACAAAACCACCAATCAGAAATACCGGGAAAGCTATGATTGCCTGGTTCTTTCACCGGGCGCCGAGCCGCTGCGCCCTCCCCTGCCCGGGATCAACAGCAAAGGCATTTACAGCCTGAGAACAGTCAATGATGCTGACCGTATTTTTGATCACTTGAAAGAAAAATGCCCGCAAAAAGCTGTTGTAGTAGGGGCCGGTTATATTGGCCTGGAGATGGCCGAAAACCTGTACCACCGCGGCCTGGAGGTCACCGTTGTGGAACTCGCTCCCCAGGTTCTGCCGCCTGTTGACGCTGATATGGCAGCACTGGTTCAACAATATCTGCGCGCCAGGGGTGTACAGCTTCATTTAGGCAGTGGTGTTAAACAGTTCCATCAAACTGAAAAAGGCGGTCTTGAAGTTGAACTAAACAACGGCGAACTGTTGGAATCCGACCTTATAATCCTTTCAATTGGTGTAAAACCGGAAACGAAGCTGGCCCAGGAGGCCGGATTAGCGGTCGAAAGGGGAATAAAGGTTAACGAACAGATGCAGACGAGCGACCCTTCAATATATGCTTTAGGTGATGCTGTTGAGGTTATCCACCTGGTCACCGGTAAACCGGCAGTAATTCCCCTGGCCGGACCTGCCAATAAGCAGGGGCGTATTGTCGCAAACAACATCGCCGGAAAATTTGATACTTACAAAGGAACCCAGGGCACCTCCGTTTTAAAAATATTTGATATGACTGTTGCTACAACGGGCGCAAATGAGCGAATTCTAAATGATGCAGGCTTAGAATACCAGAGCATTATTATTCATCCCAATGACCATGCCGGTTATTATCCCGGGGCCTCTCCCCTGTCGCTCAAGCTGCTTTTCAGCCCCGAAGGAACTATACTGGGTGCCCAGGCTCTGGGTTACGGAGGAGTGGAAAAACGGATTGACGTGCTTGCTACCGCCTTGCGCGCAGGCAGCAGCATCTATGATCTGCAGGAGCTGGAGCTGGCCTATGCTCCGCCATACTCTTCGGCAAAGGATCCGGTCAATATGGCCGGCTTTGTTGCCGGCAACAAGCTGCAAAATGGTTATGAAACCATCGAAGCGCTTGAATTGCTGGAATCAGTTTCGGATAATATGCAAATAATTGATGTGCGTGAAGCAGAAGAATTTGAACTCGGCAATATCCCGGGCAGTATAAATATCCCCCTGGGACAACTGCGCGAGCAACTGGAAATACTTGATCGCAAAAAGGAAGCAGTCACCTACTGCAGTGTCGGCCTGCGCTCTTACCTGGCATCGCGCATTCTTATCCTAAACGGTTTTAAAAAAGTGCGTAACTTAAATGGCGGCTACCATATATTCCAGGCTTTACAAAGTGAAAATAACAACTCAAAAACATAAGAAGGTGGGACAAGGGGACAGGTTCCTTGTCCCACACTTTTTCCCTCTCTGAAGGAAACAAACAGGCCACATAGAAGTACCTGTTAATAATTCTTTGGAGAGGAATGGGCACAGTGAAAAATACCGCTTTCATTCTTTTAATTGTTGTCTTTTTTGTTTTAGTGGTGACATTTTATCTTGGTGGGACTCCCCTTGTTGCAGAGGGTTTGACCCGGGCAGGAGAAACCGCGATGCGGGCCTCCCTGCTTATTATCACTGCTTTTATTGTTATTGGCCAACTGCAGGTAATGATTTCTTCCGAGATGATAAAAAAATGGCTGGATAAGTATTCTGGCAATAAAAGTTTAGTTTACAGTTCCCTGGCAGGCGGCCTTTTCCCCGGAGGACCATATATATTCTACCCTTTTTTAGCAGGATTTAAGGGCAAGGGCATTCCTTTCTATATCATTTTTTCTTTCGTTATTGGCAAGCAAAACTATGACTTTACCCGCCTGCCCCTGGAAATCAGCCTGACCACCCCCGGCTTAGCGATCTTAAGAAATATTATTACTCTTCCTTTCCCCTTTATAATGGGTTTGATCGTCAGACGTTTTTTCCCAAAAGGTTTTGGGGAGAAGTATAGGGAACAGGGTGAACAGTAATGGCGATGCCGACCATAGTATTTTTGATCCTGGCTGTTATTCTTTTTTTGATAAACCTGAGGAGCGGCAAACACTGGGAAGGTTTAAGGAGCGCGGTTAAACAATTTATTGCTGTCCTGCCGGTTATCCTGCTGGCCATGTTGCTGGCAGGATTGCTCGAAATTCTGATCCCCGAAGAATTCATTAAGCGCTGGTTGTCCCAGGAAGCCGGGTTGACCGGAATTATACTTGGCACTTTTGGCGGCATGCTTATGGCTTTCGGCCCTTATGCATCTTATCCAATTATAGCTACTATTTATCATGCCGGTGCCGGCCTTGGTACGACCATAGCGCTGCTGGCAGGATGGACTTACCTCAGCCTGTCAAGAATACCCTTTGAAAGCAGTTTTTTAGGCTTGAGATTCACTTTCTTACGGATGACGCTGGGGTTAATATTTACTATCCTTGCCGGAGTTATCGCTCATTTGATTGAACTGCTTTTTTAACCTGCTCAAGCAGATATTTCAGGGTCAATTTTCAACAGCTTCATTGATCATTTCGTCCAGTACTTTTAAAAAGTTTAAGTCATTTTTTACCGTACGTTTCCTGGGCCCCCTGGTCCTGCCCCCACTACGGCGGTATTTGGCTTTCATCGCCCGTTCTTCCAATAAAAAGTCTATATTTTCCGGCCTGTATTCTCTGCCATTGGGACTTAAACATCTGGCCTGCTTTCCGACAATCATCGCAGCCAGGCCCCAATCCTGGGTAACAACGATATCACCCTTTTCGGTAAGGTTCATGACCTTAAGATCAGCTTCCTGTGAATCACTTCCGACGACAACATGATGGTCCGATTCAATATCATGATTAAAACTGGCCACCGTCCATACCTCAATATTGTATTTGCGGCCCATATCAAAACATGCCTGCAGCACTCCCTTAGGGCAGGCATCTGCATCCACGATTACTTTCATAGCAGCTAAAATCCCTTCTTTGACGAATATTTATCGGTTAAAAGGCACAGAGGTTCCCTGGATGGTTAATAAAGCCAAAAATGGAGCGATATGGTGGGACAAGTGACCTGTCCCCTTGTCCCGGGGACAGGGGGACAGGTCACTTGTCCCACCTGGTAAGCATCAGCCGG
>SL_3KL_010_SEDDRAFT_10001646_pt1 | contig 20383 bp, 19 predicted proteins | sample SodLakKL_010_SED_2_FD_10381 | JGI IMG/M metagenome (IMG submission 10381) | reverse complement strand
CGGGGAATCCTGTTTAAACCCTGTTCAATTATATTTTCAATGAAAATCTTAACTGTAGAGACCGTAATTCCAGCCATTTCTTCAATATAATTTTTAACGCTTTCTTGAACCTGTTGGCTGACTTCAGGAATTTCATAGTCTGAAACAACCACAGCTTTAATAAAAATACTGAGGTTTCCATTCCTGAAAATAATTTGAGGTTCCAGCTCTTTAATTCCTTCAATATCTTTTGAAGCTCTCAATACCATGCTTTCCAATGCTGTAAAAGAAACCATGTAGTCCCCCTGGGATGTGCTTCCGGTAATCAGCCTTTCCGTTTCCTTAGGTTTAAAGCTCTTTGATAACAGCCAGAGACTGATTAATAGGACAAACAGAGCGATCAATGCTCCGTACAAGTTTCCATAAAGAAAATTAATGTAAAAATCTATCTGATCAAAGGGCCAGATGGAAAAAGCAAGCCCCATGAAAAGAATGGCGGTAAGAAAAAGGACGATAGAGAATAACAGGTAGATTAATCTTTCCCTAAGCTGCAAATTAAAAACCCCCTTATTACCAGCAGCCCCCTGAATTAATATTTCAGGGGGCTCTTAATACTATTACTCAGCAGCCTCGTAGTCTTCTTCTTCTTCAATGTCTTTATCGTCTGCAAACCTTACTCCCTGAACGTGAACATTCACATAACTGACATTTAGTCCGGTCATATTTTCAACAGCCTGTTTTGTTTTTTCCTGAACTTCTTTGGCTACTTCATGAATTTTTGTACCGTAGTTGGCTATGATGAATAAATCAATAAAAGTTTCATTNTCTTCTATTTTCACTTTTACACCCTTGGAAAGGTTCTTTCTGCCCANCATTTCTGCGAAGCCTCCGGCGATGCCTCCGCTCATACCGGCTACACCTTCCACTTCAGTGCTGGCCAACCCAGCTATAATAGCTACTACCTCATCAGCTATACGAACTGAACCAAGATCATTCATTTCCTGATGAATTTTTTCTTCAGACATATTATCACCTCCGTGTTTTAAACTTGTCTACGATTAATCATACCAGAAATTACCCTTGATTTCAAATGTATTATATGTATTAACTAATTTAATATGTTTCATGAGATGAAATATTTAGCTTTTTTAATAACTTTATTTTATTTATAAGGGATTTAATTATATAATGGTAGATAACTAGATAGTTATGATATTAAAGAATTTGAAGGAGACCGCTACCCTATGAATTACCTGAAAGAAACTGCCCTGGAAGTGATTTATGCCGTGCTGCCTATCACCATTGTAGTTATTATTCTTCAGTATACCTTGATTTTTCTGCCCACAGAGCTTTTTGTCAGGTACCTGTTAGGAACAATTATGGTTACCCTGGGTTTAATATTTTTTTTAATGGGGGTACATATAGGGTTACTACCGGTGGGAGAGTTCATTGGTTCAGCCCTACCTAAAACTGGCAAAATATCACTGGTAGTATTCTTTGGTTTCCTTCTGGGTTTTGTGGTTACGGTAGCAGAACCAGACGTCAGGGTCCTGGCCATACAGGTGGACCTGGTATCCGGCGGAGAGATTTCTAAATATCTGCTGATTTATACCGTTGCCCTGGGAGTGGCTATTTTTGTAGGACTGGCTATGTTTCGTATTATATACGACATTCCTATCAAGTATCTTTTGATGGCTGGTTACGGACTAATCTTTTTGGTGGCTGCCTTTACCCCCAGCCATTTTATCCCAATTTCTTTTGACGCAGGGGGGGTTACCACCGGGCCTATGACGGTGCCATTCATACTGGCTTTGGGAGTCGGTGTCGCTTCGGTTCTTCGGGGGAAAACTGCATCCTCAGACGGGTTTGGGCTGGTTGCTCTAGCCTCCATTGGCCCTGTTTTGGCAGTTTTACTCCTGGGGGTGGTTTACGGATGATTTTGGATGTTCTGGAAGGTTTAAACCATGTTTTATTAGAGGTAGCCCTGGCTCTTTTGCCATTGATATTTTTGTTTATTTTCTTTCAGATTGTTTTTTTAAAGCTTCCCATTGAAAAAGTAGTCACAATACTAAAGGGCATAATTCTAACGTTCCTTGGACTTACACTCTTTTTACAGGGGGTTCACATCGGATTTCTTCCCGCAGGTGAAAAAATGGGAATTATTCTTGGAGGGTTACCTTTCCGGTGGATTTTGATTCCCCTGGGCTTTGTCCTGGGCTTTGTAGCTACATTTGCTGAACCCGCAGTAAGAGTATTAAACTATGAGGTGGAGAAGGTATCCAGTGGGTATATATCTCAAAAAATTATGCTCTTTACGCTTTCTATCGGAGTAGGCACTTCCATTGCCCTTTCTATGGTAAGGATAATGTTTTCAATTCCTCTATGGTATTTTGTTATACCCGGATATGCGTTGGCTCTTTTGCTGACCCATTATTCAAACAGTACGTTCATTTCTATAGCCTTTGACTCAGGGGGCGTGGCCACCGGGCCTATGACCGTAACCTTTGTGTTATCCCTGGCTATTGGGGTAGCTTCAGCTGTAGGGAAAGGAGATCCTTTGCTGGACGGTTTCGGAATGATTACACTGGTAGCGTTAGCTCCCATTCTTTCCGTTTTAATTTTAGGGCTTTTGCTTGCCAGGAAGGAGGAGGAAAATGTGTACAAATCTGAAGAACAAGCATAAACTCCTGGTTACCATCGTAAAAAAGGGAATGGCATCAAAAGTGGTAAAAGCCTCCAAAGAAGCTGGTGCAGAGGGAGGTACTATTATGATGGGCAGAGGTACCGGAATTCATGAAATAAAAAAAGTATTCAGCATCCCGGTTGATCCGGAAAAAGAAGTAATCTTTACACTGATCCTGGAGGAACAGCTGGAACAAGTAATGAGAGCGGTAATCGCTGTTTCCAGGCTGGACCAACCGGGGCACGGCATTGCCTTTGTCCTGGATGTCAGTAGAATTATTGGTTGTGTTCATAAGATAAAGGGTAGTGAGAGATAATAAATTTTTATCAAGGAGGGTAGACATGCAGGGTGAAATTAATTACGATCTAATAGTAACCATAGTCAATAAAGGAAAATCTGAAAAAGTAGTAGATGCCTCTAGGAATGCTGGTGCGGAAGGGGGAACTATTCTATTTGGTCGAGGGACCGGGATCCACGAAAAGGCCAAATTGTTCGGCATAACTATTGAACCGGAAAAAGAAATTATACTGACCTTAATTAACCGACAAATCACTGACCAGGTGGTGGAGGCTATTACCCGGGAGGTAAGTCTTAACGTACCAGGGAAGGGGATTGCCTTTGTCCTGGAGGTGGAAAAGATTGCGGGAATCTGCCATGTGCTTAACAAAATGGTCGGTGAAAAGATTGATGAATTGAACGGGTCAGATAATAAATAATGGAATAAATAGTTTTGAGCGATTTAACTTCGCCATTATATAGTGCTCATGCAAATTTTTATAATATAGGCCTTAAACATTTGAGTTTTTGTAAGGAGTTTAATCTCATGAGTGAACTGCGCAAGGTATGGATTGTAGTATGGTTTCTGGTAATACTTATAACTTTTAGTACGCTGGGGTTTATGCTGATTGAAGGGTTAAGTTTATTGGAAGCTATTTACATGACTGTAATCACTATTTCTACGGTGGGCTTTAGAGAAGTTGTGGATCTGTCACCTCAGGGAAAAGTATTTACTGTTTTTGTAATTCTAGCGGGACTGGGGACGGCTGCCTATGCCCTCAGCAGCATCACTTCATTTGTGGTGGAGGGCGAATTTAAAGATTTAGTGCGGAGGGGTAGAATGGAAAGAAGAATTGCTGAACTTGAAAACCATTATATTATCTGTGGTGCGGGGAAAACCGGACAGCACGTGGTGGCCAGATTCGAAAAAAGCAGTGTGCCTTTTGTGGTTATCGAAAAAAGTGAAGAAAGGTTTGAAGAACTGCTGGAGAAGAATATCCTGGCCATCCATGGAGATGCTACCCAGGATGAAATTTTACTCAAAGCACAGATTGACAAGGCAAAAGGCCTTATTTCAGCCCTCTCCACGGACGCGGAGAATGTTTTTACCGTTTTAACGGCTAGAACGCTGGAGGAAAATTTGTATATCGTAGCCAGGGCCATTGATGAAAAGGCCAGTGAGAAGTTAAAGAAGGCAGGAGCCGACAATACGGTTTCTCCTAATGAAATAGGGGGTCAGCGCATGGCTTCACTGGTTCTCAGGCCTGCGGTAGTTTCTTTTTTGGATGTAATGACCCGGGCGGGAGATGTTGTGCTGGATTTGGAAGAAGTTCGTGTATGCCACGGTTCTCCCATCATTGGAGAGACCTTAGAACAAGCTTCTATTCCTGAAAAAACCGGGCTGGTGATTATGGCTATAGACAATGTACAGGACAACTCCCAAAAGTTGCTGCTGAACCCCAGGCCCGACTATATCCTAAAAGAGGGAGACCGCATGGTGGTTCTAGGACAGGTTGATCAGATTAACAAACTCAGGGAAATATCCTGTGACCAGGCGAGCTTTTAATAACAAAATAAGAATAAGTAGATTTAAGCAATATTAACTGAAAGTTATGAATATTAACAAAATTATTAAAATTATTACTTGTTTCATATTTCATTTATAAATTGAATGTGTTATAATACCAGTAAGTATATGCATCGGTTCTCATAATCTATTCCAAAATAATTTGATTAATGATGAAAGGAGGTTTTAATTCGGTTTCTACATAAATATAACAGGTAAGAAATTGATACGATCTTAATAAATATATGATGAGTAATAAATATTAGGAGGTATAAATATGAAAAATATTTTAGCACCGGTAGATGGATCTCAGAACTCTTTTGAAGCCCTAATGAGCGCAAAGGATATGGCTGAAAAGTTTGGAGGAAGGCTTATAATCGTAAATGTTCAAAAGCCTGCTTCCTTTGATACTTCTGAACCCGTTCCCGATTATGATTTAGACCCTGAGGCCCTAAAGAGAAGAGGAACACAAGTTTTGGATAAAGCAGAAGAGATGGTTAAAGGGACCACTGCAGAAGTAAAAACTCTCTTTACCGTAGGTGACCCGGCAGAACAAATTCTTTATTTGGTAGATAAAGAAGGAGCGGATATGGTGGTTATGGGCTCCCACGGACTTTCCGGTGTAAGAAGATTCTTAATTGGAAGCGTTTCTAACAAGGTGCTCCAGCATTCGCCTAAACCTGTAATGGTTATTAAATAGATATATTCAAATAAATTAAAACCCCCGAAGGCGGTTTCGGGGGTTTTAATTTTTGTATTTTTTTATGGTATAATTAACACTAATATTTATTACTCGAGGAGATTTCCATGGAAGAGTTAAAACATATCCATATGCTTTCCGAACAAATTGGGCCCAGGGGGCCTACCAAAAGGAACGAGCTGCTGGCTGCCCATTATATAAGAGAAGTATTTGAGAAATTGGGGTTAGGGGTGGAAGTTCAAAGCTTTACTTCTGTGAAATTATTTACCTGGACATTTGGCATTATTTATCTTTTATTTTTCTTGTGCTTGTTTGTATTTCTTTACAGCCAGTTTCTTGCCTTCTTGCTGTGTTTATTTGGAATGTACATTTATATAAAAGAAGTGAATACCAAAGATATCATCAGTAAATATATGCCAGGAGGAAGCAGCCAAAATGTCTTGGCGAAGGTAAAAGCTCAAAAATATCCTGTAAAAAATCTCATCTTTACAGCTCACTATGATTCCTGTAAGGCAGGTATCTTATTTCATCCGGATAACGTAAAGAATTTTAAAATTACGTTTCAATTAAACTATATTTCTATGGTAATGATTACTTTTTTATATGGACTATCCACCATTCTGGCAAATTATAATATTCCAATAATTTTTCTTTGGTACTCTGCTATTCCCTTTACTATCATTCTTTCAGTTTCCCTGCTGGCATTGATACAACAGCAAATATGGGGGAAATATACTCCGGGGGCCAACAGTAACGCTTCAGGGGTAAGCGTACTACTGGAGTTGGCCAGGGATATTTCCTGCAGCCCCCCGGACTTTGTGGAGACCTGGTTTTTAGCCACGGGGTGTAAAGAGGCTGGAAACACAGGGATGATAAAATTTTTAGAACATTATAAATTAAAAAAAGAAGATACCTTGATTATTAATATAGATAGTATAGGCATAGGTAATTTAAAGTTCACTCTAAAAGAGGGTATGTTTAAACAATACCCTTCTGACGATAAACTTTTAAAAATGGCTCGGCTTTCTGCTGAAGAAAATCCTAAATTAAAGGTAACGGGGGATACATATAATCTTCTTGCAACGGACGCTGCTGCTGCCCTGGCCCGGGGTTATAAAGCCATGACCTTGATAGCACTGGATAAGGATGGACAAATTCCAAATTGGAATTGGGAGACAGATACCTTTAACCGTATTGAAAAGGAAAATTTAAAAACAGCAAAGGAATTATCTAAAAGGATACTGGGCAGGATTGAAGATTCAATATAACAGACCACAAAGCTATCCATAAAGCAGCAAAATCAGAAGCAATCGGAAGAGTGAAAATAAGACAAGAGAACCGTCCCCCTGTCTTCTTGTGTTATGGAAATTACAAAGACTAAAGGAAATTAACAATTCATGCTAAATAAAACAGGAAAAATTTTAAAAATAATGAACGAGATGTATCCTGATCCGAAAACAGATTTGCACTTTTCCAGTCCCTTTGAACTTTTGATCGCAACAATATTATCGGCCCAGACTACAGATAAACAGGTGAATAAGGTGACGGAAAGGCTTTTTTCAAAATATTCAACCCCTGAAGATTTTGCAAATCTCACTGCAGAGGAATTGGAAAAGGAAATTAAAAACTGTGGGCTCTTTCGAAATAAGAGCAAAAGTATTGTAGAAACATCAAAAATCATTTTTAGGCACCATGGAGGGAAGGTCCCTAACCGAATGGAAGAACTGATAAAGCTTCCAGGAGTAGGAAGAAAGACTGCCAGTGTGGTTCTAGCTAATGCTTACAACATTCCGGCATTTCCTGTGGATACTCATGTTCAAAGGGTTTCAGCCCGTTTGGGCCTGGCTGGAGGGAAAACCCCCCTGGTTACGGAAATGGAGTTGAGGGAAATAATTCCAGAGAACTTATGGAATAAGGCTCATCATTGGTTGATTGCACATGGTAGAAGTTATTGTGCTGCTCGTCGTCCTCAGTGCCGTGAGTGTCCTCTGCTGCATCTATGCAAGGCCGGCAGAACAAATATTTTGTAGGGTTGTAAAAAGCTTTTACAGGCGAACATATGTGTGGTATACTACTCTTAAATATAATTAAGTGAGGAGTGCCGCATGAACCTGGAACAGCTTTTATTTTTTTTACAAGAAGACCAGAGCTTTATTAAAAATGTTACCCGGTGGGAGAAGATTCCTGCCAGCAGGGGCTGTTTTGTTGATTTTCCAAAATATTTGGACGTAAAAGTGGTTAGAGCGCTGAAGGAGAAAGGAATTATTCGTCTGTATAAACACCAGGGGGAAGCATTGGACGCCTTGAATAGAGGCGAGAATGTGGCGGTAGTTACCCCTACGGCTTCAGGAAAGACCTTATGCTATAATCTTCCGGTAATCAATGAGATAGTAAAAAATCCTTCTACAAGAGCCCTTTACCTGTTCCCCACCAAAGCACTTTCCCAGGACCAGACAGCTGAACTGAATATGTTTATCAGTTCCCTGGGGACAGCAATAGAAACAGGAACGTATGACGGAGATACCCCGGTCAGCCTGCGAAAAAAAATTAGAAATAAGACACAGGTTGTGATATCTAACCCGGATATGCTTCATAAGGCGATTCTGCCTCATCACACCAGGTGGGTTAAACTATTTGAAAACTTAAAATTTGTGGTTATTGATGAAATGCATACATACAGAGGGGTTTTTGGAAGCCATGTAGCCAATGTGATTCGACGTTTAAAACGAATCTGCAAGTTTTACGGAAGCAGTCCGCTGTTCATCTGCTCTACGGCCACCGTTGCCAATCCTAAAGAATTTGCCCTTCGCTTAATAGAGTCAAATATTACCCTGATCCAGAGCAATGGCGCCCCGTCGGGGGAAAAACAGTTTATATTCTATAACCCTCCTGTAGTTAATCAAGCATTGGGTATCAGGCGTAGTTCATTGTTAGAGGCAAAAAAAATATGCTCTTCTTTTATAAAAAACGGAATACAAACCATAACTTTTGCCCGCAGCCGCCTGGCGGTAGAGGTTTTGCTTTCCTATTTAAAAAATGACTTTAAGGGCAAAGGCAGCAGTTATATTAGAGGATATCGAGGTGGTTATCTTCCGCTTCAGAGAAGGGAAATTGAAAAAGGCCTTAGAAACGGTGAGGTGGCAGGGGTGGTCAGTACCAATGCGTTGGAGCTGGGTATCGACATAGGCAATCTGGAGGCCGGTATTATAGTGGGTTACCCGGGGTCAATATCCAGCACCTGGCAGCAGGCAGGCAGGGCGGGAAGAAGCTCAGGCCTTTCTGCTGTAGTGATGCTGGCTTCTGCGTCCCCCTTAGACCAATTTATAATAAATAACCCCCAGTATTTTTTCGATTCTCCGCCGGAATCAGGATTGGTCAACCCGGATAACCTTTTTATTTTGATCAGCCACCTGAAATGTGCCGCTTTTGAACTTCCTTTTAGGGAAGGTGAAATATTCGGTGTTGAAACTACGGGAGAAATACTTTCATTCTTACAACAGGAGGGAGTTCTTCGTAAAACCAGGAGTAAATATTATTGGATGGCAGAGTCATTTCCTGCGGAGGAAATCAGCCTGAGAAGTGCTGCTGGAGATAATTTTATTATTATTGACCTCACCAGGGATAGTACACCCATAGGTGAGGTTGATCGGTTCAGCGCTCCCATGTTGATTCACCAAGGGGCTGTTTACTATCATGAAGGAAAGCAGTACCAAATAGAGAAGCTGGATTATGACAATAAAAAAGCCTTTGCCAGAAAAGTTCAGGTTAATTATTTTACCGATGCCAATTTAGAAATTGAAGTAAAGGTGTTGGAGTGTTTTCATCAGGAGAAAACGCCGTTCATTAAAAAAAATCTTGGGGAGGTTATGGTTCATTCCCTGGTATCCATGTACAAAAAAATAAAACTGTATACCCATGAAAATATCGGTTCTGGATCCGTCAGGCTCCCCCCTGAGGAGATGCATACTTCTTCTTTCTGGTTTTCATTAAACCCGGAAATTTCCATTAAATTTTCTGATTCTCAAAGACAATCAGCCCTGTATGGTTTAAGCAATGTATTAGTAAATATCTGTCCAATATTTTTATTTTGTGACCCCAGGGACATTCACAGTATTTTTCAACCAAAATCAACCTTTACAGACGAACCTACCGTGTTTCTTTATGATGCCTATCCCGGGGGCATCGGACTCAGTGAAAAAGTCTACCAAATAATTGACGAACTGTTGGTATCCTCTTACCAATTGGTAAATCAATGCCCATGCCAATCAGGATGCCCCTCCTGCGTTGGAGTGGGGGAGAAAAACTCCACCATTANGGAAGATTGCAAAGAGGTTTTAAAGGAGTTGGTTCGAGTTGGTGGATGAAAATTTTATGAATAAGCTGCACCAGATGAAAGCAGCCCTCGGACTTCCCGGGAACCTGAAGAATGCAGAAAAATTGGTAGAAAAGCGGAAGCAAACTGGACTTAATAATAATACGAATAACACATTGTCGCAGAAAAGGGACGAAAGGAAGAACGGACTAGACAGGGGGCCGGTTATCAATTTGTCCTACAGAACGCAATATAATATTGAGAAATATGAAAGTAAAATTGGTGAACAAAGAGGCAGGATTGTGAATACTCCCTTTGGAGGACATATTATTTTTGAAAAACAGTATCCCCTGGAATTTCAACACGGGAAATGTTCATTAAAAAATTGCCTATGTTTGAATAGAGATACTTTATCTTACCTTGGAGAAACGGGGAAGAGTGATATCCGGTCCTTTCTTTTTTTGGATACAGAGACTACCGGGCTTAATGGGGGGGCTGGAACCATACCGTTTCTGATTGGAACAGGGTACTATGATTGTTCGGGTTTTCATTTGGCCCAATATTTTGTTGGCGATTTTCACCAAGAGGAAGCAGTTCTTTATAGCCTTAATACACTTTTAAAACAGTTTAAAGGGGTTGTTACCTTTAATGGAAAAACCTTTGACTGGCCTCTCATTAAAGACCGCTTCACTTTACATAAAATGCAGTTTTCCCTGAAAGAACCTTATCACATTGACCTTCTTTATCCCGCAAGAAAATTGTGGAAAGAAAGAATTAACAGCTGCAGCCTGATCAACCTTGAAAAGAGAATCCTGGAATTTCACCGGTTTAATGACATACCAGGATATTTAATCCCAGGTTTATATTTTCAATACCTGAACTCATTAGATTGGTCCTGTATAAATCCCATAATAAATCACAATACCCTGGACATCCTCTCCATGGTATCCTTAACATCAAAGATTGGAAAGGCTATTGAAGATCCCCTGGGGAAAGGAGCTAACTGCGGCACAGAATGGTTTGCTCTGGGGAAAATCTTTGAAGGTAGGGGTAATGTAAGGGAATCTGAAAAATGTTATCAGGCTGCTGCTAAAACTGCTGAAGGGGGCAAGAAAAAAGAGGCCCTATTGCGACTGGCACAGATGTATAAGAGAAATAAAAGCTGGGAAAAGGCAGTTTATGTATGGCTGCAGTCAGTGGAAGAAAATGTACAGACTATTGAGCCATTTATAGAGCTGGCCAAATATTATGAACACCGGGAAAAGAATATTGAACTTGCTGTTAAATACACTGAAAAAGCAATGCACCTGCTGAATAATCGTTTTCTTATGTTTAAGATGATACCGGACCAGCAGCTTGTGGAAAAAATTGAACACAGGCTGCTCCGCCTGCGTAAGAAGAAAACTAGAAGAAGTTTTGATGTGAAATGAGCCAGGGCTTATCCCTGGTAAAACATAAATAAGATTAAATTTGAAAGTAGTAGCACACAACAATACAATGTTGACAAATATAACTTGGCATGTATTATATGTCAACATATATATATTTATTATTTTTAAGAGGGTGGACCTGGTATGATTATGTCCAGGCCCACCCTCTTAATTTGGCAGCTGTCTTGTAATTGTAAAATACAGAGTGGAAATCAAATTTCCTGCAGATATTTTACTACTAAATCCCCTACTTCAGAAGTTGAGTGTCCCATAGCCCCTGCAGCAAGGCTTTTCAGTTCATTAACACATACCTGGATAACTGACTGTTCTACCATAGATGCAGCTCTGTATTCTCCCAGCGTTTCCAGCATCATGGATAAGGCATTAATGGCTGCCAGGGGATTAATAACATTTTTCCCAGCATATTTAGGTGCAGATCCGCCGATGGGTTCAAACATGGATACTCCCTGGGGATTTATATTGCCTCCGGCGGCAATTCCCATTCCTCCTTGAATCATAGCCCCCAGATCAGTGATTATATCGCCAAACATATTATCAGTGACTATTACATCAAACCATTCAGGGTTCTTTATCATCCACATGCATATGGCATCAACATGGGCATATTCGGTTTTAATTTTGGGGTATTCCCTGCCCACCTCATAAAATGCTCTTTCCCACAGGTCAAAAGCATAGGTTAACACGTTTGTTTTCCCACAGAGCGTAACGGTGCTTTTATTTTTTCTCTTCTGACAGTAGTCAAAAGCAAAACGGATACATCTCTCAACGCCCTTACGGGTATTAATGGATTCCTGGACGGCCACCTCATCCTGTGTGCCTTTTTTTAATACCCCACCGGCTCCGGCATAAAGCCCTTCGGTGTTTTCCCGGACTACTACAAAATTAATATCTTCCGGCCCCTTGTCCTTTATAGGCGTATCTATCCCGGGGTACAACTTCACAGGCCTTAAATTTATGTACTGGTCCAATTCAAACCTGAGTTTTAATAGGATACCTTTTTCTAAAATACCCGGTTTCACTTCCGGATGTCCAATGGCTCCAAGGTACATGGCATCAAAACCCTTAAATTCTTCAATGACACTTTCGGGAAGTATTTCTCCGGTTCGAAGGTACCGCTCACCACCCAGGTCATATGAAACCTTCTCAAAGCTAATGTTAAATTTATCACTGACCGCCTCTAATACTTTTAAACCTTCCCTAACCTGTTCCGCACCGGTGCCATCACCGGGTATTACCGCAATTTTATACATGTTTAGTCCCCCAGTCTTACTTACTTTTATTGATTAGTTATCGTATAAAAAACTACTAGGTTAAATTTTAATATAAAAAAGCTAAATAGTAAAATTATTTCCTGTAAATAATAAAAATAATTTGCTTTGTGAATAATTATTTACTTATATTAATTATTCCTTTTCGAAAATGGTTATACTGGACAATATTGAAATTTGCCTACAAGCCGTTGTTGACGGGATGCTTGGTTCTGGTTAGATAGCCGGAATCTCTCTCTTCAAACCTCGAAGAGGTTAAGTGGGAGTAGTTCAATTGGAACGAACCTTTGGGAAGGTAGAAAAGAGGATATTTAAGGGGAATAAAGAAATATTTATTTGTAAGTTGAAAATAATAAATTTTTAAACTTGTATACCCGCTGCATCTTATATATGAGAGAATAAGGAGGAGAAATGGTAATGGACAAAGTAAGTGACTTGGCTGTCCAGGGGAAAGATAAAATTGAGTGGATTGCTCAAAAAATGCCTGTTTTAAATGAAATATCCAAGAGGTGGGAGAAAAGCAAGCCCCTTAAAGGCATAAAGGTATCTGCCTGTCTTCATGTTACTGCCAAAACTGCAAATTTGATGAAGGCTTTAAAAAAGGGAGGGGCAGAGGTGATGCTTTGTGCTTCTAACCCTTTAAGCACCCAGGATGACGTAGTAGCAGCTTTAAATGAAGCCTATGGCATTGATACATTTGCCTCCCGGGGTGAAAGCAAAGAAAGTTTTTATCGGAATATCCATACTATATTAGACCTTAAGCCCAATGTAACGGTGGATGACGGTGCAGATTTAGTAAATACTCTCCATAAAGAAAGATCGGACCTCATAGAAAACGTTTTGGGGGGCACTGAGGAGACGACCACCGGGGTAATTCGCTTAAAGGCTATGGCAGAGGAAAAAGTTTTAAAATACCCCGTGATTGCTGTTAATGATGCCCTTACCAAGCATATGTTTGATAATCGTTACGGTACAGGTCAATCTACTATAGACGGAATATTAAGGGCTACCAACTACCTGATTGCCGGAAGCAATTTCATTGTGGTGGGATATGGATGGTGCGGCCGGGGAATCGCCAGCAGGGCCAGGGGAATGGGAGCCAGGGTTACGGTGGTAGAAGTGGATCCCATTAAGGCTTTGGAGGCAGCCATGGACGGTTATGCTGTTTCCAGCATGGGGAAAGCTGCTCCAACAGCTGATTTTGTGGTTACCGCCACCGGGAACCTTCATGTGGTAAGCTTGAGACACCTGGAAATGTTAAAAGACGGGGCTATAATATGTAATGCAGGACACTTCAATGTAGAAATTGATTTACATTCCCTGACTCAAAAAAGCGATGAAATAAGGCAGGTAAGGGAAAATATACAGGAGTTCCGTATGAAAAGCGGGAAAAGGGTTTATCTAATTAGTGAGGGAAGGTTGGTCAATCTGGCCGCCGGAGAAGGCCATCCTGCGGAGGTGATGGATATGAGCTTTGCTAATCAGGCTTTATCCGTAGAATGGATTGCTAAAGAGGGGAAAAAACTTAAGAATAAAGTCTACTCGGTTCCGGAACACCTGGATCAAGAAATTGCCCGTTTAAAACTGATTAGCATGGGTATGGAGATAGAAGAACTCACCCCTGAGCAGGAGGAATATTTGAAATCCTGGAGCCAGGGAACATAACATAGGCTAAACAAAAATAATAACAAACGAAAAACAGGTTCTTTACAGTATAGGTACTATAGAGAGCCTGTTTTTATGTTTACTAATCTTTCCCTGTGATAACACAAAAGTTTTTTCCGCATCTGTCACATTTCAAATAGTAATTACCCTTGCATTCTCCTGTTTTTCTAATATTGTTACCACCGCATCCGGGACAAACCCACTTTTCAATTTCCACTTCTTTTTTTTCCAGAATGTTGTTAATGGTTTTAATAGATTCAAAAACACCTGCGGCAAAGCCCTTGGAAAAGAGATTATTTTCTATCAACCCTTCCTGTCGATACTTCTGTCCCATTTCCTCTAATTTATTTATGATTTCTTTCATCTTTTCATCAGGTATCATGATCTATTGAACTAACCCTCCCTGTGAATAAATCAGACCCTTTTTTCTCTCAATTATTCTCTCTGTTTTTGCCAACCTTTCAATCTTATAGAATAAATTTACAAAATCACCTATATTTTTTTAAAGGTATAAGCTTTTAATTCATATATATATCTATGTAATTGGAATTAGAACAGAAGTATTAAAAACGCACACCTGTTAAAATAGAGAGAATTTAAAAATTCTTATAGTTTAATTTAAATATTTTAAAGGAATTTGTAATATTTTGTAGAATGTGTAACAGGTCATTTTTACAAAGTGAAAAACTATTTTAATTTTATAAAATGTTTCAACAAAGTGATTTTTTTGCATAAACATAAAGAATAATCTTTGACGTAGTTTTGGCAAATAGGGGTGTTTTTAAAGTCCATTACCTTAAATGCCAATAATTAATAACATTATTATGTAAACTATTGTGCTATACTTATGTAGAATGCTTGAAAAATCGGTGACATTAGAAAGGAGGGTTAGTATGAACAAAAAAGAACGCCTTCCAAGAGTTGCATATCTGTGTATGGAATATGGATTGCATGAAGAACTGCCTATTTATTCAGGTGGGTTGGGAGTATTAGCTGGAGATGTCATTAAGTGTGCCGGAGAAAAGAAATTTCCTATGGTAGGAATCGGTATATTGTGGAGACAGGGATATACCACCCAGAAAATTTGCAGCAATGGAAAACCCTACGATGTCTTTGAGGATATTGATTTAAGCCTGCTGAAAGAAACCGGGGTTACCGTTAAAGTTACGGTTAAGAATAAAGAGGTGGTCTGTAAAGTTTGGCTGCTGGATAGATATGGAAACGCTCCTCTATATCTATTAGATACTCATCTGCCGGAAAATGGTGAGAATATGAACATTACCAGCAGGTTGTATTTAGGTGATGATGCTGACCGTGTAGCTCAAGAGATTGTCTTGGGTGTAGGGGGAATTAGAGCATTGAGGGNTTTAGGTATCAAGGTGGAGCTTTACCATTTCAATGAAGGGCATGCGGTTTTAGGTGCAGTAGAAATCATTCGAGAAAAAATGAACCAGGGGCTTACTTTCGAAGAGGCCTGGGCTGAAACAAGAAACATGGTAGTCTTCACCACACATACTCCTGTTTCCGCCGGAAATGGCTCTTACAGCCATGAAACCATGTACCACATGGGTGGGTATAATGGACTCACCTATGAACAGATGTCTCGAATAGGGGGAGACCCATTCAGCATCACTGTAGCAGGCCTTCGTCTATCTAGAAGGACCAACGCAGTTTCCAAAACCCATGGGGAGACCGCCAGGAAAATGTGGGATCATATTAAGGATGGTTCACCAATTATATCCATTACCAATGGTGTTCATCGAACTACCTGGCAGGATTCGAGGATTAAAGAAGCTCATGAAAAAGGAAAAGACCTTTGGGCTCCTCACCTGGAAGCTAAAAGAGAGCTGGTTTCAGAAATATTTAAAACAAATAATGTTTTGTTTAATCCGGAGGCGCTTACCATTGGATTTGCCCGAAGAGTTACGGCATACAAAAGGTGTGAGCTGATTCTGGGAAATCCGGGTGAGTTGGAACCTATGCTGGCAAATGGCACTCTGCAGCTCATATTTTCCGGGAAGTTTCATCCCTATGATGAGTACGGCAGAAGTGTAATTCCGAGAATTGTTGATTTATCTAAAAAGTATCCTCAAGGAATAGTATTTTTAGAAAATTACGATATCAAGCTGGGCAAACTGCTTACCCGGGGTTGTGATGTCTGGTTGAATACTCCCAGACGTCCCCTGGAGGCCAGTGGAACGTCCGGTATGAAAGCAGCCATGAACGGAGTACTGAATCTTAGTATTCTGGACGGCTGGTGGCCAGAGGCATGCCGGCACGGAATTAATGGTTGGCAGATTGGGCATGGTTATGAAGGATGCAACCAGGATGAACATGATTTAAGCTGTCTATATCAGGTGCTTTTGAATGAAGTCATCCCAATTTATTATAATGACCGGCCAAAATGGGTTGATATGATGAGAGAAAGCATCAATTCTTCCAAATGGAATTTCTCATCAGAAAGAATGATCACGGACTATTATTCTCGTTTATATGCAGAAGGAGAAATAGAAGAAGAGAATGAACTACCGGAAATAATATCCGAGTTCTGTTCCTGCGCTCAACAAGGATAAAAACCCGGGCAGCCGCCCGGGTTTATTATATTGACTTATTGGCTGTATGATTGCCTTTCCAGTAAAGTAAAATAATTTGACACTAAAAAAAAAGAATGTTACTATATGTCTTAGAATATTAAGTAAGGCAAAGCTAGGAGGTATATAGGACTTAATGAAACAAGGAACAATTAAGTGGTTTAACAATCAAAAAGGGTACGGGTTTATTGAAGTAGAAGGTGAAAATGACGTTTTTGTACACTATTCAGCAATTCAAAAAGAAGGATTTAAAACCCTGGAAGAAGGCCAAAAGGTTGAATTTGAAGTGATTGAAGGCAACAGAGGCCCTCAGGCTGCTAACGTAATAGAAATATAATGATGCCTTGCCGGCTTAAATAATATTATTATTACGTTCGGTTAAAAGCGCCTTTCTTATATGAAAGGCGCTTTTAACATAACTAACATTTGCTTTAAAATAAGGGAAGAGGGGGGGTATTATGTACTATATAAGCACCAGAGATAATTACCGCAAAGTTTCAGCTGCGGAGGCCATTAAACTGGGTATGGTCCCTATGGGAGGCCTTTTTGTGCCGGAACAAATACCAACAATGAATACACAGTTAATGGATATGGTTAGATTTACATACGGCCAGTTGGCTCAGGAGATATTAGGTTATTTCTTAACAGGTTATTCCCGGGAAGAAATAGAAGAATGTATTTACAGGTCTTACCATCCTGAAATATTTCATGCTCCGGAAATTGTGCCCATCCATAAGCTGGAGGACGGTTCATTTATTATGGAGTTATGGCATGGCCCTACTGCTGCTTTTAAAGATATTGCACTGCAGATTATGCCCCACTTTTTATCGAAAGCCATAAAGAAAATACAGGCAAAAAGAGAAACAGTAATTCTGGTAGCTACCTCCGGAGACACCGGTAAAGCTGCCCTGGAAGGGTTTAAGAATGTAGAGGGAATTAAAATTATTGTGTTTTATCCCTACGGCGGGGTTAGCAGGGTTCAGGAACTGCAGATGACCACTACAGAAGGCAGCAATACATATGTAGCTTCCCTGAAAGGAAATTTTGATGACTGTCAAAATGCCGTGAAAGAGGTATTCTCGGATCCTGAGTTTAATAACTTGCTAAAAGATAAAGGGTATGAGCTCTCTTCAGCCAATTCCATTAACTGGGGGCGGTTGGCCCCACAGATTGTATATTATTTCTGGGCGTACTTAAATCTCTTGAAGAAAAAAGAAATAAAAGAAAATGAAAAGATTAACTTTTGTATTCCCACCGGTAATTTTGGAAACATACTTGCCGGTTATTATGCTTATTTAATGGGCCTTCCCGTGAAACGGTTTATTTGCGCTTCCAACGAAAACAAAGTATTGACGGATTTTATTAATACGGGGATTTATGACAGAGAACGGGATTTCAAAAAAACCAACAGCCCTTCCATGGATATACTTATATCCAGCAACCTGGAACGCTTTTTATTTGAGATTACCGGCCACGAGGGAGATAAAATCAAGGGATGGTTTGAAGAGCTTCAGTCCAAAGGGGTTTTTCAGGTGGATTCTTCTACCCGGGATAAAATTACCGGGATTATGGAGGGTGACTGGGCTTCTCAGGAAGAAACCCTGGAAACCATAAAAGAAGTATACAATAAACATAACTACCTTTTAGATACCCATACCGCTGTAGGGGTTAAGGTTTACCAAAAATATCGTTTGAAGGACCCTGAAACGGTTACCGTCATCGGTTCTACCGCAAACCCTTACAAATTTAATGCCTCTGTACTGGAGGCTTTAAAGGGAAAAGAGGCCCTGGTGGGAAAAGATGAATTTGTCTTATTGGAAGAACTTAAAGAAATTACCGGACAAGAGATTCATGCAGGACTTAAGAATTTAGATGAAAAGAAGGTGATACACAAATTGTCCGGCGAAGTAGAAGATGTAAAAAAGATTACAAAGGACATATTGGGAATATAATTCAAAAAGTTTTACTTTTTTAGAAAGGGGTTTTAATGATGCCTGCCAATTTAACTCCACAGTACTACGCCGCTGAGGAAGCTTACAAAAAAGCAAAAACAACGGAAGAAAAGATTGAAGCCCTACAGAACATGCTGGCGATGATTCCAAAACATAAAGGGACGGAAAAACTGCAGGGAGATCTGAAAAAGAAGCTGGCCGTGCTTCGTAAAGAGGGAACAAAGAAAAAAAGCGGCAAGAGTTCCTATAATCCATTTTACATAGAAAGGCAGGGGGCGGGACAGGTGGTCCTGGTGGGGTTTCCCAACACCGGTAAATCCTCTCTGGTGGGAGCATTAACCCGCGCAAAGGTAAAAGCAGCGGATTATCCGTTTTCTACTTCCGTGCCCCAGGCAGGCATGATGCCTTATGAAAATGTTTATATTCAGCTGGTGGATACGCCGCCTATCACGGAGGACATGGTACCTCCTGGGCTTTTGGGGACCATCAGGGAGGCAGATGCCCTGGTAATCCTAATCGATGCCAGCGCCGATGACTGCCTGGAACAACTGGATATTACCTTAAACTTTTTAAAGGAGAAGAATGTAATACCGGAAGATCTAGAGGATGATTCCTTTCCCTATTTAATCACCGCCAATAAAGTAGAAATGAAAAACAGTGAAGATAATATGGAAATCATTAAGGAAATGTATCCTGGCCTAACCATATTTCAAATTTCTGTTCTGGAGGGAGATTTAGAATTCTTGAGGGAATTAATTTATAAAGCGGTGGATGTAATCCGTATTTACAGCAAGGCTCCCGGGCAGAAACCAGACAAGGAAAAGCCCTTCACACTGAAGAAGGGCGGAACCATCCTGGATTTTGCTGAAGCTATACACCGGGATTTCCCGGATAAACTAAGAAATGCTTATGTCTGGGGTTCAACCAAGTTTGATGGTCAGGCTGTGGCTAAAGATTATGTACTGGCCGATGGGGACATAGTGGAGCTGGATATCGGCTGAGCTTATATTACTTAACGATTAATGTCGGAACCATGGAATGGCGAGAGACTTTGTTCGCTACACTGCCCAGCAGAAATTCTTTAATACCGCTCAAACCATGTGCTCCTATAACAACCAGGTCAAATTTTTGAGAGTCAGCATACTTGATAATCTCTCTTGCAGGGTTCCCCTGAAGCATTTTATACTCCACGTTCACCTTAGACCCCTCCAGTTCTTTTTTGGCCAGGGAAAATACTTTTTCAGCTCGTTCTTTCAACACTGGAGCATCCCAGCTAATAGGTTCAATAATAGTTACATCGGATTCAATTTGTACGTTTAAGACAACTACCTGAGAATCTATTTTTTCTGCAAAATTTACAGCGTAGCGTAAAGCTTGAAGGGACTTCCTTGATCCATCAATAGGGACTAAAATTTTCATAATAAAACCTCCCTTAAATTATAATAATTACAATTTAATTATACCGTAACCAATGGACAAGCCACAATGAAAGTTTAGAATATTTAAACAATTAGCAAGAGATGTTAAATTACCGTAACCTTTATAGTTTAAAGATCTTTAATGATAAAGTGGAAAATAAGAAACTATATTGTTGTTTTTATATTTTTTCTAAGAGGAAAACAAATATTTTTATGGAAATCTTAGTTATCAAAACAACTGTAATGTGAATAGACCGGTATAAGACCTACAGCCAAAATATATTTTTAGAGGGAGGGAAAAAATTGAAAATAGATGTACATGTCCATATACTATCCCCTGAATTTATTGCTGATGTGGAAACTTATAAGAAGAGGGAGTCTCACTTCTGCCTGATACATACGGGACCCAAGGTAAGATATGCAACCGCGGAAGATGTTCTGGCTGATATGGAAAAAACCGGGGTGGACCGCACCGTGGTCTTTGGTTTTCCTTTTAAAGATATTGGGCTCTGCCGGGAAGC
>SL_3KL_010_SEDDRAFT_10001645_pt1 | contig 20397 bp, 11 predicted proteins | sample SodLakKL_010_SED_2_FD_10381 | JGI IMG/M metagenome (IMG submission 10381) | reverse complement strand
CCGGGAATAGAATATTTGTTCATTGTTTCACGAACATCCGATGTTATAACCCCGAGATCCTCTGCAACGAGCGGTAAGCTCGGGAATGATTTACTGATGGTATTTAAAAATTCGGTTACCGGTACATCAACCCATCTGCCGTTGACTGCTGTTCTCTCTTGAGCCCCGACCTCCCAGTATGCAACTAATCCACGGAAGTGGTCGATACGGAGTAAATTAAATTGCTTGAGATTATGCCGTATTCGCTGCAACCACCAATGGAAACCGGTTTCTTTAAGACGTTCCCAATTAAACACAGGATTACCCCAGAGCTGGCCTGTAGAACTGAACAAATCGGGAGGAACACCTGCAACTGCAACCGGCTTTTTCTCCCCGTTCAATTTAAAAATTTCAGGATTTGACCATACATCAGCGCTATCGTAATTTACATAAATAGGAATATCACCGAATAATGTAACATTATTATTATTTGCGTATAGCTTTAATGCATTCCACTGTTTAAAAAATAAATATTGATAAAATTTTTGCCTGATAAGTTCATCCTGCAATTCATTGCGTAACGTTTCGATGCTATTTTTTTCTCTGTCACGAATTTCCCAAGGCCAGTCCGACCACACCCTGCCGTTAAATTTTTGTTTCAGTGCAACAAACAAAGCGAAATCATCGAGCCAGTAAGCTTCCTCAGAACAAAATTGTTCATATTCAACCGGTTTCCGGTTTTTCGAATGAAATTTATTGAACGCTATATTGAGTATTCTATTTTTAAATTCTGTTGTCTTATGATAATCAATTCTGTTGCCGTCGAATTGCTCACTGAGATTCAAATCTTTCTTTTTTAAGAGACCGTCTTCGATCAGAAACTCCGGATTGATAAGAAGAGGGTTCCCCGCATACGCAGAGTTACTGCTGTACGGAGAATTTGCATGCGCCATATCTGTTGGGTTTAACGGGAGTAATTGCCATATACTCTGATCGGTCCGTCCCAGGAAATCTACAAACTCATATGACGAAGGCCCAAGATCACCAACGCCATAGGGTGACGGTAACGATGTTACGTGAAGTAATATTCCACTGCTACGTACTTTCATGCATATTCCTTACTGATTAATAGGGCTGTCGGATAACTTGTTAAAATTTCTGCTACCGGCATACGTCCACCCTTTTCGATTCTTTCACCGGTCAACGCATTTCCCCACACCCGCGTTCGTGGCGGCGGGAGGTAAACAGCAGTATCGCCCCACACACTTTTACCAAGCGGAAATGATTGTTCGTCAACAATTGATGTGAACCATCGTGGTGCAATGGTTACCGCCGTGGCATTTTCATATTCGCGGGCGAACGCTACAACGTGATTTCGTAATTTGCCGGTTACCCGCAATGGGCTATATTCACCATCAAGAAAAACATTTGGATGTTCTTTTCGTGCAGCGAGTGTTTTATAGGTTAACAACATTTTAATTCTTCCGTCTGAAGCGTTCGACCGTAGAATCGAAAGGTACTCAAAGACATCCTCACGACTGCTCCGTTCCACAATTTCATCTAAATATTTATCCCGAAGGTTATAATCGACCGGACGCCTGTTATCGGGATCTACCAAACTTAAATCCCACAACTCGGTTCCTTGATATAGATCGGGCACCCCAGGAGCGGTCAATTTAATTATCGTTTGTGATAATGAATTCAGTATACCGTAATGTGCGATCTTTTTCTGAAACGGTATAAATTCATCGAGGAATAAATTTTGGTCAGACGGTGTCAGAATTGCCGTTACAAATTCTTTTACTGCAGTTTCGTACTCCGTGTTGGGTTCTGACCAGAAGGAGTGTACTTTTGCTTCACGCAACATCTTTTCAATATACTGTTCCAACCGCGGTATGACTTTGTCGGCCTCACCTTCATCGAATGGATACATTCCGAGCAATGTTTGATATAACAAGTATTCTTCGTTACGGTCCGGGGCAAAATTGCCGTCTATGTTCTTTTTAAATTTTTTATTGACCGTTACCCATCGTTTTAAATGTTGTTTCCATTCCCGGGGAATTTCAGAAAGCACATTTATTCTTGCCCGAACATCCTCTCCCCGCTTGGTATCGTGCGTTGAGGTGGCATTCATTGCATACGGACTAACATCCAACCGGTTGATTGCAAAGTCGTGAAATTGATGCAATGATGTCCCGAATGAAGAGGGATCTCCGCCGACATCGTTCAGCGAGATTAATCGGTTATAAATATATAATGATGTATCTTCAAATCCTTTCGCCATCAGGGGACCGGTTAAACGTTGAAATTTCATCACAAAGTCGATACAATCGTTACGTTCTTCCTCGGTTAATTCTTCAAAGAAATCGAGCAGCAGAAACTTTTCAATCAATTTAATTTCAGCTCCGTAGGCAGGTTTGCTCGATTGTGCTTTTCTTACGGTCTCCTCAATTATTCTACGGTCTTCCTCATCAACCTCCCAACTACTGATATAGGTGCGATAAACGGGGAAATACGTAAGTATTTCGATCATACCGTTGCGCAAACCGTTAAAGGTGATATCCCGCCCATGCCGGTATTTATTAGCAATCTGCTTGAGCAGATGTGCAAGATTATCAAGGTCTCCGGTTAATTGGCGATCAATGATCAGTTTTTTCTTATCATAGAGTAACTGTGAAAAATTAATTTCCCTGCCGATAAAATCGCTGTATAGTTTCGTAAATTCTTTTTGCCGTTTTTTGTGGCAAAATAAACCGTTTACGTGATTCAGAAAATCATATCCCGAAGTTCCCTGAACCGGCCAGCTTTCCGGAAGATGTTCGTCATACTCCATTATCTTTTCAACAACGATATATAATTCATCGGATAGCCGTCGTAACCGTTGAAGGTATTCTCCCGGGTCATATAAACCATCGATATGATCAACTCGCAATCCATCGATCATTCCGCGTTGAATGAGATCAATAATAAGTGAATGCGTCGAGTGGAATACTTCCTCATCCTGGACACGGATGGAGATTAACTCATTAATGTTAAAGAACCTTTTATAGTTTAGTTCCTGATTGGCAACACGCCAGAATGATAGTCGAAAATTTTGTTTCGATAATATTTCATCGAGATGTGAAAACGATTCAGGTTTACCTTTTTCCCCGTTTAACTCTTTGAGCGTAGCGTCAATATGTTCTTGTATGATCGGGTTCGTTGAATACAATTCCCAGATCATTTTTTTTACAAAGGCAATCTGGTTGATACGATGCTCCGGATCCGAAGCAGACGGCAGGTTCTTGACTACATACAGTAATCCAAGATATTTGACATAATCGGGATATTCCTCCCCCATTCGGATTTTTAGTGTGTCGATAGCATGATCGAGAATCATCTGATACGTATCGATACGAAGTGGATAACGGTGTTCGTAATAGTTAACCGAAAATCCCTCCGCATCGTATGCAAGATATATCTCACCGTTTTCAAGGGCTTCGCCGTACAGACTTCCGAGAAATGGAGCAAGCACCCGCTTACGCATACTTTCGTCGGGATGTTTCCATACCAGATCGAAAAACTTAAAATACTGTGATGCCCTGCCGTTCTCGAGGACATCCATCAACATCCGGTTGTCGCTATCGAACGCCATATGGTTCGGCACAACATCTTGTATCCATCCGATATTTCCGGTGTGGAGTTCATTGATCAATTTCGTAAAGGATTTTTCGTCACCTATTTCGGGATTGAGTATTGTGGGATCGACGATATCGTAGCCGTGCTCGCTTCCTTTTCGTGCCTTAAAAACAGGCGAGGCATAGATATGTGATATTCCGAGTTTATCGAAATATGGTACTAATTCCTCGATATGCTTAAATCCAAACGAGGGATTGAATTGTATGCGATATGTAGCTTTAACGGGTCTTAACATTCAATTGCAACCTGTAAATTGGTCCCGAGATTATTAAACTCATTAATCCAGCGATCTGCAAGTTCATTGCCGTTTTTACTTTTTTCCTGCATATGTTCACAGGTTGTTTTTGCAATGGTAAAATATATGTTTTGCGCTTTCCAGAAATCACAGATATCTTTAATAGGACGCAGTATACCAACCACAGTATTGATCAACTCGAGTAGCTGTATATTTTCAATATCATTTTTAAACACTATCATTTTATCTTCAGTCCACTCGGAAACTTTAAGACGAATTGCCGGGGCATCTAATTCGACACTCCATTTTTGAACTTCTTTGATCAAATTTTGCAGTTTATCGATATCGATATCCGCATCTTCAAATACGTGTATAAAATCCACGTTGATCGTATATTCAACAGCCATCGCAAGCGGCTTGGGAATGGGTATATTGAGTTCGCGGAGATATGTCATCGTAGTATAGTTATTATCATATATCTGACGGTAAAACGACTCCGCGTTTTGTAATGGTTGTTTTAATATCTGACTTTTTTCAAAGATCTTTCGCTGATCATCTTTGAAGAGATGCCTCATTGAATAACGATGTGTTCCGAAATAGGTATCCAGTAATCTGATGATTTCACCGATCTCTGCTTTTTCAAATGCATCCTGAATATTTTTCCTCATATCCTCGTAATCACCGTTATCAAAGTACTCCTTCACTCCGCCGTATATATTATGATCTCCGAGATGAATGGCTGCATATTCAATATTTTTTTCCCCTAATGTCAACTCGGAAGTAATATGAGCTTTACCCAGGGTTAATCTCAATTTACCGGCCTCACGTTTCTCATTGGCTATACTATTAACGGTATAACAGTATATTGTCGATGTTTCAGGATATCTTTCGAACAATGATGAAACCGAATAATGTGCCCCAACCCGTAAAAGGTCCACACGCGATGGTCGGACATATTTTTCATACGGATCGCGTCCGGATGCAAACACGTTGCTCGGTGCCTTTTCAATCCGTTTGAGAAATTCCTCTTCAAGTTTCAACTCATCGAGATCTTCGGCAATTTGCATTACCCGTGCGGCATACTGCATTATTTGCGTGGTCTCAATTCCCGATATTTCATCAAAGAACCAGCCGCAGCTTGTATACATTAACATTGCATTTCGTTGTAGTTCAAGAAGTTTCAACAGGGTCTGCTTATCTTCCTGTGTAAGGGTTTTCCCTGTTTTTTCATGGAGAAATTCATCAATTTTTTCACGGGAGCGGTTGAGTATAACTTCGATATAATCATCCCGTACAGCCCATGGATCACGGACGTATTGCGCGATGCGCATTTCATAGGTCGGCACCATCGCATCACGCAGCCAATCCAGCGCATCGCGCAACGGTTTTCTCCATTTCTGATGCCACCCCGGATGCATTCCTGAATGACAGCCGCAGTCTTCCTTCCAGCGCCCGATACCGTGAATACAACTCCATGATGAATTTTCAACTATCTCAACTTCATAGGTTGGCTGAAATTTTGCCAGAAAGTCAGGATAAATTGTTAAATAATGTTCACTGTTTTTCTCGATAAAGTGTAAACAATAGGTGAGTGCCATTTCTCCATGCCGGTGATGATGGCCGTACGTTTCACCGTCGGTGGCAATATGTACCAGTTGCGGCTCATCGGTATCTTTAAATCCCGAGATCAATCGCTTCGCAAAAAACTCACCATTGTTTAACAATCCGCCGAATGCAATATCCTGTGAAATCGGTCCGTCATAAAAGAATAAACAGATGGATTTTCCTGACGGCAGCCGGCATAAATATGGCATAGTGGGATCGACGCGTCCGCCGCTTACATCCTGCCATCTACCGCCCCTGCCCAGCTTACGCACCCGATATGCCTGGTGCGGTGCAAGTACCGTGAATTTAATTCCTTCATCTGCCAGGACCTCAAGCGTTTCGGTGTCGACGGCTGTCTCCGGCAGCCACATTCCCTCCGGAAATCTCTTAAACCGATTTTCGAAATCCTGAATTCCCCAGCGTACCTGCGTAATTTTATCACGTTTATTAGCAAGAGGCATGATCATATGATTATATACCTGGGCCATAGCCGATCCATGGCCGGAAAATCGCTGCATGCTCAACTTGTCCGCATCGAGTATAGCGTTGTAAACCTCGGGGCGATGTGCCTCTAACCACGAAAGTAATGTAGGGCCGAAATTAAAGCTGATCTGCGAGTAATTATTTACAATGTTCGCAACTTTATTTCCGTTAACTAAAATACGCGAAGCCATATTTGGTGCATAGCATTCATCGGTTATGCGGTCATTCCAGTCGTGATATGGATAGGCAGAGTCCTGATGTTCTACATACTCAAGCCAGGCATTTTCACGTGGTGGTTGATAAAAATGACCGTGTATACAAATATATTTACTCATTTTTTATGTATTTCGTAAAACTATAAAACTAAATTTATCGATGGTGAGATCGTCTTCCGGATGAAGTACATCATCGAGAGGTGTGCTCTCGCCTCCCCATTCCGTTGCCGCGGAATTGAGTAGCATTTTCCACTTATGCCGGTAAGCCAGCAGCTTTATTGTAACCGAATCTGGATTCATATTAATGACAGCAAGTATTCGATCGTCATCTTTCCATCGTTGCACTACCAGAACCCGGTCACTCTCGAAACCGAACACATCAAGATGGTCCTTGCTTAAGTACCTGAGTGCCGGAATCTGACTGCGTAATGTAAACAATTTTTTGTAAAATTCGAAGAGCGTTTTATAATGTCCCCTCTCTTTTTTTGTATGATCAAGACGCGACCGTTCAAACGTTTTTTCATCCTGCGGATCGGGTGCTTCTCCCTGTGCGTGGAATTCCTTGAATTCATCCTTTCTTCCCCGACGAACTGCTTCGATCAATCCCGGATCGGAGTGACTCACAAAATATTGAAACGGATTATCTTCACCGTATTCTTCGCCCATAAATATGAGCGGAATATATGGAGACAACAATGTTAAACCCGCAATCAGCTTTAATTTTTCAAATGTGACGAGCGTTGTCAGGCGCTCACCCAGCATACGGTTGCCGACCTGGTCATGATTCTGCGAGCAAATAACGAATTGTTCTGCAGGACGTTCACGGGAAGAATTCCCGTGACTCCGTTTACGAAATTCAGAATACGAACCATCATATACAAAACCTTCTTTGAGCGCTTTTGCCAGATGGTCTATACCGCCAAAATCTTTATAATATCCCGATTTCTCACCGGTAAACAATGCGTGGATCGAATGGTGAAAATCGTCACTCCATTGTGCGTCGAGACCATATCCGCCAAGTTCCGGGGGATTTATAATTCTGGTGTCGTTAAGATCGCTTTCGGCTATGAGATAAAACTTGCGTTTATGTTTCCGGGAACACTCATTGGTACGATCAGCAAGGCAATGCAGAAAATGCTTTGCGCTCATATCGTAGATCGCATGCACTGCGTCAAGACGGAGGGCATCGATGTGAAATATTTCGAACCAGTATATCGCATTATCGATAAAATATTTTTTCACTTCATCGCTGTGCTCGTCATCGAAGTTTACTGCTTCTCCCCAGGGTGTAGAGTATTTTCCCGTGAAATAATTTCCAAAATCGCGTAAATAATTCCCTTCCGGACCAAGATGATTATACACCACATCCATAATAACCGCCATGCCGCGTTTATGACATTCATTGATCAGCTGTTTTAAATCCTCCGGTGTTCCGTATGAATTCTGAGCCGCATACGGATAGACACCGTCATATCCCCAGTTTCTATCGCCGGGAAATTGGGCAACGGGCATCAGCTCGATGGCAGTAATTCCAAGTTTCTTCAATTCATCTAACCAGGGAATGATAGCAGTGAAGGTGCCTTCGGGAGTATATGTTCCGATGTGAAGTTCGTAGATCACATACTCCGCAATATCGAGGCCGCGCCAACCCTGGTCTTCCCATGAAAAATTCTTGTGTTCGATTACCTGTGAGGGTTTATGAACGCCTTCAGGTTGATAATGTGATACGGGATCGGGACGTACGGTATCCCTATCAAGGGCATACATATATGTTGTGCCGGGTTGAATGTCATCAGCTTCAGTTTTCCAGTATCCTTTCCCGATACGGTGCATTGGTATGGTTCGTTCCTGCGGTGAGTATATCTTCAGTTCTACTATTTCCGCACGCGGAGCCCATACAACAAATGTACAAGCCCCGTTCCCCTGATAATTAGCTCCGAGAGTCATAGTATGTTATCCGCCTTTACTTCTAAACATCGAAACCGATAGCGGAGGTAATGTCAGGTTTAATGATTGATAATGGCCGTGATTCGGTACCGGTGTTGTATCCAACCCGCCATTGTTTCCTTTATCGCTTCCGCCATAATATGCCGAATCGCTGTTAAAAATCTCCTGCCAGTAACCACTCCGCGGTACCCCGATACGATAATTTTCACGATATACAGGCGTCAGGTTGCACACTACAAAAACAATGTCGTTTGTTGTTTTACCTTTGCGAAGAAAGCTAATGATGCTGTTTTCCCAGTCGGTAATATCCACCCATTTAAAACCCTTTGGATCGAAATCGACTTCATACAAACAGGGTTCGGATTTATACAGCGCATTCAAATCTTTCATCATTTGTCTGACACCCTGATGCGGATAGAATTGCAGCAAGTGCCAGTCGACGCTGCCGTCGTGTTTCCATTCATCCCACTGTGCGATTTCGGAACCCATAAAAAGAAGCTTCTTGCCCGGATGGGCATACATGTAGGCCAGCAGCGCTCTCAGATTAGCGTATTTCGCCCAATCGTCGCCGGGCATTTTACCCAGGAGTGAACCTTTTCCGTGGACAACTTCATCATGTGAAATAGGCAGCGCAAAGTTTTCGTTAAATGCATAGAGCAAACTGAACGTAAGCGAGTGGTGATGAAATTTTCGATGTATCGGATCATTAGAAAAATATTCAAGCGTATCGTGCATCCATCCCATATTCCATTTCATACCAAACCCGAGTCCGCCCACATACACCGGGCGCGACACCATCGGCCAAGCAGTCGATTCCTCGGCTATTGTTTGAGTATCGGGGAAATTTTCATAGACGACTTCGTTAAATCGCTTGAGCAGTGATATTGCACCGAGATTTTCATTGCCGCCATATTCGTTGGGGATCCATTCGCCTTCCTCCCGTGAATAGTTGAGGTACAACATCGATGCAACGGCATCGACACGGAGTCCGTCAATGTGAAACTTGTCAAGCCAGTACAGTGCGCTGCTCAGTAAAAATGCCCGCACCTCATTGCGATCGTAATTAAATATATAACTCTTCCAGTCGGGATGAAATCCCTTACGAGGATCCTGGTGTTCGTAGAGGTGTGTGCCGTCAAAATACACGAGTCCGTGTTCATCGCTCGGAAAATGTGAGGGTACCCAATCAAGGATAACACCGATACCGTTTTGATGCAGATAGTCAACAAGGTACATAAAATCCTGCGGCGTACCATAGCGGCTGGTGGGTGCAAAGTAACCGGTAACCTGGTAACCCCACGAGCCATAAAATGGGTGTTCCATTATCGGCAGAAATTCAACGTGCGTAAAACCGATATCTTTCACATATTCTGCAAGTTTCGGTGCAAGTTCCCGGTAATTCAAAGAACGGTTACCGTCCTCAGGGATGCGCATCCACGATCCTAAATGAACTTCATAAATTGAGAATGGTGCATCCAGAGAATTGTTACGGTGACGGTTTCGCATCCAGTCGTCATCGTTCCAGGAATAATCGAGATCCCACACTTTCGAACCGGTTTTTGGCGGTGTTTCACAATGCATGGCATACGGATCGCTGCGAAGCGTACGATACATATTGAATTTCGAATGTATATTATACTTGTAGATCGTTCCCTTTTCAAGCTCCGGTATAAATCCTTCCCATATCCCCGACTCATCCTCACGGATTTTCAACGGATGCGACTCGCGATTCCATTCATTAAAATCACCGACAACTGAAACAAAATCCGCATTTGGCGCCCACACTGCAAAGTAAGCACCTTTTATACCGTTGTGTTCTACTCTATGTGAACCGAGCTTATTGTATAACTTGTAATGACTTGCCTGTTTATACAGATATATATCGTGATCGCTTATCAAGCTAAAATCGTGTTGTATGGAATTCTGTTTATTCACACTCACGTCTGTTTTCCTTTTTTTCTCTGTTGTTTTTTTCTTGGTTGTCTTCTTTTCAGTGTCCGGATTCTTTTTCCGCGGCATATCTTATTCCTCCAATAAATCCATAATTCCACGAATTGGAATTTTCACCCAATCGGGGCGGTACTTCATTTCATAACCTAACTCATAAACCGCTTTTTCGAGCGTAAAAGATCTTAACAGAATCTCAAAATCAGCAATCTCTTTCGGGTTGAACGATGCATCCTTGGTCGTATCAAGATACGATTTTAAAAAGGCACTTGCTACAACTTTATACCACAATTCAATCCAGGGTTCAAGCGTTCCCTCGTCTTCAGGGCGTACTGCCAAATGGTTAAATAAGCCGGCATATGCAGCATAATGGAACGAACGAATCATTCCGGCAATATCTACGATCGGTGATCGCTTTAACCTTCTTTCGCTCAGCGAGCGAGCCGGTTCACCCTCAAAGTCGATTATCACAAAGTCCTTCCCGGTATACAGCACCTGTCCGAGGTGATAATCGCCGTGGATGCGTATTTTCTTTGCATCAAGTTTTTTCTTATATATTTCCCTGTACTTTGAAGTTATTTTCTTTTCTTTGTTCAGTATATTTTCAGTTTTCTCGCGCAACTCATCGGGTAATTTCTTGACATTTTTCCGGGCTAACTGAAATACTCTTCTGGTATGACTCTGCAGAGATTGAAACACCGACCGCTGGTATAGCAGTGAAAAATCCTCGGGAGAAAAATTGGAATCACCGTACTCCGAAGCCAGAGCGTTATGCATCTGTCCCGTTCGTGCTCCCAGAATTGCAGCACGTTCCGGATATATACCCCCGACTAATTCATCCAAAATCGGGGGAAGTTGCTCTGTGTCAATCTCAAAAAACGACGCCGGTAATTTAGGTATTTCACTTATCTTCCCACTGCTTTCGAGAACCCGTTCTATAAATCTGCTAAGGGTATCGAGAGTAAGTCCCCACGCATCTCCTTCATTTTGGATATATTCGAGGAGTGTACCAATAACAATAGATTCACCTCTTCCACGCCGATATTCTAAAGCACCTAAAAACGTCGGGGCAAATTCGAAAGATTTTTGCTCAGTGAGGAATTTTGATAGCTCAAGATCAGGATTAATTCCTTCGTCTAACTGCCTGTAAAATTTAAGAAAATACTTATCTTCATAAAGTATAGCTGTGTTGCTTTGATCGGCTCTCAATACGTGGGATTCTTCCGGAAGCTGGTTCCTCGTTGACGACTTATTGAAAACCTTACCAGCATATGCGGTCAACTCTCCCCTGCTTCCCTTGTATTTATTTTTCCGCATTATCATCTTCAGAAGATTTAACCGGAATTCTTCTGTGTATGCTGCATCATACAATATCCCGTCACCTGATCCGGTGTTCAGTTTGGCAATTACGCTTTGCGGATGTTCGGTTGCGATTTCGTTCATTTGTTCCTCTCCAGAGGTGAACGTCACCGGGAGCGTATAGATTTCAGGCAATCCTTCTGTATATTGGACTTCCACGAGAAAAATCAGTGAAGACGGTGCTCCCTTTCTTCCGATCGGGATCGATTCAATGATGTCGATTTCCTGCATTTTCCGAGCTTTGCCGCCAAACCATCTTGTTTTCTTCAAATATTGCGGTAATATCGATCTGGCAAATTTTGCCCGTGTTCTTCCATCCAGCAATGAATCCCATTTTTTCTGCACGGTGAATTCCGGGATTCCATCCTCACCGGTTATATCTATTGCTTCCTCTTCCTTATTAAGAACGAACCAGAAATATCCGTACGACGAGAGCGTGATACCGTACTCGGAATCCCGGATGGTCGGGAATTTGTTCCGGCTGAATACTTCTTCCGGAACATACCCTTCAAACTGCGGAAGCTCAAGTTCCACGTATTGTGAATGGCGCGACATATTGACTATTACGAGTATGTTTTCATCCTCAAAGCTGCGAATAAATGCAAGTATCTTCGGATTATCCGGGAGCAGGAACTCAATAATACCCCTCCCGAATGCTTTAAACATTTTCCGCATGCTGATAAACCGTTTCATCCACCAGAGCAATGAAGATTGACTGCGTTCGTTTGTCTCCACGTTAATTGCTTCATAGTGGTAATCGGGATCGATGATTACCGGTAAAAACAATTGCTGTGGATTTGTGTTTGAAAAGCCGCCATTACGGTCGGGTGACCATTGCATCGGGGTTCGCACGCCGTTCCGGTCACCGAGATAATAATTATCCCCCATACCTATTTCATCGCCGTAATAAATGACCGGAGTTCCCGGCATAGAGAATAGCAAGACGTTCATCAATTCGATTTTCCGGCGGTTATTCTCTAAAAGCGGAGCAAGGCGACGGCGAATTCCGAGATTAATCCGTGCACTTGTATCTTTAGCGTATACGCGATACATGTAGTCGCGCTCCTCATCGGTGACCATCTCCAGTGTTAATTCATCGTGGTTTCGCAGGAATAGTGCCCACTGGCAATTTTCAGGGATACCAGGTGTCTGATCAAGTATATCGATGATCGGGAATCGGTCTTCAAGTCGTATCGACATGAACATCCGGGGCATCAGCGGAAAATGAAATGCCATATGGCAAATATCTCCATTGCCGAAATATGCCACCGCATCCTCAGGCCACTGATTCGCTTCCGCCAGAAGCATCTTATCCTCAAAATTATCATCGACATGCTTCCTGAGTTTTCTCAAAAATTCATACGTTTCAGGCAGGTTTTCACAGTTGGTCCCTTCCCGTTGAAAAAGATACGGGATAGCATCGAGGCGCATACCATCTACCCCCATATCCAACCAGTAATCCAAAACTTTAAATATTGCCTCCTGAACCTTTGGGTTATCGAAATTTAAATCCGGTTGATGAGAGTAAAATCGATGCCAATAGTAAGAGTGTGCGACCGGATCCCATGCCCAATTTGAGGATTCAAAATCTTTAAATATTATTCGTGCATCACGATATTTCTCGGGGGTATCGCTCCATACATAGAATTCCCTCCACGGAGAACCCGGATTTGCTTTTCGTGAATTTTGAAACCAGTCGTGCTGATCCGAGGTATGGTTGATAACAAGCTCCGTAATTACCCTAATGCCGCGTTTGTGCGCTTCACGCAGAAACGATTTGAAGTCACGCATTGTACCATAATCGGGATGTATGCTGAAATAATCGGCGATATCATATCCGTCATCCCGGAGCGGGGATGGATAAAACGGGAGCAGCCAGATGGCGGTAACGCCAAGGTCTTCGAGATAATCCAGTCGTTGCGTCAATCCCTTAAAATCGCCGATACCGTCTCCGTTGCTGTCCTGAAACGCTTTTACGTGAAGTTCATAAATTATCGCATCTTTGAACCATAGCGGTTCAGAGGTCAGTGGAATGTTTTTCATATAGTATTTCAGTTAATCTATAGTTAGTTCGCTGTATATTCTCACATAAAATAATCAAAATCTGTCTCTTTTTTCAATCTGCCGTGTACCCGAAAGATATGTGCCGGTAAAATGTGAGGATTCAACTCGACATAATTGCTTGTACCTTTCCATATATATTTCTCATCACCTATAAGATCATGTACCATAAACGGTTGATCGGGATCGAGTCCCAATTTATCGATCGGCACCTGTACCCATCCCGATTGAGTATGATGAGGATCCATATTAACGACAACGAGAATAGTGTTCGACTGATCATCCGTCGATTTTATATAAGAAAGGATCAGGTCATTTTCGATCTGGCAGATTTCAAGGTTATTGGTAAATTGCAGAGCCGGATTTTCATTCCTGATTCTATTTACCCGGGCAATCAAATCCTTGAGGTTTCCGGGAGCATCCCAATCCCAGTTTTTTATTTCATATTTTTCAGAGTTATAATACTCCTCCTTGCCCGGAACTGCCTCCTGTATACATAACTCAAAAGCGGGGCCATAAATTCCATAATTCGACGAAAGAGTAGCAGCAAGCACAAAACGTTTTATAAACTCCTGCCTTCCGTCGAATTGTAAATGCTGCGGCAATATATCCGGTGTGTTCGGCCAGAAATTCGGCCTGAAGAATTCCCGCACCTCTGTCGTTGTCAATTCTGTTAAGTAATCGGTAAATTCTTTTTTCGTGTTTCTCCACGTGAAATAAGTATATGATTGATTGAAGCCTATTTTTGCAAGTTTATACATCACCTTTGGTCTGGTGAATGCTTCTGATAAAAATATCATATCCGGATAATTTTCGCGTAGTTCTGCTATCATCCACTCCCAGAACGCAAATGCTTTGGTGTGTGGATTGTCTACCCGGAATATACGCACCCCTTTTTCAAGCCAGAATTCGACGACACTTTTCAGCTCTTCCCATAAGTCTTTCCACTGTTCGGTCTCAAAATTGATCGGATAAATATCCTGATATTTTTTGGGAGGATTTTCAGCATACTGAATTGAGCCATCCGGCCGTTTTTTGAACCACTCAGGATGCTCCTTAACATACGGATGATCCGGTGTGCACTGATATGCAAGATCGAGTGCGATCTCCATATTGTGCTCCCGGGTACTTTTTACAAGGTCCAGAAAATCATTCATCGAACCGAGCTCCGGGTGTATCGATTTATGTCCGCCTTCATCAGAACCGATAGCCCACGGACTACCCGGATCACCCGGTTCACAGACAACGGAGTTGTTCTTACCTTTACGGTTAATCTTGCCAATGGGGTGAATGGGTGGCAGATACAGCACATCGAATCCCATTCGAGATATTTCCGGCAGCAAGGCCTCAAGATCTTTGAAGGTACCGTGTTTTTCCGGATCCGGTGAACATGAACGCGGGAAGCGTTCATACCACGTACTGAAAAGTGCCTTCGAGCGATCAACGTGAACGTTCAATTCTCTGTGATACTTTGATGAAAGAGAACGATCCGGATATCCAAACATGAGCGCAGTAAAATCGGCTTCATCCACAAGCGCCACTGCACTATCAGGATCACGGGTGTTGCTGACGATGGCGTGATATTCTTGCAGCTTTTTTCTGTCTACTCCCTTTGCCTTATTTATTACACGTTCAACCTCGTTTGCACCTATGAGTAAATCGACAGAAATATCCTGCTTTGCATCGTATTTCTTTTTGATATCTCCCAGCCACGTTTTAAAATGATCGACCCACCCTTCTATGCAATAAACATAATCGGAGAGTTCTTTGATGAGAAATTCACCGCGCCACCGGTCATTGACAAGAAACGTCATTGGCGCTTCATTCCATGTTCGATCACCCTTTTTCTTATATAATACTACCGCCGATACAGCGTCGTGTCCGTCGCCGAATATATCGGCTTCGACAACAACTTTTTCGCCGACTACCCGTTTAATGGGGTATTGTCCGCAATTAATTTCAGGATATACATTCTCAATGACAACCCGATTTCTACCATCTTTCTTCATAGTACCGTGTCCACCTTTGTCACAATCCGTATTAACATTATTTTTTAAAGTAAACTCATAGCGTATATTAAAACAAAATATATGGTAAATATCAAATGACAACAAAGAAATAAATTTAATTCTTTTGTGCAGGACTGGATTTTTTAATATATTGAAAAAAAATATCCAATTAAATTAACGGCTTAAAAATTTTAAATGCTTATTATCTCACTATTTAGACTTGTAATCGGTGTAATATTTTTGGTGACGGGGATATCGAAGATCCCTATTTTTGATGCTTTTGCTTACAGTATTACCGAGCTCGTTCCTCTTTCCGGCACCGTTTTGACGGTGACTGCTGTTACGGCAATTGCATTTGAGATCGTGGTCGGGGCAGCACTTATTTTCAACAAATGGACCCAACTGTTTAGCGGTCTCCTCTCGCTTATGCTCATCACGTTTATTGTAATGCTCTCTGCTGCGCTGTTCAGATATGAGTCGTATATCTGTACATGTTTTGGAGTGCTGGGACTCGAACTACCGGTCAAAGAGCAGATCCTTGTGGATATTGTTCTTCTCATTATGACACTGTTCGTCTTTTTTTACAGTCACACTGAATCAAAGTTATTTTCAGGTGGCCGGCAATATGCTGTAAAAATAATAGCATCAGTGATTGTGATCAGTATTATTTGGTCGGGCTTGATTATTGTCAAGCCGCGGATGATATTTGGTGAAAGACCTGAAATAACGATAGACTCACAACTGGTGTTTCATGAATTACCTAACCGCAATGGTTATAATCCTCAACTTGTGTTTATGGTAGATATGGCAGATTTTCTTTGTCCTGATTGCGTTGCCGATTTTCTGGGAATAGCTGAACGAATTACTGAAAAGCCGCAGGAAATATCGGAAAACGTTTTCATTTTTGTTAAACGTGTTGATTTTATGGGCAGTGATGAACAGCATGAATATGTTGAAGAGTGGCGTGCGGAACACAACTACCCATTGCCGATGCATATAGATTTGAATGATCTTTTTTCGCAGGCGGGTTTTGATAAATCAACCGTGCTGCTTTATAGAGGCCTCGGTTCGCTTGAGGATATTGAAACGTTTCCGATGGGATCTCGAAGGAGAAACGAGATCGTTGATAGATTTTTGCGGCCGTTTGGTAATTGAATGATATACAAGGCAACAAGATTATGATCAAAATAATTAGCTAACATTGCCATATAAATGGAACGTCTGCCATCTAATAAATAGATATACTATTAGATTAAAAATGCAGTTCATTTCAAGCCGGCACGCGGAACGCCCTCCGGGATAAACGAACCAGGTTTATTCCATCACAACCTCCGGTTCCAGGACAGGATAGTTCGCTCCGGTATTCGAACCTCGCCCCCGTTCACGTAACTCGGGATCGGATCGGGATAGTTATTTGTGCAGCAAATGTGTGCTTCCATCGAACTCATATCCCATATCGCTCGGCATTTTTCGGCTTTTATATCATTACCTACGATTTTAAATCTCGTTTCGTTACACGGCTCATTGATACTGATTGCCGTTACCAGTTTACCGTTCGGTGATATATAGGCCATAACTGGTATTGGTGACGTGGGTCCCTGGTAGTCTATATAAACTATCCGGTGTTCTATGACATCAGCGACTGAAAAGATAACGTATCCGTCTTCAACTCTGAAGTCAATATCGGTCATTTGTATTTCACGGTCACTGTAATCGACCGGCTTGCTCACTGCCGGCTGGCGGGCAATGACATTATGTTCTTCGAGCGTTATAAATTGCACAAGCAAAACGATCAGGATGGCAATTATAACAACAAAACTACCGATGATCAGATACCGTGCAGGCGACGAACTGCCTTGGCCGATAGATTTATTTGTATGGAAATCCGGTTGTTCCTTCAGTGAAGCTCCGCATTGCGGACAGAAGCGTGCATCCGGATTAGTTAAATTACCACACGATGGACATTTATTAGATTTCATTTTCTTTTCCTTACTGGTCCTATTTTAAAGTTTAATACTTTAAATTCAATTACTCTAAATAGATCGACAAACTCCACATAGTTTACAATAGTAAATAAATTCTATACACAGCCAACCCCACCAGCACAAGTGCAAATATCTGTGCAAGCGTTTTTGATTTAACTTTATTTGCCATAAATGCGGCCCCCATTTGTGCCCCTATCACTGCAACAATTGATGTAATTATGACAAGTATCCAGTCGAACTGTGCTTTTGGTATATGAGCAACAAAAGCCGAGAATGATGGTAATGTCACTATAAGTGCGTTCGTTGCCGCAGCGATTCGGGCAGAATATCCGAGCATAACCAGCGCAGGCATCATAAGAAATCCCGGTCCGACTCCCAGAAATCCGGCAAATGTACCTATTCCCACACCGAGGACACCACCTTTTACCCGTTGTTTATTGGGTAATTCCGTTAGATCTTTATCGCTTTTAGGTTTAACAAACGCCATACGATAGGCTAGAAAGAGCAATACTCCTACAAAAATCCACCAGACCGTTGTCTCATCCACGAACCGTAATAGGTAAACTCCCAGTGGTGCCACAGCAGTTGTAATCAGCAGAAGCGGAATTGCCGTTTTGTAATCCACCATTTTTTTCTGCATAAACTTAACTGCAGCGGCGATGGACGTTAACCCGTTCAACAACAAAGCCCAGGGCATAATAACATGGATCAATTCAAATCCGAACAGCCCGAGTACCGGGATGGCAACAAACGCCACCCCGAGTCCGAGCATGCCGGATATGAACGATAGCACGAAAATAAGTACTACAATCAGAAGATCTATCATAACAATCCTGTTTTATAAACCATTCGTACTGATATGATGGAATCTTGGAATAATGGAGTGTTGGAATTGATGCCAATGAACAGCCAATCAGAAGAGCTATCCATCATTCCATTACTCCATTATTTTCTTACTCTACCGGCTGGAGTATTTTCTTCGCTTCTTTAATTGATGGAACACGTCCTGCCATTACGATTTTACCATCGATTAAAACTGCCGGTGTGATGCGAATTCCCAACTGTGCCATTTCCTTCATATCCGATACGTGTGATATATTCGCATTGATATTTAGTTCCTGCGCTGCATTGGACATTACTTTCTCTGTTTGATGACAACGCGGACAACCGGGGCCTGCTATTTGGATTTTCATAGTATGTCTCCATTGTTAATGTTGTGGTTTCTATGTAGCAACCGCTCTCTAGAGCGGTGTAGACCGCCGATAGGCGGTCTTGAAAACGTTTACCTGTTTTCTCAGTTTTTTCTTTTACCGGTATATTTAAAATCGATCCCGACTCCGTCAGAATCGATTATGCGACTCTGGAGAGTCGCTCCTACAATGTTACAGTATAAAATTACCAAAGAACCAGCCGACAATTGTTCCCAGAACAATAATCGTTGGGACGTATACGAGTGCTTTTTTAATACCGAATATTCGTGCAATTGCCAGCCAGTTCGGTAAGCTGATGCCGGGACCAACGAGCAGCAAGGTTAGCGCCGGACCTGCCCCCATACCGAGACCCATAAGGGTATCGACGAACGGCGCCTCGGTCATCGTTGCGAAGTAACTTACCGCACCGATCAGTGTTGCAAGGAACGATGCTAGGATGCTGTTGCCGCCGAGCCAGTCCTGCACCCATTGCTCCGGTAGAATTGCACCGATAATGCCCACAAGAAACACACCGCCAAGCAGAAGCGGAAAAATAACTTTCACAAACCACCATGTTTCACGGAGCCATGTTTCGATCAGATCACGTGCTATGAACTTCCACGCATATCCGATAACCAGCAATGTACCCGCTCCCCATACGAATATTTTGTGGAGATAGGGACCTTCCTGCACGAGATAGTTCGGTGCAAGTAAGCTCAGAAGAATCAAACCAATAAGACCGAGGTCTTTACCTGCAATTATTTTTTGTGTCTGCTTCGCAATCGTTTCACCACCGTCTTGCATCGTTTCCATCTGCGAACGTTCTTTTGAAAAGACAGCCCGCATAATGTACCCGACTGCAAATGCCACAAGTAATGCACCGATTATCCGGGCAACGACCATTTCACCGCCGAGTATGCTGCCGGTATATACGAGAGCAAGCACGTTTGTTGCTGGCGCAACCCAGAGAATAATAAATGCAACACCGATCCCCGCTCCTGCAAAATACAGTCCGCTTGCAACGGGAATGACGGTGCAGGAACACGCGGCAACCAGAAAGCTGGCAGCCGCCGCAATTGCAAATGCCTTAAATATATTTGCCCGCTCGCCGAGGTGATCAAGGATGGCTTCGCGGTTTACAAAGGTTACCATTGCACCCGCAAGTAAAAAAGCCGGTACGAGACATGTTAGTGTGTGGGCAAGGATGTAGTCTTCGAGAGACAACCATCCTGCGTGTAATAGATCAATAATCATAACTAAATCCTGTATAGCATCTTTATTAAAATTGAAAATAGATTCTCAATATTGAGAATATGAGCAATAACTCATATAGTTTTTCAAAAAATATATACCCCTTTTTATGCAAAAACCTCAGTCTGTTTTTCCAGTTTTGTCTTTGCGATATCTGCCGCTATGTCGAGCAATTTATAAATGCGTTTGTCGGCTATCTCATAATTGGTGCGCAGTCCCTCCTTCCAGGACCGCAAAATACCGCTTTTTACGAGAATTTTGAGGTGTCTGGATAAATTCGATTGCTCCATATTTAATTCCGGGGCGATCTCGCAGTTGCAGTTTATTCCGTACCGTATCTTTTCCAGAATACGGATGCGATTGGGATGTGCTACTGCGGATAAAATATCAGCTTGAAAATCGGCTGCTGTGTTCATACTTTTCTCCATATATGAGTAATCGATCATATATATA
>SL_3KL_010_SEDDRAFT_10001644_pt1 | contig 20398 bp, 25 predicted proteins | sample SodLakKL_010_SED_2_FD_10381 | JGI IMG/M metagenome (IMG submission 10381) | reverse complement strand
GGGCCAGCAAGCCAAGCCGGCGGGTATATGTGGGCAGCAAGGAGATTATGCCGGTGTTGAATGGATTGGGTGTTGCCGTTTTGTCCACTTCCAGAGGTTTGAAAACCGACAAGCAATCGAGAGCGGAAAATATCGGCGGCGAAGTCCTTTGCAATATCTGGTAGCAATCAAGGAGTTGATAACATGTCTCGCGTGGGGAAAAAACCGGTACCGATACCGGATAAGACCAAGATATCATTTGCCGGGCGCTTTCAGCACAAAACCGGACAGTTGGAAAGCACCGGCAGGCTCAAGCAGGTTAAGCGGGATATCGCCCGGGTGAAGACCATCCGGCGCGAAAAAGAACTAAACTCCAGGTAGGACCGAACGGACGGCTATGAAAACGACACGTGGCATGAAAAGGCGGCTTGTGGGGACGGTTTTGAGCGATAAGATGGACAAGACCGTAACGATCCAGGTGGAACGACTCGTACAGCATACTCAATTCCGCAAGTATATGCGGCGGCACGCGAAGTTCGCAGCCCATGATGAAAGAAACGAATGCGGCGTTGGGGATCGCGTAATGATTACCGAATCGAGGCCCCTGAGCAAGAATAAACGATGGCGGGTAAGCCGCATTCTTGAAAAAGCGGTTTCATGATATAAGGGATAGAAAAAATGATTCAATCGGAAACGAGATTATCTGTTGCGGATAATTCGGGTGCAAAAGAGGTTTACTGCATCAAGGTCCTGGGCGGCTCACGCAGACGGTATGCCCGTATCGGCGATATTATCGTGGTATCCGTCAAGGAGGCGATACCCAACTCAAAAGTGAAAAAGGGTGATGTTCTCAAAGCCGTCGTAGTTCGGACCAAAAAGGAAACCCGCAGGCCGGATGGCTCGTATATACGGTTTGATGACAATTCCGCCGTGCTGATCAATGCTCACCGGGAGCCCATCGGAACCCGTATTTTCGGCCCCGTGGCCAGGGAACTTCGCGCCGGCCGCTTTATGAAGATCATTTCATTGGCACCCGAAGTTTTATAATTATCGATCCAAGGTTGCAAAGGGATATGCGGATCATGCAAAAACAAGACAGCACGCGCATCAAAAAAGAAGACAAGGTCAAGATCATTGCAGGAAAAGACCGGGGTAAAATCGGCAAAGTGATCCGTGTCGATAAGAAAAAGAATCGGTTGCTGGTTGAAAAGGCCAATATGATCAAGCGGCATGTCAAGCCCAGCATGAAGAATCCCCAGGGCGGCATCATGGAGGCGGAAGGGCCGATCCACTGGTCCAATGTCATGATCATATGCAGCAATTGCGTAAAGCCCGCGCGGATCCGCGTGAAAACGCTCGACAGCGGCGAAAAGGCGCGCATCTGCTCCAAATGCAATGAAACTATGGATTCCAAGTAGGGGACAGTACCGGAGGGTAAGGAGTCATGTCGTTGAAAACGCACTATGAAAATGAGGTCGCACCGAAACTCAAAGAGACCTTCGGCTACGAAAATATCCACCAGATTCCGAAGGTGGATAAAATTGTCGTGAATATGGGGCTCGGCGAAGCGATCCAGAACATAAAGGTTCTTGATTCCGCCCAGGCGGAGATCAAGCGTATTACCGGACAGGCCCCGGTCGTAACGCGCGCGAAAAAATCGATCGCCGCCTTCAAGGTCCGTGAAGGGATGCCCATCGGATGCATGGTGACCCTTCGTCGCCGCCGCATGTGGGACTTTCTGGAAAAGGTTATTCATGTTGCGCTTCCGCGTGTACGCGATTTCCGCGGCATTTCCGGAAAAGCTTTCGACGGGTACGGCAACTATACACTGGGCATCAAGGAGCAGATCATATTCCCGGAAGTCGACTATGACAAGGTCGACGCCATCAAGGGGCTTAATATTACGATCGTCACCACGGCAAGAAACAACGCCGAAGGCAAGGAACTGCTGAAACTGCTCGGCATGCCGTTTCGCAACTGATTACTGCAACGCATCAGCGTGTATTGCAGCGACAAGGAGGATAGTTTGGCGAGAAAAGCGCTTCAGGTCAAGGCTATGAGAAAGCCAAAGTTTGGTGTCAGAAGGTACAACAGGTGCCCGCTGTGCGGCAGGGCCAGAGGATACCTTCGGCATTTCGGCATTTGCCGGATCTGCTTCCGGAATATGGCATCCGAGGGGCTTTTGCCGGGAGTCAAAAAGTCAAGCTGGTAAATCGGCGAGTTGTAGGTTTCGCTTACCCGTCCGCACTATGCCCGGCGGGTGAGTCCTTTCAGCGATTTGGAAGCTGGAATAAAGCCGAAAAAGCAGAAAACCAATCAATCCCATTTCGATGGATATAAATGGAGCAAGATCATGAGCATAACCGATCCATTGGCGGATATGTTGACCCGGATCCGGAATGCCGGCAGAGCCAGGCACAAAAGCGTGGATATTCCCGGTTCCAAACTCAAGGCGCAGCTTGCCGCCTTGATGAAAAACGAGGGGTTCATCAAGAATTACAAGTTCATAAAGGACAACAAGCAGGGTATTCTCAGAGTTTATCTGAAATACGATAAAAATGACAATCACGTCATATACGGAATTGAAAGAGCCAGCAAGCCGAGCCGGCGGGTCTATGTGGGCAGCAAGGAAATCAGGCCGGTATTGAATGGATTGGGTGTTGCCGTTTTATCCACATCCAGGGGATTGAAAACCGATAAGCAATCGAGAGCGGAAAATATCGGCGGCGAAGTCCTTTGCAATATCTGGTAGCAATCAAGGAGTTGATAACATGTCTCGCGTAGGGAAAAAACCGGTACCGATACCGGATAATACCAAGATATCATTTGCCGGAAGGGTCCTTACGGTGGAAGGTGCCAAGGGCACGCTGAGCCGGACGATTCATCCGGATGTTGATCTTAGTATCGAAGATGACCAGATCCTTTTGAGCATAAGGCGAAACGATAAGAAGACCAAGGCCCAGTGGGGGACGGCCCGGGCATTGGTCGCCAATATGGTTACCGGGGTGAGCCGGGGTTTTGAAAGAGTACTCGAAATCAACGGCATCGGCTACCGGGCGGAAGTCAAGGGAAACACGGTCGATCTGAACCTTGGTTTTTCCCATCCGATCCAGTTTGCGCTGCCGGAAGGGGTGTTTGCCCAGGTGGAAAGAAACACCCTCAAGCTTTCGGGCATTGACAAGGAAAAAGTCGGATTTGCCGCTGCATCCATCCGGAAGTTCCGTCCGCCCGAGCCGTACAAGGGCAAAGGCGTCAAGTTTGCCGAGGAAACCATCATCCGGAAAGCCGGAAAGACTGGTAAATAGTTTTGCACTGCAACTGCCGGGCTTTAACGCCCCTGTTATGCCACTTCGGCAAGCGCTTTTCCAGAGCGGCCCGAAGGATGGCCACCCGAAGGATGGTCAATTGATAAAGCGTGACGCCTGTCGGCAGAGCAATACCGGTCAGGCAGGACACAGTTTACAGATACCATAACGACAACGATCAGGATCTTGAATCATGGGAGCCATGGACACGAAAAAAGCCATGCGGCTGAAACGGAAAAAACGGATCAGAACGAAGATTTCAGGCACACCGGATCGCCCGCGCCTTACGGTTTTTCGCAGCGCGAAACACATATATGCGCAGCTTATCGACGATATCCGGGGACAAACCCTGATATCCGCCTCCACCCAGGAAAAGCCGGTCCGCGATGCGCAAAAACCGGAAAGCAAGGTACAGGCGGCGCAGGAAATCGGCAAGCTGGTCGCGAAGCGGGCGATGGACAAGGGAATTCAAGCGGTGGTGTTTGATCGCAATGGATACAAATACCACGGCCGGGTAAAAGCCCTGTCCGACAGTGCGCGTGAAACCGGGCTGGATTTTTAAATTAATTAAGGAGGCGATCTTTTGTATAAAAAAGACACAGACGAAAACCTGTTTATCGACAAGGTCGTTCATATCAGCCGGGTTGCAAAGGTCGTGAAAGGCGGTCGCAGGTTCTCCTTTAGCGCCATGGTGGTGGTCGGGGACGGTGAAGGCAAGGTCGGCTACGGACTCGGGAAGGCCCACGAAGTTCCGGAGGCCATTCGGAAGGGCGTTGAAAAAGCCAAAAAAACCATGGTCGCAGTACCCCTTGTAGACGGTACGATTCCCTACCAGACCACGGGACGATTCGGCGCCGGATCGGTATTTCTGAAGCCGGCCGGCAAGGGTACCGGCGTTATTGCCGGAGGTGCCGTGCGCGCGGTGCTCGAGGCAGTCGGCGTGGAAAATATTCTGACGAAATGTCTCGGGACGAACAACCCCCATAACGTCGTCAAAGCGACCATTGAAGGGCTCAGCCGTCTCCAGAGCAAAGAACAGGTGGCGGCGAAACGCGGCCTGACCGTCGATCAGTTATAGTGCAATCCAATGTAACTACGATCGCTTGCGGTACAGCATTACCAGGAAGAACCATCAGAAGCGAGAAGATAAGGAAACGGTATTATGGCGTCCCGATTGAAGATCACCCTTGTGCGGAGCATGGTCGGCCGTCCGGAAAAACACCGGAAGGTGTTGCAGGGTATGGGCCTTACCAGGATGAATAAAACGGTGGAACTGCAAGATACTCCGGCTATTCGCGGAATGGCGAACAAAGTATCCCACCTTGTCCGCGTGGAGGAAACCTAATGAGATTGCATGATTTGGCACCGGAGAAAGGCTCCCGGAAAAACAGAAAACGACTTGGCCGCGGCGTAGGCTCAGGACAGGGAAAGACCGCCGGCCGCGGAACCAAAGGATTTAACAGCCGTTCCGGCGGCGGCGTGAGCCCCGGATATGAGGGCGGGCAGATGCCGCTGCAGCGCCGGCTCCCGAAGCGCGGATTCACCAATATATTCAAGAAGTCCTTCGAGATTATCAATATCCGGGATCTGAATGGTTTTGAAAGCGGCGCCGCGGTGGATGTCGATGCGCTGCTTTCGGCGGGGGTTTTGAAAAGTACCCGCAAGCCCGTAAAGCTCCTGGGGCAGGGGGATATCGATGTCGCCCTGCAGGTGAAGGTAAGCGCAGTCAGCGAATCTGCAAAAAACAAGATCGAGGCTGCTGGCGGAAAAATAGAGGTTTCATGATATGGCTGTTTCAGGCGCCGGGGTCCAAAACATACTGAAAATACCTGAGCTCAAGCGAAGAATTCTGTTTACGCTCGCTCTGCTCTCGGTATATCGGATTGGTGTGCACATTCCGACCCCCGGAATCGATGGCGATTCGCTTTCCGCGTTTTTCGCCATGCACCAGGACACGATTTTCGGTATTTTTGATATGTTTTCCGGCGGCGCACTGGAGCGCCTGTCCGTTTTCGCTCTTGGGATCATGCCCTACATCAGCGCATCGATCATCCTGCAGCTCCTGAAAGTGGTTATTCCGCATCTGGAACGGCTTTCCAAGGAGGGCGAAGAAGGAAAGAAAAAGATCACCCAGTATACCCGGTACGGCACCATCCTGCTAAGCCTTATCCAGGGATTCGGCATCTCTGTGGGGCTTGAAAATATGAGCGGCCCCGGGGGTGAGGCCATTGTAAATGATCCGGGCTGGGCATTCCGGTTGATGACCATGATAACGCTCACGGCCGGAACCGCCTTTATCATGTGGCTGGGCGAGCAGATTACCGAACACGGCATCGGAAACGGCATATCGCTGATCATTTTCGCCGGTATTGTCGCAAGGCTTCCCGTTGCTATCGGCAACACGATCCAAATGATTATGGCCGGCGAGATGGCGGTTTTCGGTATCATCCTGCTCGTGGTTTTTATGCTTTCGGTGGTTGCTTTCATTGTCTTCATGGAGACCGCGCAGAGGCGTATTCCGGTTCAGTATGCAAAGCGGGTCGTTGGCCGGCGTATGTACGGCGGACAGAGCACGCATCTTCCCCTCAAAATTAATACGGCAGGGGTTATCCCGGCGATTTTCGCATCGTCTTTGATTATGTTTCCGGCGACCATTGCCAGTTTTTACGAGGACCTGCCGATCATGAACTACGTATCGGCGTCCCTGCAGCCGGGAGCTTTCATCTATGAGGCGCTTTTTGTTGCATTCATCGTATTTTTCTGCTTCTTTTACACGGCTATCGTTTTTAATCCTTCGGATGTGGCCGAGAACATGAAGAAGCACGGCGGCTTTATTCCTGGTATCCGGCCGGGGCAAAGCACCGCGGATTATATCGATCGGGTGTTGACACGGATCACGCTGGCCGGCGCGATTTACGTTTCCGCCGTGTGCGTGCTTCCGTCCGTGCTCATGACGCAATTTAACGTGCCGTTTTATTTTGGCGGCACGGCCCTTCTCATCTGCGTGGGTGTGTCCATTCACACGGTGCAGCAAATTCAATCGCACCTGATCACCAGAAATTACCAAGGGTTTTTGACCACAACACCGGGAAAGCATAAAAAGTAGCAACTGTTTTTATATTGGTGGCCGAACGAAAACCAGGATTTTTTCAAGGTCAAGGACGGAGAAAATTTTAACCGCAGGAATACTTGGCGTGTTTTGAGGATTAAAATTTGAGCCGGACGCAGAGACTGGCGAAGAAGACGGTTTTCGATCAGCCACCATACTATCCGTAAGGGAGAACCGGATGACCAAAGAAGAACCGATCAAGGTTCAGGGCAAGGTGCTTGAAACCCTGCCCAATGCCATGTTCAAGGTGGAACTGGAAAACAAGCATCAGATTCTGGCGCACCTGTCGGGTAAAATGCGAATGCATTTCATCAAGATTTTGCCCGGCGATTCGGTTACCGTTGAACTTTCACCGTACGATCTGACCCGGGGACGGATCACGTACCGGTCGAAGTAGCTCATTTTAGGCGCCCGCATCTGTTTTGCCGTAAGCATAAAAGGGGATTGAAATGAAAGTTAGAGCGTCCGTCAAAAAAATTTGCCGCAACTGTAAGATCATCAAGCGCAGGGGCACGGTCCGGGTGATCTGTATCAATAAGCGCCATAAACAGCGGCAGGGCTAACAAGGAGGCATGACCATTGGCAAGAATTGCAGGAGTTGATTTACCCAGGGGAAAGCATATAATCGTCGGACTGACCTATATCTATGGTATCGGACCCTCCATTTCCCGGCGGATTTTGACAACCACCGGCATTGATGAAAGAACGCGGACAGACGATCTGTCCGAATCCGAAATCAATGAAATCCGTAAGGCCATCGATAACGAGTACAGGGTGGAGGGCGAGCTGCGCTCGGAAGTGTCCATGAATATCAAGCGTTTGATGGATCTTGGCTGCTACCGGGGATTGCGTCACCGCCGGTCCTTGCCCGCAAGAGGCCAGCGGACCAGCACCAATGCCCGGACGCGTAAAGGACCGCGGCGCACGGCGGTCAAGAAAAAGGGCGGCGCAAAGAAAAAGTAATCCAATGTGAATAGAGGCAAAACCGATGGCGAAAAGAAAAGCAGTCCGTACGAAAAAAAAGGTCAAAAAGAATATATTAAACGGTGTGGTACATGTTCAGTCTTCGTTTAACAATACGATCATTACCATCACCGATCCTGCTGGAAATGTCATTTCCTGGTCCACTGCCGGGATGAACGGGTTCAAGGGGTCCCGTAAGAGCACACCGTTTGCCGCACAACTCGCATCGGAAGACGCAGCGAAAAAGGCGAGGGAGCACGGACTCAGAAATGTCGAGGTGTATGTCAAGGGACCGGGTCCGGGCCGGGAGTCCGCGGTGAAATCATTGCAGGCATCGGGGCTTACTGTTACCATGATCAAGGATGTCACCCCCGTGCCGCACAATGGTTGCAAACCGCCCAAGCGGCGCAGGGTTTAGTCTGAAACGCACCAGTTCGATATATATTTTACGAGGGAGGATACGTTGTCACGATATCGTGGATCGGTCTGCCGGCTTTGCCGGCGGGAAAATTTGAAGTTATACCTTAAAGGGGACCGCTGCTATTCGGATAAATGCGCCATCGACAGGCGTACCTATCCACCGGGGCAGCACGGCCAGCGTCGTGGCGGCAAGATTTCCGACTACGGCGGGCAGCTGCGCGAAAAGCAGAAGGTCAAACGGATGTACGGGCTTGGCGAAAAGCAGTTCCGGCTGTTTTTTCATCGGGCGGATGCCGGAAAGGGCGTTACGGGCGAAGCTCTTCTGGTGATGCTGGAAAGACGCCTCGACAATGTGGTTTACCGGCTTGGTTTCGCCAATTCGAGGGCCCAGGCAAGGCAGTTGGTCAAACACAACCATTTCCTCGTCAACGGTAAGAAGGTCAACATTCCATCATACCAAACCCGAGTCGGCGACGTGCTTGAAATCCATGAGAAAAGTAAAAATGTCCAGGCGATCACCGATGCCGTCGATGCCGTGGTACGCAGGGGCATGCCGCAGTGGCTGGAGCTGGACAAGGACAATCTGAAAGGAGCGGTCAAGGCGATGCCGGCCCGTGAAGACATTACGATGCCGGTACAGGAAAGCCAGATTGTCGAGTTTTACTCCAAGTAAACTAAACTGGTTGTCGAAGCATTTGGAATGGACGCAACTGGAAGGTGATGCATACAGCGTCATCGCTTCTTTACGGATCGGTTTCTCCGGGATCTCCTGAAACATCCGGAAAAGCAGTTCATTCGGATCGGGATCAAAATCAGTAAGGAGATTATAATGTCCTTGAATGAATTGACATACATGAACTGGCGGGAAATTATTTTGCCCGGAAAGGTTCAGATCGACAGCCAGACGGAGACCCATGGCAAGTTTGTATGGGAGCCGCTGGAGCGGGGATTCGGAATCACCATCGGCAACTCCCTCAGGCGAATCATCCTCTCCTCCCTTTACGGGGCAGCCATCGTTTCTGTCAGGATAAACGACGTGATGCACGAGTACAGCACTATAGACGGCGTGCTGGAAGATGTTTCCGAAATTATATTGAACCTGAAAAAAGTCCGTCTCAAAATGGATGACGCCGAACCCAAGACCGTAGAGGTAAGATCCAACGGTGAAGGCGTCGTCATCGCAAAAGATATCGTCAGCCCGGACGGCCGCGTTTCGGTTCTGAACCCGGATCAGCATATTGCAACGATTACCTCCGATGTTGAACTGAATATGGAGATGACTGTTGCAGCCGGTAAGGGCTACAACCTGGCCGAGGCCAATAAGGATCCGGACGATCCTGTCGGTACGCTTGCCATAGATTCTGTTTTTTCTCCGATCCAGCGGGTCAGCTACCTGGTTGGCAATGCGCGTGTAGGTCAGAAAACGGATTATGACAAGCTGACCATGGAAGTCTGGACGGACGGCTCCGTTCGGCCGGAAGACGCAGTCGCCTATGCTGCGAAAATCCTGAAAGAGCAGATGAATGCCTTCATCAATTTCGATGAGGACGAGGAGCCGGCTCCCCAGGAATACGTGGAAGGTGAGTCCGGGCAGAAGTTCAATGAAAACCTGTACCTGGACGTCGATGAACTGGAACTTTCGGTCAGAAGCGCCAACTGCCTCCGCAACGCCAATATTCACAAGATTTACCAGCTGGTTCAAAAAACGGAATCCGAAATGCTGAAAACCAAAAATTTCGGCAGGAAATCACTGAACGAAATCAAGGAATTGTTATCGGAAATGGGTCTTTCCCTTGGAATGAAGATCGAGGGATTCGTACCGCCGGAAGAAGACCAGGAATACGGAGATAATTAGTTATGCGTCATAAAAAGAGCGGCATAAAACTCAATCGGACAAGCAGTCATCGCAAGGCGATGTTTCGAAATATGGTTACATCCCTGTTTAAGTACGACCGCATCCAAACCACGGACGTAAAAGCCAAGGAGCTCAGAAGATGGGCCGATCACCTGGTCACCCTTGCCAAGCGGGGTGATCTTCACGCAATGCGTCAGGCGGCGGCCGTCATCCGGGAACGGGACGTTCTTCGCAAGCTCTTCAGGCAAGCCCCGATACGGTTTGCGGAAGTCTCCGGCGGATATACCCGGATTACAAAGCTTGGATTTCGTCCCGGTGATGCGGCGCCCATTTCCGTCGTCGAGTTGACCGGCGAGGCGCCTGTGATTCCCGATGCCGGGGAAGAAAAAGAAAAAAAGAAAGATAAAAAGCCTGCGGCGGAATCAACCCCTGCAGAGCAGCAGGAGTAGCAGGGACAGGTTTTCGCCCTCGAATCGAATTCCTTTCGTTTATTTTCCCCCCGCGTTTGAATGTGCCGTTTGATTTCCGGCATTCAAATGCGGGGGGATTTTTTATGGTCTGATCGTCGGTATCACCCGTCTCATTTCCCTGTTTTTCTTTACAAGAATCCGCACCGCACCGTCTTTTTCCGTGGTGTACACTGCATACCCTCTTTCTTCATAGCGCTCAATTACCGATTCTGACGGGAAATCAAATCGTCCGGCTCTCGCGCTGACGATGACCGTCTCCGGTCTTGCCGCATCGAGAAAATCCGGTGTGGATGACGTATCGCTTCCATGATGAGGTGATAACAGGATATCCGAGCGGATCTTTTCCCCTGCAAGGGCAACCAGTTCGGCCTCCGCTTCCCGCTCCACATCGCCGGGAAACAGAAACGACGTATTTCCGTATTCCAGTCTCAAAACGATCGAGCCATTGTTCAGGTTGGCCGGAGCCGATTCCGGAAGCCGGTTTTTGTCGGGATACAAAATATCCATGACCCATCCGTTTTTACTGAGGGGAAATCCGGTATCGGCAAAATCCGGATGCGGAATCTCCTTTTCCGCGATGAGCTCAAGGAAGCGTTCATAATTCCGGGTGTCCGAGGGAAAATGGGTAGTGATTACCTTTCCCACCGGAAAGTGTTCGAGTATATACAATAGCCCGTTTAGATGGTCCGAGTGTGGATGGGAGAGTACTACCTTGTCTACCGAAGCGATTTTGTTTCGCCATAGATAAGGGGCGACAATCATTTCGCCCACGTCAAAACTTGAATTGTCCGAAAACCCCCCGCCGTCAATCAGCATGGTCTTCCCCCGGGGAAGCTCCACCAGGGCGGCATTACCCTGGCCGACATCCAGATGGGTAACGACAAGGTTTGTGTTATAAAAGCGCCGATGGGTCCAATAGCCGATGTCCGCAACGAGAATGAGCGCCGCAATGGCAGCAATCGTTCGAAGGGCCCATGCAGGAAGAAATGGTGCAAACGTGCGGTCATGAATATGTTGCTGCGATCCCGTCGCCGCGATTGCGTCACTAAACCGGTCGCTACGGCCGGTTTTGATTCGTATAAGCACGGGAACGGCGATCAAAAGGGCATAGATGCAGGTAATCTCGATAGCCGATGGTGTAACTGTTTTCCATGCGCCAAAGGGAAGTGCGGCGATTTTCTCGACAATACCGATCGCGCCGCGCAGGAGTATGTCGGCTGCCATGAAGCCGATTCGTCCCACCGGCTCGATCAGGCAATGGAAAAGGGCGGAAACAAGGCCCAGGGGAACCACCACGAATCCGACCAGCGGGACGAGAATGAGATTGGCGCCGATGCCCAGAATGCTCACCTGGTTGAAGTAGTGTGCAACGAGGGGCATGGTGCCGATGATCGCAAAGACGGAGATCATTACAAAGCCGGTGATGATCCGCAATACGCTTTTCATTTTCGTTTCGCCATGTCGTACACCTGCTGACGGAAACAGGTAAAGCCCGATGAAAATAGCCGAAACAGCGGCAAAGGAAAGCTGAAAGGAAATGTCGAACAGGGAATGAGGGTATACAGTGAGTATTCCAAGGGCTGCCGCGGCAAGGGTGTTGGCCGGGTTGTAGGGACGATTCAGCAGGAAAGCGGCAAGAAGGATAACGATCATAATCACGGCACGCTGGGTTGAAGGGGACATGCCGGCCATCATGCCGTAGCAGATTACGAAGCAGATCGACAGGAGGGCCCCGGTTTTTTTTACCAGGGCGCGTCGTAGCAGAAATTCGATTCTTCCCAGAATCGCACGGAGCAGCAGGAAGCAGAGTGTTGCCACGGTTCCGACATGCAGGCCGGATATTGCAAGCAGGTGGCTTACGCCTGCCCGGCTGAAGGATTCACGCAGTTCGCCGGTTATATGGTCTCTTTTGCCCACGACCAGTGCGGAAAGGACCGCGCGGCTGTCTCCGTCGGTAACGGAATCGATTGATTGATCGATGGACATGCGGGCGTTGGACACAAAATAGGAAACCGGCTGCGCAGATTTTCCCCCCGGAGCTTCCACCCCGATGCGGTTTCCTTTGTCCCAGGCCGTCCCCCATACGGATCGCCATGCCATAAACTGCCGGTAGTCGAATCCGCCGGGATTGTTGAAATTCCGGATCGATCGGATGGGGCGATTAAATGATACGCGAAAACCGGCCAGGATTTCCGGGGCGTCGCCGTAGACGGTGAGCTGGATTCGCCCGGGCAAAGAAGCGGTTTCCTGCTCCGTTTTTTTGCCTTGATGCAGCAGCAAACCGGTTAGAATAAGCCGGGTGCGAAATCCTTGATGGACGGGAGGCTCGCAGACGATCCCGGAAATGGTTGCCGATGGGCCATCAAGAAAGGGGCGGACCGGTTCGGGGGGGAAGGCCGGATATACTTTTGGGTAAATAGCCATCCAGCCAAGGAAAAAGAGAAGGAAAAACGGGGCGGCCGAAGATGTTTTCCGAAGGTAAAACGACCGGCCAAGCCATACAAGGCATGCGGCTGCAACGATCCAGGCTGCCGGGGCGGCGTGGGGTATATGGACGCAGCGTCCCCAGAGGATGCCCGCAATGAATGCGAAAACAAGCGGCAGCAGGGGGCGATGCCATGCGCTGTTTTCATTGGCTTTGGAATGTATTTCGGATGCAGGATTTGCGGGGTCTTCTGGTATCATGGCATGATGAGGAAGCCGGCGTCTACTTTCGGGATGGCCGCCGTTTTTCAACTATTGAGGTGCAATGTAATACAATGGCCCTTGTTGAGGATGAAGGCTCCGGTTGGGCATACCGCCGGCATTAGCCGGCAGATACCCGCTTGATAATGGCCCCCATTGCCGCGAATTTTTTTTCGATGGCTTCGTACCCGCGGTCCAGATGGTAGATACGGGATATGCGCGTAGTGTTTTCAGCAACGAGTCCGGCCAGCACCAGCGAAGCGCTGGCGCGCAGGTCTGTTGCCATGACCGGGGCGCCGGAAAGTCTGGATACACCTTTGACCATTGCGTGGTTTCCGGAGATGGTAATATCGGCTCCCATGCGCAGAAGTTCGCTGACATGGATGAAGCGGTTTTCAAATATGGATTCGGAAATGACGCTCAGTCCGTTTGCAACGGACATGAGCACCATGAACTGGGCCTGCATGTCCGTGGGGAAGCCAGGATAGGGGAGGGTTTTGACGTCCACGCTTTGGATGACGTCCGCGCCCTGAACCGTGATTCCCTCATCGTCGGCATCCACGAAAGCGCCGCACTCCCGAAGTTTATGAATGACCGGCTTGATGTGCGCGGGATCGGCTCCGGTGAGACGGATTTTGCCTTTGGTGAGTGCGGCAGCGACCATGAAGGTGCCGGCTTCGATACGGTCTCCAATGATATGCGCCTCCACGGGTGAGAGGCCCTCGACGCCGTGAATCGTAATAACGGTTGACCCGGCGTCCCGTATATCGGCTCCCATGCGGTTAAGCATTTCAGCCAGAGCGATGATTTCGGGTTCTTTGGCGGCGTTTCTGATAACCGTCGTCCCCTTGGCAAGGGTTGCGGCCATCATAATGTTTTCGGTGCCGGTCACCGTGGGAATGTCGAAAAAAATTTCACCGCCCTGGAGCTTTTTTGCTTTGGCTTCAACGTAGCCGTGTTCGAGCTTGATCGATGCGCCCAGTTTTTCAAGGCCTTCCAGATGCATATTGATAGGACGCGCACCGATCGCGCATCCGCCGGGGAGGCTGACCCGCGCGCGGCCCATTCTTGCCAGAAGAGGGCCCAGCACCAGCACGGATGCGCGCATTTTTCGCACCAGGTCATAGGGGGCCTCATGCTGAAAAAGGCCGGTGGTGTCGATGACAGCTGTATTGTCTTCGAATTTCGCGCTTGCGCCAAGACCGGCAAGAAGTTGGCAGATGGTTTCGATATCCTTGAGATCCGGAACATTTCGCAGAACGAACCGCCCACCGGTGAGAATCGTTGCTGCAATCATCGGCAGTGCGGCATTTTTGGCCCCGCTGACAGATACTTCGCCATGCAGCGGACGCCCTCCTTTGACGAGAATTTCATCCATGGCGATCAGGCCCTTTCTTATCTTTTCGAGCAATTGGGGGCCGTTCGGAAATTCCCCCGGAAGCTAACCGAATCCGGGCGGGAATTGAACGGGCTGGTGCCGTCAACCGGCAAGACGTACGGAATACAGCGAAACACCTGGTATTTCGGCGTAACGATACCGGCGGCGCTGCGTATCTGAATTGACATCTGGATGGATGGTGCTGTGCACCGGTGTTTCAATGAAATTCCCGGTGCCGGATAATCCGGCAGGCCCCGGGACTCCGGGGATAACTGCGGATGCTCCCACAGTTATCCCCGGGTCATTGAATAATCAAAGGGTTTAAACGGTTACGTTTGTTAGTGATGATCCGACGATCCTTCATCTTCCTGCAACGTATCGATGATCGACTTGATGATGCAGAAAGTAAGCCCCGCACCGACCACCGAAATGGCGAATGCCGCGGCCCCCATGAACAGGTACTGTCCAAGATACCAAGTCCATTCATATGCAAACGGAAACATAAAAGTATGTCCTTTCCTTTTCGTATTCCCCGATAATGGATAATGCTGTTTACGGGTTGAGTTCCTTTTCCTGCGGAAACATCGGCAGGTAGCGGTATGCCAGCGATATCACGATAATGCCCACTGCCACCGGCATGATCGTGGTGATCACTTCCGTCCAGGCCGGGGAGTACATGAACCATTCATCAAAGGGCTTAAGCGGCGCGGCAAGGGTTTGCAGCACCATGGCCCAGCGGTTGATGCACAATCCGATAATGGCAAGGATGGCTGCAGCAAAAAGGAGCTTCCGGTTTTCGCGCCCCTTACGGGTGATTAATATCAGCGCGGGAAGAAATCCGCATATCGCAATTTCGGCCACGAGCATCCAGATGCCGTACAGGGGATTGTTGGTATAGAAGCTCATCAGCGAGAAACCGGCGGAAGGCGCCGTAACAGCGGCCCAGTAAATAGTGTCCATGGTTTTGGCTATGATGTAGGTCAGCAGCATCCAGCCGGATATTTTGGCAAGCAGCTGGTAGACTTCATCCTTTACGAGCCGCTTGCCCGTGATGATTTCCGTGAGCCGGCACATTGTCGCGGTGAAAAGTGGGCCGACAGCGGCGGCGGACCAGGTAAAGAGAAAGAAGGTCCACGGCCAGATGAAAATCCCTTCCCGGAAGGCGAATGGACGCCCGTACAGAACGCCGGGTACGCCGCCAAGCGATCCCTGGTGGAAAAAGGAAAGGAAAACGCCGGTAGCTGCAAACACCGCCATGATTTCATGCATGTTGTGGCTAAGGTGATGGAAAAATCGAATCCGCTGAATTTTCGGGTTTTCCAGGATGACCGGGATAAACTCGACGATGAGAACGCCCAGGTAAATGGTCAGGCAGAAGGCCACCTCCGTAAGCATGGAGTGGATGTTGGCATGCCAGAAGATATACCAGCCCCTCAGCGGCTGCCCGACGTCGAGTCCGAGCAGTAACAGGGCCATGGAGTAACATACCAAGCCCAGGACAACCGCGAAATTGATGATGTTTTTGACCTGCTTTACGCCAATGATATAGGCGAGAAATCCGGAGAAGAATGCGCCGCCGCCCAGTGCGATTACCGCAAGATCGGCCCAGATCCACAATGCAAAACCGTATGCATCGTTCATATTGGTCTGGTTAAGGCCGAAACCCCAGACCCGGAACATGGCGTATGCGGCCATCAGCAGGACCAAAAACGCGGGTAGCAGCCACAGGATAAACTGGCTGCCGCTGCAGCGTTTTACACCCTCGGGGATTGCTGAAGTCGTCATGATCTGTTCGCTCCTTGCTGTATTGTATTCGTCAGAATCTGCGTTAATGTCTGTAATTGATCAGTTGAGCCTGTTGCTATCGGGCAAGCGTCAGGCATTGTCCCCGCAGGCATCAGGCCTCCTTTTCAGCAAATGCGCGCGGCACCTCTCCTTCGAGATAGTTGTCCGCCATGCGGTGGACCCATTTGCGTTTTGAGATATAGTACACGCTCGGATTGGTATTCAGACGCTCCAGCAGACGGAATGCGTAGCGGTCCTGTTTGAGCTTGTATACCTCGTGTTCCGGGTTGTCCAGGTCTCCGAACGTGATGGCGCCTGACGGGCAGGCCTGGGTGCAGGCGGTCTGGTATTCCTCTTCCTTGATATCTTCAGACCGGCCTTCATGGTATGCTTTTTGCCTTGCCAGCTGGAACCGGTGGTAGCAAAAGGTGCATTTCTCGACAACACCGCGCGTGCGTGCGGAAACGTTGGGGCTCAGGTATTTTTCCATATCCGCGGGCCAGACCGGATCCCACCAGTTGAATTGGCGCGCGTGGTAGGGGCAGGCGGCCATGCAGTAGCGGCATCCGAAGCACCGGGTGTAAATCTGGCTGACAATGCCTGTCGGCCAGTCGAAATCCGTTGCAACGGCCGGGCACACGGACACGCACGGCGGTTTTCCGAACTCCTTTCCGTCGCATTGCATGCACGGCTGGGGAAGGTAGCAGACTTCGGTATCCGGAAACGGTTTTCCGTTGGTCAGCTTGTACACCGTGATCCAGTTGAGCGAAAGCATCTTGGCGCTTTCTTCATCCCGGAACGATACGTTGTTCTCCGAATAGCAGGCGACCATGCAGGATGCGCATCCGGTGCACTTGTCCACGTCGATGACCATCCCGAAGTGCCTGGCCTTTGTATGAGAAGGTACATTTTGCATCATAAACCTCTTTTGGCTGTTGGTATCAAGTACGGTTTACGCGGGTAGCGTGCGCGAGCCGGATCGATCACGCTTTTTTAAGCTGCGCCCGGATTCCCCATGCCGTGTTCATGCCGTATGCGGGGTCGGGTACGGCCCGGAGCAGCGCATTGACGTTGACCCCCTTGCCGGCGATAAACCGGCTGTAGGCCGTATGCCCCAGGCCGGCCGGCATTGCGGCGAGGCCCGGCATGATGCCTTCGAAGAGGTCGATCCGGACCGTTGCGGTTCCGGCGGGCGTTTCAATAACAGCCTTGTCCCCCTGCTTCAGGTTCAGGTTTCCGGCGGTTTCGGGATTGATCTGTATGAAAAGCTTGTCCTCTTTGAGGGTTTTCGAATCAATGGTTTTTGTCATAAACGGCGGGTTTGCGACCGCGCCGGAAGCGATCCGGGGGGATTTGTACGCCACGAGCGTAACGCCGTTGTTTAAGTTGCCTCCCGGGATGCCCACCTCCCGGTAACCGGGAAGCTTCTCCGTATCGCCGTTGTTCGGGGTATGCCGCCGGATCGGATGGAATTCGTATTTGCCTGAATCGGTTTCAAAGGCATCGGCGACATCCGCAACACGATCCCGGTTGACGACGTAGCCGTTGCTGGACATGTCCTGGTAGCGGTCTGAAAGCGCTTTTTCCAGGAAATCCCCGTAGTCGTCCCATGGGAAGGACTTACCGATGTCACCGCCCATTTCCTGCGCGATGTCGATGATCGTATCGCCCGCATTGCGGGTATCGTACTGGGGGTCTACCACCGGTTCGGAGAGGCTTACGACCGGCATCCCCACCCCGTCGGGAGCGGGCACATCCCGGTATCCTTCCAGGAAATGGTGGTCCGGCAGGATAATATCCGCCATCTTGGCCGTTTCATCCATGAAGCTCGAGAAACTGACGATAAACGGTATTTTTTCGAACGCTTCCTGAACTTTTTTGCTGTCTTCCAGGGTATAGACCGGGTTGGCGTCCAAAACCAGAAGTGCTTCGACGGGCAGGTCATCGTTTCCAGCCTCCAGGATGCGTTCCGGCAGCAGGTTGAGCAGGTAGCGGCTTTGGGGATACTGGCCGGAGCCAGCAAGATCCGCGCGCGGTTTGCCCGTAGCGTCCGATGCAATGCTGTCTTTGCTGACCGCGGGCAGGTCGTATTCCGGTTCAGGAAAGACGAACATGCCGCCGGCCTGGTTGATGTTCCCGACCAGGGCGTTCAATGCATGGACTGCCAGGGTCTTGTCAATATCTGCAGTGATTCTCGACTCGTAATAGCCGCAAAGCGCGACTGGTTTGTCCGAGCGTGCGAATTCAACAGCGACCGATTCGATCTGACGGGCATCGAGGCCTGTGATTTCGGCGACTTTGTCTGGCCGGTATTCGGCCGCCAGGCTTCGGAACCCCATGTGCATGTTGCCGTTGTCGTCCGTGAAGTCCTCGAAGCCGAAGGCATGGTTGTCGATGAAGTTCCGGTCGTAGAGCCCTTTGTCGATGATTACGGAGGCCATTCCGAGCGCGAGGGCCGACTCGGTGCCGGGTTTGGCAGGAAGCCATTTTCCTGCCCTTGCCGCAGTGTTGGACAGCCGAGATTCAACCTGAACCAGCGTGTGGTCCTCTCCGAAGCGGCTGTAGGCCGCGAACTGGTATCCGGGAGCACCGCATCCGTCGAGAAGGCCGCATCCAAAGCTGAGGATGTACGTTGCGTTTTCCAGGTCAAAACCGACATTCAGTGCGGTTTTTCCCTGTGCAAGGTATGCGGCGGTTTCGTGGGCGTCGCGGCCGGAGGGGGTCCGGATGAAGTTGGGGGAGCCATAGGCTTCCAGAAAACGTTTGAATAGGTAAGGGACCGTGCCCCGGTCGTCCCCGGCTATACAGGCTGCCTTGTGGGATTTTCCGTTTTCACGGAGCGCGGCCAGCTTCCGGTTCACCTCGGTGATTGCCTCGTCCCATCCTATAGGTTCGAATTCGCCATCCCCCCTTTCCCCGGTGCGCTTCATGGGCGTCTTGACCCGGGAGGGGCCGTAGAGATACTGGATGGATGCGTACCCTAAGGGGCAGAGGCTTCCCCTGTTGACGGGATGATCCTCTTTTCCCTCAATTTTGACCACGCGGTCCTTGATCGTCCGGACCTTGACGCCGCATCCCCCGGGGCACAGCGTGCAAACCGTTTCCTTCCAACTCACCGGTCCGTCTTCGGGCACCGGGGTCCACGGCCAATTCTGTGTCCATATGGCGATGTCGTCGGTCATTTTCCAGGGCACGGGCGACAGAAGATGGCCGACCACCAGGCCCCCCGCAAGCGACAAAAAACATCTGCGATCGATTTTCATGGAATTTACCCCTTATTTATATATCCAAGCGAAATTTTATTATTCAGTCTAATGTCCGGTCTACTTGTGGCACTGAAAGCAGCTTCCCTTGCTGTCCGTCTCATCAACGTGGCAATGCACGCAGTCCATCATTTTCATGCGCGGCGCATACTTGGGCTCGCCCAGGCGGGACATGTTCCATCCCCATATATCCCGGCTATAGCCGGTGAGGCGGTTTTCCTGGTAAGGACGGAGGCTCGTGGATTCGCCGATGTCCCCGTGGCAGGTTGCGCAGTCCATGTCCGCCCCCCTGACGTGCGGGGCGTGGGAAAAGTAGACGCAGTCCGGTTGTTTCGCATAAATGTTCCAAGGGACTTCCTTGTCTTCAAGGACATATTCTTCCACGAATTTGATCTCGTTCGGGTCGTCACCCTGTACGAACATGTGGCAGTCGCGGCATTCATTCAAAGTGGGGGATCCGGCGAAGCTTCCGTCCTCCCGGAAGTAGTGGCAGCTGTTGCAGCCGTCGTGGACAAAGTCCATGTGGAGATCGTGGTTGAAGTCGATGGGGTGGGGCACTTCCTTGTACAGCAGGTTCGGGAATCCGACCCAGCCGCTTAGCATGCTGAAGCCGAAGCCGATGACAAAGAAGGCGAGAATTACCCAGCCGGTTGCGCCCTTTTTGGGTGCGGGCTCGTCCGACGGGGCATTGCTGGTGTTGTCCGTTTGTGTGCTCATGGCTACTCCGTCACAATCTGTTGGGGTTTATCGTTTGCATCCGCATATATTTTCAATATATTGATGATCAATCAAATGTGACGGGATCGTAAAAAGTATGCGGCGGGGTTTGGATTTGTAACGGTAACTCTTTGATACTAAATGACATTTTCCAGATATAAAACCCCGGCATCCATGACGGACTTTTTACGAAACCATCCGTAGTAAAGGGAATTCCATATCGGGTTTAGAAGAAATTGTCAATAGAAATATACCGACACGGAGGGGTGGTAAAAGGCTTGCCCCGGGGTATAAGCAGGGGGTTGTGCGAGTCATGCCTTGGAAGCAGACAATTGTGTCGCCCCCACCAAAAACCCATCGGATCATTTTGGCGGGTCGTGCGATTACCCCCCTCGCAACGGTGAGGGGCCGTTGCCAGCTTCTACGGCTTGATAAGCCGCACCCTGAAAACTCGCTCCGCTCGGGCATT
>SL_3KL_010_SEDDRAFT_10001643_pt1 | contig 20406 bp, 18 predicted proteins | sample SodLakKL_010_SED_2_FD_10381 | JGI IMG/M metagenome (IMG submission 10381) | reverse complement strand
ACCATCGCGTTTCAGTCCCCATCGTCTAGAGGCCTAGGACACCGCCCTTTCACGGCGGCGACCGGGGTTCGAATCCCCGTGGGGACGCCAAATTAAAAAGGCCCGCTCGTCAGAGCGGGCCTTTTTAATTTGCCCTCCCCACAAGATTCGAACCCAGTTAACCGAAGCCAGCAACCTCCGAGCACCACCTTCCCCTCTCCGAAGCCAGAATCCTTCCAGCAGCCCGCTTTAGGGTTCGAACCGAGCGGCGTAGCCGCGAGCTCGCTGAAACGCTTTAGCGTTTCAGCAATCCCCGTGACGGTCGCGTGCCGCTCATACCACCCCCATCAACACCAACAACCAAAGCACCCCCCCAACCAACAGAATCACCAACCCCGCCAATGGCAACTCCTTGAGATGCCGATCCAGCACATCCGCTCGAACCAGCAAGCGCCGCATCACCCGTCTTCCTGGATCGCTGGACGGCAATCCCGGTGGTAGCCGACCCAGTTTCCTCGCAAGCGCTTCGAACAGCACAACAACATCCCCTTCCGGAATGTTCGGACGAAAACGCACCCAGCGTGCGTGAACCGTGACAAGCACGACAGCCAGCAACAGTGGCCAGAGGCTGTCCCAGAGCCCTGCCAGGTCTGGTAGATAGACGAGATCGGCCAGGATGGCCCATGTCCATGGCACCAGCGTGGCGAGGACGACCAGAACGGGCCAAGCGGGATGCACGGGCCCGGGATCGCTGTCAGTCTCACGTGCCAGTTGCCAAGCCTTCCACAGCAAGACCGCGGTCATTGCCGAGGTCAATGCCAGCAGGTAGTAAACGGCCGATGCGCCATCAAGGCCATCCACCCCTTGCTTGAGCCAGTGCTTGGCCAGAAAGCCTGTCGTCAATGGCGCTGCGACCAGTGCCAGGGCCGGCAAGGCGAACAACAGCAGCCGGATGCGGCTGGCGCCCGGTGTGTTGCCGCAGGCCAGGAAAAGGGCCGACTTGTTGAAGCCGTGGTGCATGACAAGAAGCCCGATCATGGAGAGCAGACCGAACTCCGGTTCAGGTACCAGGTACAGCAGCGAGAAGCCGACCAGCACCAGCCCCATCTGGCTGATGGTCGAGTAGGCCAGTACGGTTTTCAGACGCTGTTGGGTCAATCCGAGAAGGACACCACCGAAAGCCGTGAACAAGCCGAGCACAAACAGTATCTGGCCCGTCGCTTCGCTTTCGAGGCCAGTGCGTGGTAACAGTTTCAAGCAGCCGAGCAGGCCCGCCTTGACGATGACGCCGGACAGGACTGCGCTGGCGGCCACCGGTGCAGCCGGATGGGCTAGAGGCAGCCACATGTGCAGGGGGATGATGCCCAGCTTGATGCCGAATCCGGCCAGCAGCAGCCAGCGGGCGATGATGTGATGGCGTTCGGGGTCGCCCTCGGCCAGCAGTCCCAGCTCGAAGTTGCCGTAGTGGCCGGCCAGCAGCAGCACGGCGGCCAGGATCGCCGCCTCGCCCAGCAAGGCCATGACCAGGTAGATGCGTCCGGCGCGCCAGGCCTCATCACTGCGCGTCTGCACGATCATCAGCCAGGCCGACAGGCTCAGGACCACGTAACCCAGGTAGAAGCCGACAAGGTCGGCCGAAAAGGTGGCCAGTGTCATACCGCTCAGGCAAAGCAGCCAGCCAATCCAGAATGCGCGCTGGTGATGGTCGATGTCGCGTATCGCCTGCCAACCGGCCAGGCTCCAGGCCAGACCGAGCAGTACAACAAAGACGGCGGTGACTTCATCGACCCGCAGGGTGAAACCGAACAGCAACCAGTCGGGTTCGTAGCGACCGCCTGCCATGAGGGGCCAGGCCAGCAGCAATGGAAGGATCGGTACCAGCCGCCAGGCTGGTCGCGCGGCTGGTCCGCCAGCAGCAATCAATGCCGCCACGACCAGGGGCAGGACGATCGTTATCAACATGCTCACGGGAAATACTCCGTGACGATGCCCATCACCCAGCTCAGCGGGCTCAGGGGGTGTGCGGCGAACAGTCCGGTCAGTACCGAGATGATGGCAGTCATGACAGTCGGGATGACCAGTCCCCCGGTTTCCATACGGCTCAGGTTCACCGGATGCGGCCATTCTCCCGGTTCCGGATGCATCCACATGCGCTTGATCAGGGGAAGAAAATAGGCCGCGTTGAGCAGCGTCGAAGCGATCAGGACCGGAATGACCCACCAGGCGCCCACCGCGATGGCGCCGGCACCCAGGTAGTACTTGCTGACGAAGCCGGCCATGGGCGGCAGGCCGATCATGCCCAGCCCGGCAATGGTGAAGCTCAGGGTCGTCCAAGGCATGCGTCGGCCCAGGCCGTCGAGCTGGTCGATGCATTTCACGCCCAGCACGGTGGCGAAGATGCCGGCGCAGAAGAAGAGGGTGATTTTCATCAGCCCCTGGTGAACCAGGTGGACCATGCCGCCGGTCGTGGCCATCACGCCGCCAACGGCAATGCCGAGCGCGATATAGGAGACTTGGCTGACGGTGGAAAAGGCTAGGCGCCGCTTGATGTCGGTTTGCCTCAGCGCCATGACCGAGCCATAAATAATGGTCACGGCCGCTGCCACTGCCAGCAGGTGATTCATGCCCAGTTCGGCAACCAGTTCCGGACCGTAAACATCCTCGACCAGGCGCACCAGCCCGAAGGCTCCAGCCTTGACGACAGCGACTGCATGCAGCAATGCACTGACCGGCGCCGGTGCCACCATGGCTTTCGGCAGCCAGGAGTGCAGCGGCACCAGTGCGGCTTTTACCCCCATGCCGATGACCAGCATGACGAAGATGATCTGCAGGTCCAGGTGTTGGGCGATGCCGATCTCGTCGAGCTGCCCACCGGCGATGAAGTCGCGGCTTCCGGCCAGTCCATACAGCCAGATCAGGCCGACCAGGAATACCGCGCTGCCACCAAGGGTGTAGCGCAGGTAGGTGCGGGCGCCGAGTATGGCGGCCCGGCTGCCCGAGTGCGCCACCAGCGGCCAGGTCGCCAGGGTCAGTAGTTCATAGAAAATGAAGAAGGTAAACAGGTTGCCCGCCATGGCGATACCCATGGTCGAGGCCACACAGATGCTGAAGAAACCGAAGAAACGGGCCCGGTTCTCCGAACGTTCCAGGTAGGCAATGGCATAGACGGTGGTGATCAGCCATAACACCGCCGACAGCGTCGTGAACAGCAGGCTGAGCGCATCGGCACGCAGCACCAGGTCCAGCCCCGGCAACAGGGCGAGGCGAAATTCGGGTGCGCGGTCTGTGACGACCAGCATGGACAGGAAGGCCACAAGCGCCAGCTTGACCAGGGCGGCACCCAGGTTGAGAAGGGTTCGGGCGAGCTGGCGCTGCTCGCCAAGAAGAAAGATGATGACGCCGGCAATCAGCGACACCAGCACCATGGCCAGCGGTAACCATTCTGTCGTCATGGCCAGATGCCTCCCGGTGGCAGGCTGTCGTCGATCAGGCCGAGGATGGGCGCTGATGTAAATCCGGCGGCGATCGCCAGCAGCGCGAGTACCAGCGCGGCGATGCTGGCGCTGGACGGCGGGGACTGCCAGCGTGTCGGCACGTGCCGGCGCTCGGGATGAAAGCAGGTCAGGGCAATGACCCTGAACAGGTAGGCGGCCGACAGCAGGCTGCCGATCGAAATCAGGATCAACCAGCCCCAGGCCCCCTGCTGCCAGGCTGCTTCCAGCAGCAACCACTTGGCCAGGAAGCCGCCGCTTGGCGGCAGCCCCATGATGCTGACGGCGGCCAAGGCCAGGGCGAACAGGTCAACTGGCAGCTTGCGATTGAGGTCGGTGAGCGCGTGCAGGCGATCAGTGCCGATGCTCCAGAGGATATTCGCTGCGGCCAGGAACATCGCCGCCTTGGCCAGGCCGTGGGCCAGGAGCTGGTAACTGGCGGCGTGAAAGGCGTTGATGCTGGCCAGCGGGAACAACAGCATGACGTAGCCGAGCTGGGCCACTGTGGAGTAGGCGATCACCATCTTCAGTCGCGGCTGGATCAGGGCCGCAAGGGAGCCGTACAGGATGGCTCCGGCACCCAGCAGCCCCAGTGCGGTGGCGGCCGCCGGCAGTTCCCAGTCGCCCGCCATCCAGAACCAGATGCGAATCAGCATGTAGAGCGAGACCTTGACTACCAGGCCCGAAAGAATCGCGCTGACCGGTCCCGGTGCATTGCCGTGAGCGGCCGGCAGCCAGACGTGCATCGGAAAGATGGCCGACTTGACCAGCAGGCCGGTGATCATCAGCACCAGCGCGGTGGCCGCCAAGCGATCGGTTTCCAGTCGCTCGCCGACCAGATAGATATCGAGCGCGCCGGTTTGGCCGTAGATCAGGCCAACGGCCAGGAGATACAGCAGCGATGCCAGCAGGCCGAGCAGCAGGTAACGCATGGCCGCTTTCAGTGCCAGCGCGTTGCCGCCGATGCCGAGCATGGCCACGCCGGCCAGCGTGATCATCTCCAGCGTGACGTAGAGGTTGAACAGGTCAGCCGACAGGAACAGGGCGTTGATACCGGCCAGCAGCATCAGCCAGAGCGGCCAGAATCCCCGTCCAGTCTGCTCGCCCGGGGGAAAGCTGGTCAGGGCGTGCAGGCTGACCGGGACCGCGACGATGGCGGTCAGCCACAGCATGATCAGCGCCAGTCCGTCCAGTCGCCAGACAATGCCCAGTGGCGGAGTGAACTCGGCCAGCGCCAGAGTGATCTCGCCGTCGGCCCAGACGGCCTGGGTCAGCGGCATCAGGCAAAGGGGCAGGGCCAGCACGGCAGTGAAGCAGAGATAGCCCCGGGCCTGGCGTGGCAGCAACAGCACGAGCAGGGTGGCGCCCAACGGAATGAAGACCAGGCCGGCCAGGAGTTCAGCGATCATCGTCACCCTTTTCGGTGATGCTGGCGCGCCCGGTCTTGCGGTAAATGCTGACCATCAATGCCAGCGCGAAGGCAGTGGCGGCCACGGCGATGACAATGCCCGTGAGGATCAGTGCCTGGGCGACCGGATCCGGTCCGTCAGGGCCGCCCCCGGCCACCACCAGCATGATGATGAATACAGAACTGCTCATGACGTTGAGTGCGAGCAGTTTGCGCAGCAGGTGTTCGGCGATCAGAAGGCCCCAAACGCCGATGCCGAAGACTACGGAAGCGGCCAGCACGAACAGTATCTCTGTCACTTGGGCCTCCCGACCAGTGCTGGTGCCCCGGCGAACAGCAATGCCAGGGTCAGGCCGATCGACACCATCATGGCCGTTTCGATCACGTAAATGGCCCAGGTGCCGGGCAATACCAGCAACTTTTCTCCGAAGGCCATGATGCCGACTCCGATGCCGACGAAAGCGAGCAGGCCGGCGGTGACCGCCAGTTGCGTGACAACGCCCGGCCGCTCGCCGGGCTGCAGTCTTGCGGTCAGCACCAGCGCCACGCCGCCCGCGGCCAGTACTGCACCTGCCTGGAAGGCGCCGCCGGGCTCGTTGGTACCGGCCAGCAGCAGGTGCGTGGCGATGAGAATCGAAAGCGGCACCAATATGGCCAGTAGCGCGCCGACCAGCGGGGCGCTGGTTTCGACCACCGCCGCTTCGTTCGGGTGGGCCGGGGTGCTGACGGCGCGGGCCCCGAGCAGGGCGATCAGCAGCACGGCCATTTCCAGCAGGGTATCGAGATTGCGAAAAAGCAGCAGTACGCCGGTCACCGGGTTACCCAGGCTGGTATCGGTCAACTCGTCGAGTGCGATCAGCCCGGCGCCGTTGGCATGCGGGTCGATGTTGAGTGCCGACAGGCCGATGGTAGCCACGAGTGCCGCGGCCAGCAGCGCCACGGGTACGGCGACCCGGGAGCGTCCACGGGGTGTGTCGGCGGGTTGGTCTGGGTTGATGATCAACAACCGTCGCCAGGCCATCATCATCAGTGCACCGGTCACACCGGCGCCGATGGCGGCCTCGGCCAGGGCCAGATCCGGCGCCTGCAGCCGGGTCCAGGCCAGTGCCATGACCAGGCCGAAAACCACGAACAGGATGATGGATCGGAGAACGGCGCGCTCGGAGACCACCTGCAGTGCCAGCACCACCATGCCCACGGCAAGCAACAGGTCAACGAGGTGAGCGGTATCCATGAGCTACTCCCAGCCACGTCGCGCATGGCGCGCAATCAGGTGCGCCGATACGGTCGCCGCCAGCAGGCCGAGCAGCCAGATCAGGGCCAGCAGTGCAGAGATCCGCCAGTCGGCGGCCAGCACGGCCAGCGCCGCGCACACCAGCATCAGTCCCAGGTTGTCGGCCTTGGTCAGTGCATGCAAACGCGAATGCACGTCGCCGAAACGCAACAGGCCGACCGTTCCGGCCAGGTAGAAAAAACAGCCGGCAATCAGAAGGACAACGGCGATTCCATCCTGGAAGTTCATTGCTCGTCCTTTCCGGCGGGCAATCCGAAAAACGCGATGGTGACGATGCCGGCGAGCATGACGAACAGCAAGGCCACCGAACGCAGGGCGGGCATGGTCATCCACTCGGCCATGAGCAAGAGCACCGCCACGGTGGTGGAACCGAACAGCAGGGCGGCCAGCATGCGATCGGCCGCGGTCGGTCCACGCGCAACGCGCCATATCCCGGCGACCAGGTTGAGCAGAAGAAAGAGAACCGCCAGTCCCAGGATCTGGCTCATTCGTCGGCAGCCTCCGCCGCGGGCAACGAAAAGAGATGGCGGATGCGGGCATCGAGTCGCCAGACTGAATCCATCGCCTCGGGCATCAGCGTATGAATGATCAGTTCGCGCCCGTCATCGGAAAGATCCGCACTCAGCGTTCCCGGCAGCAGGCTGATCACGCTGACCATCAAGGTCCGGGGTTGTCCCTCGGGCAGATCGAGACGGCAGCGATGGAACTCGGGGTTGATCGGCAGATCGGGCCGGAAGGCACGCCAGGCGACATCGATGCCGCCCTTGAAGGATTCGACCAGGAAAAACAGGGCAAAACCGGCCAATCGATGGGGCCGCCAGGGATGCGGTTGACCGGAGGCCAGAAGTCCGCCCACCACGGCGCCGACGGATGCGGCCAGCAGACCGAACCACCAACCGTCCAGACCGTTGAGCGCCAGCCAGACCAGGGCCAGCACAACGAAAGTCTGGCCGATCCAGACCATGCGTTGCCGGTTGGAAATGGATTGCTTGCCGACGTCGCTCCCAGCCATGGTGGACTATGATACACGGCCGATCCCAATGTTCCGGTTAGCGGTGTCTGCCTATTTCATCATCATCACCCTGATCATCGTCGGGCGCATTCTGGCGTGGCGGGAAGTGTTCCCGGTCTCGGCGCCGGAAGTGCTCAACAAAGTGGTGATCCTGATCTGCCTGCCGGCGTTAATCTTCATCCACGTGCCAACACTTGAGGCGAGCCGGGAGTTGTTGCCGCTGGTAATCGTGCCCTGGGTGTTGCTCGGGTGCACAATCGCCCTGGTGCTGCCGCTGGCGCGCTGGCTGAATCTAAGCCGCGAGGCAACGGCCGTGTTGCTGGTGCTGATCCCGCTGGGGAATACCTCTTTTCTCGGTTACCCGTTGATTTCCGGGTTGATGGGGCCGGAGTTCGTGCGCTATGCCGTGGTCTACGATCAGTTCGGGTCTTTCCTCATCGTGTGCAGTCACGTGTTGTTCGTGCTTGCCTGGTACGGGGCTGGTCAGAAGCCTTCCATGGGGCTGATGGTCAAGCGCGTCGTCAGCTTCCCTCCTTTTCTCGCCCTGTTCGGAGCACTGGCGCTCGGCAATGACTGGTTTCCCGAATGGTTATGGGGGCTGGTCGAGACCTTTGCCGACATGCTGTTGCCGCTGGTAACCCTGGCCATCGGCATGAGTCTGAAGCTCAAGCTGATCCCCGAGCACCGTGCCCCCCTGGCCATTGGACTGGTCGGCAAGTTGCTGGTGTTGCCCGCGCTTGCCCTGTTGATGGTCTGGATGTTCGATCCCCGCGCGGACATCGCACAAGTCGCGATTCTCGAGGCGGCCATGCCGCCGATGATCACCGCCGCTGCAATGCTGTCGGCCGCCCGCCTGGCGCCGCCGTTGGCCTCGGCGCTGGTCGCCTGGGGCGTGTTGCTCTCGGCGGCCACGGTGCCGTTCTGGTTCTGGGTAAGTATCTTCTTGTTCTGATCAATCGGATCGGGAGATCAGGACAAACCATTGGTCGAGCAGCCGTTCGCCCCGTTCGGACAGCGAAAAGGCTTCGGTGTCCAGGTGCCAGCTGTGGACCAGCCCGCGCATGGTGCAGTGGAACAGAAGGTTGGCGGTTTCTGCATCCAGTCCCGACCGCAGTTCCTCGGCCGCTTCGGCGCGTTGAAAATGCTTGAGCGTGTTGGCCGCCGCTGTTGTCGACATCTCACGCATCATGGAAACGGGGTCGATGTCATCGAAGATCTCGCAGCGATGGATCAGTATGCCGTGGATGCGCCGAAGCCGCGGTTGTTCCATGCGCTCCAGGGCGACCCGGCTGGCCAGGCGGATCGTATCCAGCACGTTCGAGCTTCGTTCGTTGGGGGGGATGGCCTCGATCAATTCCTCGAAGGGCAGCTGGGCACGTTCAAGCATTGCCCGGAACAGTTCGGCCTTGTCATCGAAGTGCCAGTAGATGGCACCGCGGGTCACGCCAGCTGTGCGAGCGATTTCCTGAAGCGAGGCTCGGGCCACGCCTTTGTCGAAAAAGACCTGCTCTGCAGCATCGAGCAGGGCGGCGCGGGTAGCTTCGGCCTCTTCACGGGTGCGTCTCGCCATGACTATTTCCTCTCGCTCCAGCCGCCGCCCAGAGCCTTGAACAGGGTGGCGGCGGCGGTCAGTTGTTCACGCCGCGCCTCGCTCAAAGCCAGCTCGGCTTCCAGCAGGTTGCGGCGGGCATCAAGCAGTTCGATAAAGCCGACCAGGCCTTCGCGGTAGCGAATCTCGGCCAGTTCCTCGGTGCGGGCAATGACTTCGACCTGGCGCTCCACCGCGGCGATGGTTTCGGTCGCGGACTCCAGAGTGATCATGGCGCTTCGCACTTCGTTGAAGGCGATCTGCACGGTGGCTCGCCAGCTCAGTTCTGCCTGCTCGCGCATCGCTTCGGCTGTGTCGATGCGGGAACGCGAGCGGCCGAAGTCCAGTACCGGACCGAACAGGGAGGCGCCACCACTCCAGGCTGTCGCGCCACTGCTTAACAGGTCGGATTCGTCGCGCGCGATCGAGCCGAGCATGGCACCCAGGCTGAGCGCAGGCAGCCTGGCTGCCTCGGCAATGCCGATCGCTGCGTTGGCGGCTGTCAGCCCGGCCTCGGCGGCGCGGATGTCGGGGCGGCGTTCGATCAGCGAGGCCGGCAGTTCGTCGACATGGAGTTCGGGCAGTGTCAACTCGCGAATGCTGCCATTTTCGAAGTCGATGGTTCCGGACAGTTCGTTCGGACTCATGCCGACCAGCACGGCCAGCACGCCTTCCAGATGGCGCACCTGGGCCCGGCGGGCCGGCAACTGAGCCCGGGTCGTTTCGAGTTGGGCCTGGGCCTGTCTGAATGCCAGCTCGTCGGTCTCTCCGGCATCGAAGCGAATCTGCTCCAGTTCCAGTGTGGACTGGCGTGAGGCCAGCGTTCGTTCGGTGATGCGCAGCTGCTGTTCGGCCGCCAGCAGGGCGAAGTAGCCGTGGGCGACTTCGGTAGTGATGGCCAGACGCAAGGCATCGTGCGCGTGCCGGCTCTGGTCCAGCGTGGCAAGTGCCGCCTCGCGTTCACGCGCAAGTCGGCCCCACAGGTCGATTTCCCAGTCCAGGGCACCGACCACAGAGAAGGTATTGGCCGTGGTCGCTCCGGCGCCGGGCAGGTCGATGGGGAAGGCCGTCGCCGGCGTTCGCTCGCGCGACGCTTCGGCCTGAGCGCCGACGGTGGGTCGACGCTCGGCGCTGGCCAGCCCCAGCCGGGCCTGGGCCTCGGCCATGCGGGCCACGGCCGAACGAATCTCCAGGTTGTCGCTGGCGGCACGCTCGATCAGCGCATCGAGGGTTGGGTCGTCGAAGCGCTGCCACCAGTCGGCCAGCTGGCGTTGATGGGCCAGTGCCGCTTCTGCATCGACGGGTTCAGGCTTATCGATCTCGGGGCGCTTGTAGTCCGGTCCGACCGCGCAGCCGGCTAGAAATATCAGCCCCAGCGTTGCGGCTCCGACTCGAATCCTGTGGACAGTCATGAGTGCTCCTCCATGGTGGGCCGGGTCTTTTGGTTGCGGTTCCAGTCCGACAGGTCCTCGAGCAGCTTGTACGCTAGCGGCACAAACAGCAGGGCGAGCGTGCTGGCGAAGATCATGCCACCGACAACCACGGTGCCGATTTCCTGGCGGCTGGCCGCACCCGCGCCGGTAGCCAGCACCAGCGGCATGGTGCCAATGATGAAGGTCAGGGCGGTCATGATCACGGCCCGGAAACGCTGGCGGGCGGCGGCGACGGCCGCCTCGGTCGACGACATGCCGGACGCACGGTTCTGGGCGGCGAACTCGACGATCAGGATGGCGTTCTTGGCCGCCAGCCCGATCAGTACCAGCAGGCCGACCTGGAAATAGATGTCGTTGGGAAAGCCCCTGAGCATGGCCGCCAGCGCCGCGCCCAGCACGCCGAAGGGCACGGCCGTGGCCACGGCCAGTGGCAGGGTGATGCGCTCGTATTGCGCGGCGAGGATCAGAAACACCATGACCAGCCCGAGAGCGAAGGCCAGGCCGCCGGCGCCAGCCGCGGCGTCGAGCTGGTAAGCCTCACCGGTGAAGCCCAGCGTGGCCTGGTCGCCGTCCATGACGTGGGCGAAGACTGCCTCCAGGGCCCCCTTGGCCTGGCCGGTGGTATAGCCAGGAGCGGCATCGGCCATGATGCGGGCTGCGGCGTTGACGTTGTAGCGGTTGATGATATCCGGCCCGGAGACCCGCTTAAGGGTGACCAGCGAACTCAGTGGAATCAGCTCGCCGTGTTCCGAGCGCACGAACACCTTGTTGAGGTCTTCTGGCTTGCTGCGGAATTCACCCTCGGACTGCAGGTTGACCTGCCAGTTGCGTCCCTGCAGGGTGAAGTCGTTGACATACAGCGAGCCGAAGGTGGCCTGCATGGTGGCAAAGACCTGGCTGATTGGTACCCCGGCGGCCAGCGCCTTGTCACGATCGACATCGGCACGGTAGCGCGGGATCGAGGTTTCCAGCGTGGTTCGGGCGTTGGTCAACTCGGGTCGTTCGCCGGCCGCGCCCATCAGTTGCCATGCCAGCGCCTCGATCTCCTGCGGGCTCATGTCTTCGCGGACCTCCAGGTAGCCCTCCACGCCGCCGGTGAGCGACAGGCCCTGGATGGGGGGCGGTGCGAATGCGATGACGAAGGCGTCTTCCATCTGCATGCCCATGCCCATGATGTGCTCGGTGACCGATTGCGCATCCTGTCCCGGACCGCGACGTTCGCTCCAGTCGGCCAGGTTGGCAAAACCGGTGCCGGAGTTCGTTCTGAGCGCCATGGCGATGATGTCGAAGCCGGCGAAGGTGCTGAAGTCGTCGATTTCGTCCATGGCCAGCAATTGCTCTGACAACTGGTCGCGGAACGCCGTCGTTCGCTCCAGTGAAGCGGTCGCCGGCAGCGAGTAGGAGACCAGGGCCACACCCTGATCTTCCTGCGGCACCAGGCCCGGCGGGAGACGGTTCATGCCGAGCGCGGCCAGGGCGGAAACCAGCACGAACAGAGCGACGCCGAGCAGCGGCTTGCGCACCAGGAGCTCGACCGTGTGCACGAATCCGGAGGTGACACGCCCGAAGCCCTTGTTGAACCATTCGAACGGCTTGAGAACGTGCTTTTTCTGCTGGTCGAGCAGCAGTGCACACATCGCCGGGGTCAGGGTGACGGCGACCACGCCGGAAACGACCACCGACACGGCGATGGTGACGGCGAACTGGCGGTAAAGCTCACCTGAGAGCCCGCCGAGGAAGGCCACCGGCGCGAATACCGCCACCAGCACCAGGGTGGACGAAACCACCGCGCCGGAGACCTGTTTCATGGTTTCGATTGATGCCTGGCGAGCGTCGAGATCCTTCTCGCGCATCAGGCGTTCGACGTTTTCCATCACGATGATGGCGTTGTCGACGACGATGCCGATCGATAGCACCAGCCCGAACAGGGTGAGCAGGTTGACTGAAAAGCCAAGCGCCAGCATGCCGGCGAAGGTGCCGATCAGAGAGACCGGGATGGCGATGACCGGAATCAATGTGGCGCGCAAGTGCTGCAAGAACAGGAAGGTGACCAGTACGACCAGCAAGGTGGCCACCAGCAGGGTGATCATGACCTCGCGAATCGAGATGTTGATGAAATCGGTGGTGTCGAAAGGTACCGCGTAGGTCATGTCCTCCGGAAAGCGGTCTGCTGCCTCTTCCAGCGCGGCGTAGACGCGCTCGGCGGTTTCCAGTGCGTTGGCACCGGGCTGCAGGTAGACACCCAGCGGTACGGTGGGCTGTCCGTTGTAGATCGCGTCGAAGTCGTAGCCCTGGGCGCCGAGTTCGGCGCGGGCCACGTCTCCCAGCCGCAGCACGCCGCCGTCGGTGTCGGAGCGCAGGATGATGTTCTCGAACTCTTCGGGCGAGTCGAGCTGACCACGGGTGGTCACCGTCATGGTGAATGCCTGCCCTTCGGGCGAGGGCTCGGCACCGATCCGGCCGGCAGCATACTGGGCGTTCTGGTCGCGGATGGCGGCCGCCACGTCCTGCGGGGTGAGGCCGAACTGGGCGAGCTTGTCCGGGCTGATCCAGATGCGCATTGAATAGTCGGTGGGCCCGAACAGCGAGGCATCGCCCACGCCGGGGACGCGCACCAGCTCGTCGATGACGTTGAGCAGGGCGTAGTTGGACATGAACAGCGGATCGTGGCCGCCCTCGGGCGAGAACAGCACGGGGACCATCAGGATGTTGGTCGAGCGGGATTCGACCCTGACTCCCATCTCGCGCACCAGTTGCGGTACGCGGGGCAGGGCGGCCTGGACCCGGTTGTTGACATTGATCGCCGCCTGGTCGGGATCGGTGCCGATCTCGAACGACACCGTGATCATCAGCATCCCGGAGTCGGTGGACGTCGATTCCATGTAGATCATGTTGTCGACGCCGTTGAGCTCCTGCTCCAGCGGGGCCGCTACCGTTTCTGCCAGCACCTCGGCGCTGGCGCCAGGGTACATGGTGCTGACGACGACCTGTGGCGGCACCACGTCCGGGTAGAGCTCGACCGGCAGCACCCGCAACGCGGCCGTGCCGGCCAGTACGATGACGATGGAAATGACCGAGGCGAAGATCGGACGGTGAATGAAGAATCGAAACATCACTGATCTCCGTCAACCGTTGGCCCGTCGCCGGCTTGCGCACCGACCGGCCGTGCCTGCACGGGCTGGCCGTCCTGTAGCATGTTCAGGCCGCGTACGACCACCCGTTCACCCGGTTCGATGCCATCGGTGACCACCTGCTTGCCGTCGACTACCGGGCCGAGTGTGACGCGGCGCGATTCCAGCCGGTCATCGTCACCGATGATAAACAGGCGTGCGGTTTCCTGATCCTGTCCGACAGCGGCTTCCGGTACCAGGATGATGTCCTCGAGTTGCTGGGTCGTCATGCTCACGCGCACGAACTGGCCCGGCATGATGAATCCGTCGGGATTGGGAAAGACGGCCCGGGCACTGACACTGCCAGTTCGCGGGTCGATGCTGGCATCGGTGAAATCGACCACGCCGGGAACGTCGTAGGTGCTGCCGTCGGGCAAAGTGAGCGTGGCGGTGCGGCGATGTTCATCGCCATTGCCGCCCATCGCCCTGCGTACAGCACGCTGCATGGCCGCATCGCGCTCAGGCAGGGCGAATCGGATGTGAATCGGATCGGTCTGGGTCACGGTGGTCAGCAGTGTTCCGCGGCTGATCAGGCTGCCTTCCGACAACGTTTCCAGGCCGGTGGCGCCTGCGATCGGAGCACGTACCCGGGTCCAGTCCAGGTTCAGCTGGGCCGAGGCGACGCCAGCCGCGGCCAGTGCCAGGCCGGCCTCGGCCAGTTCGTACTGCGAACGCGCCTGGTCACGTTCACGCTCGGAAATGGCGTCTTGCTCGAACAGGCCGGAAACCCGGCGCCATTCCCGCTGGGCCTGGTTGTAGCGGGCCTGCGCATTGGCCTGCTCGGCCTCGGCCTGCTTCAGTGCGATCTCGTAGGGTTCGGGATCGATCAGGAACAATGCATCGTCGCGCTCGACCACCTGTCCTTCGACGTAGAGGCGCTCTTCGAGAATGCCCTCGACCCGTGCGCGCACCTCGATCTCGCGCGAGCCGCGCGCACGCCCGGCGTATTCCTGGTGGATGGACACACTGGTCAACTCGAAGGTGTCGAAGGTGACCGGGGGTGGTGGCGGCTGACGATCCTGGTCGTCACCGCCGCAGGCGGCGAGTGTGACGGTGAGAATCGCAGGCAGAAGGAGACGGCCACTATGGACACGTCCGGTGCACTTTGCACGCATCGTGATAACTCCAGTCAGTCGAGATCAGGGAAGCCGGGGCAGTGGTCGGGCACTGCAGCCGAAAAATTATACATGCATGAATGTATGTTATGCAACGACCACGGGTCCTCGACTGGTGGTTTGGTCAATGCCATTGATCATCAGCAACAGACACATATGGAAAATCTGGCGGGTCATCAAGCACTTCACCTGGATCCGCCTGGTCCGGGCACAGCCGTGCTGCAAGTTCCGGAGCGGTCAGCTGGTGCGAATGGAGGAAGCGCTATTGCCTCTCGCCAGAGCCACGACGATCATGTGTGGCACGGTGATCGCGGCCAGTCCGATGAACACCAGGCGTAATGCCGTTTCTTCCGGAGGTGCAGCGGGCCAGGCAATCCGTGCCATCAGCAAAGCCAGCACGACGGTGGCGAGTGTATATCCGAAACCGACCCATATCAGTCGGCGACGTTGTCTTCGCGACAGCGGAGCAAACAGGTGCCCGAAATGTCGCAAGCGGTGAAGAAAGCAGAAATAGACAATGAAATAAATCAGCGGGGACGTCAGGCAGGCCAGGATGACCAGCGCCAGGAGTTCATGCGTGGTGCGTGGATGGCGGCGCCAGTTGTACAGTCCGATCAGCACGACCAGCGGCACGATCACGAATCCTGCGGCATGAAGGATACGGGCCAGATTGGCGCCGCCTGAGCCGATCAATACGCTGAATATGTCTGTTGAACGCAACGAACTGGGCCGGCCCTCGCCGAAGCCCGGCACGGGCAGCGACCCAGGGGTCCAGCGCACCGTGGGGCAGGCCGAGGACCACGACGCTGACGACCAGCAACATGATCTGCGCATGGAGATCGAAGGCAGCGGTCGGCCACAACGCGATGATGATGGCCGCCGTGGCGACCGCACTGAAAACCATGGTCACGCATTGGTGGTGACCGTTGGTGCCTGGCCTTGCAGGAGTCATGAAATCTGCCGTCTCAGCCCCAGATCCAGCGCGGTGATCGAAAACGGCATGCAAGGCAACGCCGTGGCTACGCGTGTTCGGTTCGCGGCAGCCCCATGGGGAGCATGCCGTTTTCCTCTCGACCTTGCCGTGTGCAAACCGGAAATTCGGCTGGCCGGCGATCGTGTCGAGTACGTCATGGTAGTAGTCGATGCCGCGAATGTATCAGTAGTGGATTTCCCCGGCCAACCGGACTAGCCCGGGACCGCATCGTACGGAGGACTCCCATCGACGCCAGCGATGGCGGGCCAGCCGCGTGTCGGGATGCCCGGGATCGGCCCAGAAGCACCAGCTGCGATCATCGGTGTATTCGCGGCGCGGCTCGAAGATGATCACCTCGCCGCCAAACTGGCGATTGGCCAGTTCCCTTGCCAGGGCCAGGCCGGCACAACCACCGCCGAGAATGATCACATCCGCGATCTGATCGTCCCCCGCTGCCATTCTAGGAGGCGCCACTCAGGTCGGCGATGTGACGTTGCAGGGTCGTGTCGTGCTCGAGGTCGTCGACGCGGTCGTAGGGAACGTAGCGACGGCCACACAAGGCACCGGCGGCCACCCGGATTCTGCGCCATCCGGGAACGATCGCCCTTTGATTCCAGCTGCGATGTCCCTGTGGCGCGATTTCATTGCCGATCTCGCGGTAGACGCAGGCGGCGACCAGTATCGCCTGGCGTGCCGGAACAGGCAGGTAGCGCAGGCCGGACAATCCGCTGCAGTAGTAACGGTCGGTCAGGAAAAGACATTTTACGGTAGCGTGCCGAAGCGTTTCCTGACACCTGGTGTCGGGGTTCGCAATGGCTGGAGCGGGCATGTTGTCCACCCAGCCCCCGGGAAGGTGGCGTCGCCCCATGCCAGCGTCTTCGCCCACGTCACGGGCTATATTGCTCAGTTGCATGGCAATGCCCAGGCCGATGGCGAATGGCAGTGCCTGCCGATTCGTGACATCGAGTACCGAGCACATCATCAGCCCGACGGTGCCCGCGACCTGGTAGGCATATCGAACGAGTTCCCGCTCCGAGTGGATGACGCGCTGTTCGAGATCCGATCGAATGCCGGCTATGAGATGTAGCGCAGGTGAGGCGGGCATGCCGGTATCACGGGCAAGATCGAGAAACTTTCTGCCCAGTGTCGTGGACCCGGTACCCGGAGCGATGTCTTCGCTGACCCGATCAAGGCGCTCGCGCGAGCGTCGGAGGTTGTCGCTGTCATCGGCCAGATCATCGATGGCTCGACAGAAACCGTACAACCGGGTCGCGCGTGATCGATGGCGCGGCCCGAGCAGGTGACTGGCCATTTGAAAGGTGCGACCGCGACGGCGCAACAGCCGGGCATCGGAAACCGGATCGATGTCGCCATTCAGGAGTGATTCGATGCGCTCGTTCATGCCTCAACCATGTCCCATGGTTGCAGGCCAGGGTATCGATCGGTCTTGTTCCGCTTCAATCAGCAACCGCTCGAACACCTTGGCCGAACTGAGAACTTCGGGAATGCCGGCACCGGGGTGAGTGCCGGCTCCGACCAGGTACAGGTTGGAGGGACCTTCGGTATGGTTGTGAAAGCGAAACCAGGCCGATTGCCGGAAGGTCGGCGCAATCGAAAACCCTGATCCGTCAGTAGCAAGGTAGCGACTCGAGAAATCCTTCGGTGTCATGAAGAAGTCGCTGCAGATGGTCTGATCCAGACCGGGCAGAAGACTGTCCGACAGTGCACGCACGACACGCTCCTGCAGCCGCGGGCCTTCCCGCTCCCAGTCAATGTCCGCACCCAGGTTGGGCACCGGCACTAGCGCGTAGAAGCTATCACAGCCGGCAGGCGCAAAGCTGGGATCCGTGGCAGTCGGGCGGTGCAGGTAGATGGAAAAATCCTCGGCAAGGACCTTTCGATTGAAGATATCGTCCAGCAATTCACGGTAGCGTTCGCCCAGCCATATGGTGTGGTGAGCAACATCCGGATACTGGCGTCGTGTACCGAAATACAGTACGAACAGCCCCATTGACTGGCGCGCATGTCGTGACTTGAGTCGGGCGCTGGTCTTGCTGGCCGAAGCGGGCAGCATGTTCCGGTAGAGGTGGACCGGGTCGACGTTGGACACGACCTGGTCGGGCACCAGGTCTCGACCGCTGCACAGGTGAACCCTGTCGATGCGATCGTGGTGGACCGACAGGCGTTCCACCGTTTTTCCAAGGCGCACACCGATACCCGCCACCTTCATGAGGTTGCCGAGCGCGTCGATCAGTGCCCCCGTGCCGCCCATCGCAAAGTGCACGCCGTTGGAGCGTTCGAGGAAGTGAATCAGGCCGTAGATGCAGGTCGTATCGAAGGGGTTGCCCCCGACCAGCAGGGGCTGAATCGAGAAAGTCTGGCGCAGGTGATCATTCCTGATTCGCCTGGCCACCATTTGCCAGACGCTTCGCCATGCGCCCAACCGCAGCAGCGACGGTGCTTGCCGCGCCATGAATCCGGCACGGTGAAACGGACGATCGGCAAGACCGGTGAAGCCGGTATCGTAGAGTTTGCGCGAATCCTCGAGCAGCTTGCGGTAACCGATCGACATCGGCCGGACTTAGTCGATTGATTTCGGCCAGCGTGTTCTCCAGACCGCCACCGTAATCGAATCGTTCTCCGTCCGGAAATTCGAAGCGATACCAGGGATCGAGCTCAACCAGATCGACGGCGTCCTCCAGACGGCGATCGAACATTGCGAACAGCTCCTCCAGCAGGAGTTGCCGTCAAGGCCAACCTGTGAATGCATCGTCCAGTACATGAATGCGGCAACCGCCGTATAGATTCCGGCGACCGTAGCGGCAGGTCGATACTCCTCCGCCACACCGTCGCGCTCGATATTAGTAAGTGAAATTTCTGGCGAAGTGTTGTCGAGCGCCGTGAAGTTCGAGTCAGATTCAGGTGAGAAAGCGTGATGAAGAAAGTAAGAATGACCTGATATAGGCGAGCGCCCTATGGCTGGTGTAGTTGCGGGTTGGTGCCCCATTTCGACTGGGAGAGTGTGATCGAATACCGGTTGCGGCGCGACCTGATCAGCGTTCGACCAGATTCGCACGTTGGGGATGCCGGCCATGCTGCCCGGGCCGACGGCAAAGAGACAAAGAGACTCAGTAGCAGAAAGCGAACAGGTCCCGGTTTCCGGGCCGGAACCTGTTCGTAATGGACCTGCCGGGCTCAGTACGGCGCGCTACCCGGGGTTCTGGGGTAGGGGATAACGTCGCGGATATTGGTCAGGCCGGTGATGTAGTTGAGCAGGCGTTCGAAGCCCAGTCCGAATCCGGCATGCGGCACGGTGCCGTAGCGCCTGAGATCCACGTACCAGCTGTAAGTCTCGGCGTCGAGGCTATGGTGCTCCATGCGCGATTTAAGCACATTGAGGCGTTCCTCGCGCTGCGAGCCGCCGATGATCTCGCCGATACCCGGTGCCAGCACGTCCATGGCCGCGACCGTCTTGCCGTCATCGTTCAGGCGCATGTAGAAGGCCTTGATCTCGTCGGGGTAGTTCTTGACCACAACAGGCGCCTTGCAGTGCTGCTCGGTGAGGTAGCGTTCGTGTTCGGTCTGCAGGTCCACACCCCATTCAGGCTTATACTCGAATTTCTTGCCGGAGTTCTTGAGGATTTCAATGGCCTCGGCGTAGTCCATTTGCACGAAGTTGCTGTTGACCAGCTTTTCCAGCCGGGTGACAGCTTCCGGTTCGATGCGTTCAGCGAAAAACGCCATGTCCTCGCCGCAGCGTTCGAGTACCCGGGCGAAGACGAACTTCAGAAAGTCCTCGGACAGCTTGGCCAGGTCTTCCAGGTCGGCAAAGGCCACTTCGGGTTCGATCATCCAGAACTCGGCCAGGTGGCGGGCGGTATTCGAATTTTCGGCTCGGAAAGTAGGGCCGAAGGTGTAGACCTTGGAAAGCGCCAGGCAGTAGGCTTCGACATTGAGCTGACCGGACACGGTCAGGAAGGTCTCGCGGCCGAAGAAGTCCTCGCCGAAATCGACCTTGCCGTCTTCGGTGTGCGGCAGGTTCATCAGGTCCAGCGTGGAGACGCGGAACATCTGGCCGGCACCTTCGGCATCCGAGGCAGTGATGATCGGGGTGTTGACCCAGTAGTAGCCATGCTCGTCGAAGAACTCGTGAATGGCACGGGCGGCGGCATGGCGCACGCGGGTGACCGCACCAAAGGTATTGGTGCGCGGCCTCAGGTGTGCCACGGTGCGCAGAAACTCGAAACTGTGCTTCTTTGGCTGGACTGGATAGGTATCGGGATCCTCGACGAAGCCCAGGACGTCGATTTCGGCGGCCTGAATCTCCAGGCTCTGGCCGCGACCCTTGGACTCGACCACGGTGCCACGGCAGGTCAGCGAGCAGCCGGAGGTCAGTTTCTGGATCTCGTCGGCATAATTGGGCAGATCCTTGTCGGCTACCAGCTGCAGATTGCCGAAGCAGGAGCCGTCGTTGAGATGGATGAACGAGAATCCGGCCTTGGAGTCACGCCGGGTGCGAACCCAGCCCTGGACCGTAACCTCCGAACCGACGGCGATCTCGCCGCCGAGCACCTGTTGGACGCTGGCAAATTGCATTTTAGTGTCCCTTCAATGTGATAATCACGAATTCAGCGTTCCTGTGGCGCTTCGCTGCAAGGCGCCGTGCGCAGGGAATGGCCATCGCCCTTTCCAGGCAAGGGAACGCCGCAGCGGAGCGCCACAGGAGCGCCCGAAGGGTTGGTCTGTCAACGTCCATGGCAGGGCAGGCGAAGCCGCATGGTGGCTTTCGCGCAGCGAAAAAGCCTTGCGAGCGGAGCCGTCGCCCGTGTTCCGGCCCTTGTGAAGGGCTACGGCCATTCACGCGCAACGGCACTCCGGCTTCGCTTCTTTCGGTTGATGCCGAAAACCGCAAAGCCTGCGTTGCCTGCGCTGCGAGCCGCGCC
>SL_3KL_010_SEDDRAFT_10001642_pt1 | contig 20410 bp, 12 predicted proteins | sample SodLakKL_010_SED_2_FD_10381 | JGI IMG/M metagenome (IMG submission 10381) | reverse complement strand
CGGCGTTCGCGGCCCGCGTGCCCGAACGCACCGAGTCCGTGCAGGCCGCGGCCGCGGCAGCGGCGGACGCCGTCGAGGACTACCTGGTCTTCCTGCGCGCCGACCTCCTGCCCCGGGCCGATGGCGAGGTCGCGGTCGGCCGCGAGGTCTACGACTTCTATCTGCAGGTTCTGCACGGCCTGGAACTGGACGCCGATGGCCTGATCGAACTCGGCCAGCGCTACTACGACGAGATCGAGGCCCGGCTGGCCGCCCAGGCCGAGCGCATCGCGCCGGGCCGGCACTGGGCCGACGTCACCGAGGACATCCGCGACGATCACCCGACCCGCGAGGACCTGCTCGACGCCTACTGCCGCGACATCCAGCGCTCCCGCGCGCATGTCGTCGAGCGCGATCTGGCCACCGTGCCGCCCAACGAGGAAGTGCGCTGCATTCACTCCGATCCCAGCCAGCGCGCCTTCTCGCCGTTCGGCACGTTTCGCACGCCGGCGCCCTTTTCCGAGTCCAAGATCGGCTATCTCATCCTGCATCCGGTGCCGGAGGGCTTGTCGGCGGAAGAGGAAACCCGGCGTTTGCGCGCGCACGACTTCAGCTGGATCGAGGTGATCGCCCCGCACGAGGCCTATCCCGGTCACCACCTGCAGGCCATCCTGGCCCAGGAAAATCCGCGTCCCCTGCGCCGGGTCTATTCCACGCCGGTGTTCACCGAGGGCTGGGGCCTGTATACCGAGGAACTCATGCACGAGACCGGTTTTTTCCGCACGCCGGAAGAGACCCGGCTGACCCAGCTCCGACTGCAGTTGTGGCGGGCCGCCCGTGTGCTGCTCGACGCCCGCCTGCATACCGGCCAGATCAGCGTCGAGGAGGCGCGCGATTTTCTCGCCGAGCACATCCGCATGGAATACGGGGCGACCGCCGGCGAGGTCAACATCTACGTCTACCGGCCCAGCTACGCCATCGGCTACGTGGTCGGCTTCTACGAAATGATGGCCTTGCGCGAGCAGGCGCGCGCCGCGCGCGGCGAGGATTTCGAGCTCAAGGCCTTCCACGACGAGGTCCTGAGCCTGGGCTCCATGCCGTTTCCGCTGGTTCGCGAGCTGATGGCGCTGCCGCCGGAACCCTGATCGTCGCTCCGGCCTTCCCAGCCGGACCTGCCTGGGCTACATTGCAGTGGCGGCCACGCGGAGTGGTCGTCCCGCCGCGGCGCGGGCCACGTTTGTGAGGGACATTCAATGAGCATGATCCAGGAGTTTCGCGAGTTCGCGGTCAAGGGCAACATGGTCGACATGGCCGTGGGCATCATCATCGGCGGCGCTTTCGGCCAGATCATCACCAGCCTGGTCAACGACGTCATCATGCCGCCGCTGGGCCTGCTGATCGGCGGCGTGGACTTCGCCGACCTGGCAGTCACCCTGAAAGCCGCCGGGGACGGCGCCGATGCCGTGCTGCTGCGCTACGGGGCCTTCATCAACACGGCGATCAACTTCCTGATCATCGCCTTTGCGATCTTCATGGTCATCAAGGCAATGAACAGGCTCAAGCGCAAGGAAGAAGCCGCGCCCGCCGAACCGCCGGTGCCGCCGCGCGAGCAGGTGCTGCTTGAAGAGATTCGCGATCTGCTGAAGAAACCGGGCTGACCGGCCAGCGCGCCAATCGGCTTCAGCGCCGACAGGCCCGCGCATAGACCTCCAGGTAGGCGCGGGCCGACTTTTCCCAGCCGAAATTCTGGCGCATGGCCGTGAATTGCAGCCGGCGCCAGCTGTCCGGCTGGCGGTACAGCGCCACCGCGCGATCGATTCCGCCCAGCATGCCGGACCAGCTCGGGTCGTCGAAGTAGAAGCCGGTGGCCTCGCCGGCCGCCAGGCTGTCGGCCGATACATCGACGACCGTATCGGCCAGCCCGCCAACCGGGCGGACCACCGGAATGGTGCCGAAACGCATCGCGTACATCTGGGTCAGACCGCAGGGCTCGAAGCGCGAGCCGTGAATCAGGATGTCGGCACCGGCATGGAGGCGGTGCGTGAGGGGTTCGGTGTAGTCAAACAGGGCCGCCACTCGACCGGGGTGCGCTGCGGCCAGGGCCTGGTAGGCCGCCTCCAGGCCCCGGTCCCCGTTGCCGAGCAGCACGAATTGACGATCCGGTTCCGAGGCCAGGTAGTGCGGCACCGTTTCCAGCAGCACGTCGGCCATCTTCTGCCAGGTCAGGCGACCGATGAAGGCCAGCAGGGGGGCATTCGGGTTGGCCTCCAGCGCCAGTTCCTGCTGCAGGCGCTGCTTGCAGATCGCCTTGCCCGACAAGGCCTCGGCACTGTAGGGCGCCGGGACCCAGGGGCTGCGCTCCGGGGTCCACAGCGACTCGTCGATGCCGTTGAGAATGCCGGTCAGTCGATCACGCCGGGCCTGTATCACGCCGTCCAGGCCAAAGCCGAACTCCGCGGTCTGGATTTCCTCGGCGTAGCGGGGGCTGACGGTGGTCAGCTGATCGGCGAACTCCAGCCCCGCCTTGAGGAAACTGGCCTGGCCGTAATACTCGACCCGGGGCCACTGCTCCGGGCTCAAAGCCACCCCCAGCCCAGCCCACTGCTCCAGCGGGCATTGCCCCTGGAAGGCCATGTTGTGGATGGTGAAAACGGTGGCCGGCCGGTCCGTCGGCACGTGGTTGAGCAGCAGCAGCGGGGTCAGGCCGGTATGCCAGTCGTTGCAGTGGACCAGGTCAAACGGCGCCTGGCCCAGCTCGCCCATGGCCAGGTGCTTGATCGCGTGGGACAAGGCGGCGAAACGCTGCGGATTGTCATGACGCTCATGGCCGTTGACATCCACGTACAAGCCCCCACCGTCGCGGTAAAGCGAGGGCAGATCAACCAGGTGCAGCGGCACCTGGCTGTCCGGGGTCCGGGTGCTGAGCAAAAGACCGCCCTCATGCCCGTTGATGACCGGCAAGGCGGTGGATGCATCGATGTGGCGAATTTGTTCCAGCGCCTGCGGGTAGGCCGGCATGACGAAGTGCACATCGACCTTGAGCGCCGCCAGAGCCGCACCGAGGGCGGCTACCGCATCGGCCAGGCCGCCGGTCTTCGCCATCGGGTAGATTTCGGTGGCAGCGATCAGGATGCGCGGATTGGGTGACATGATCGGCTCCTCCGGATACGCTTTATTGCGCAGTCTCGATGCTAAACTCGGGATCAAATGATCCGGCGTAAGCGTAGACCGGCCAGAGTGCCAACGCTGCCACATTCATCTGACGGTAGCGTGACGCTTTAGCCCTTGCTAATCATCGTACGCGAAGCAGGCAAAAAAGAAAATGCCGCCACCATCGATTCAAGCCGAGCAACCGGCCATGGCAAGCCCGGTGCAGGCTGTACCAAGGAAAATCTGACGCCCTCCCATGTTTGAAGACACTTACCGAATACCAGCCGGCGAGCGGCGCACCATTGGCCCGTTTCTCGGCAAGACCCGCGTTGCCTACTTCTCGATGGAGATCGCACTCCACCCGGACATGCACACCTATTCCGGGGGCTTGGGCGTGCTGGCGGGCGATACCGCCCGCTCGGCCGGAGACCTGGAGCTGCCGATGGTCTTCGTGACTCTGGTCAGCAGCCAGGGCTACCTGCGCCAGACGCTGGATGACAGTGGCTGGCAGGACAGTACACCGGATCCCTGGTCCCCGGAGCAGTTCGCTTCACCGCTGCGGGCGAAGATCGCCCTGCCGATCAACGGACGGGAAGTCTGGATTCAGCCCTGGCTGCACGTGCTGCGCAGCCCCATCGGACACGACCTCCCGGTCATTCTGCTCGACACCGATCTGCCAGAGAACGATCCCCGCGACCGCGAGATCACCCATCACCTCTATGGCGGCGGCAGCGAGTACCGTCTGCGCCAGGAGATCGTGCTTGGGATCGGCGGTCTGCGCCTGCTGTCCGCGCTGGGCTTTTCCCGGATCAATACCTACCACATGAACGAAGGACACGCCGCGCTGCTGGCGCTGGACTTGCTGCGCCGTTATCCCAGGCCGCCGGACCAGATCCGCGACCTGGATCTCAAGTACGATGTCGGTCCGGTGCGCGACATGTGCATTTTCACCACCCACACGCCGATCGAAGCCGGTCACGACGCGTTCAGCTACGACCTGGTCGAGGAACTTCTGCCCAACTACATCGAACCCGACCAGCTGCATCTGCTGTGCGGGCAGGACAAGCTCAACATGACCCGCCTGGCCCTCACGCTGTCGGGCTTCGTCAACGGAGTCGCCCAGCGCCATGCGCGCACGACCCGCGAGATGTTTCCCGGCTACCGGATTCGCGCCATCACCAACGGCGTTCATCTGCCGACCTGGGCGCATCCGGCCTTTGCCCGCCTGTACAACGAGCATTACCCGTCCTGGGGCCTGGAGCCCGAAGCCCTGACCCAGGCCGATCAACTGCCCGGCACGCTGATCTGGGACGCCCATGCCGAGGCCCGCGAAGACTTGATCCGCATGGTGGCGGAGCACTGCGGCGTGGAGCTGGATCCCACACGTCCGATCATCGGCTACGCCCGGCGCATGACGTCCTACAAGCGCCCCGAACTGCTGTTCACCGATCTTGAGCGCCTGCGAGCGATCAACCGGCGCTATCCGTTCCAGGTCGTTCTTGCCGGCAAGGCGCATCATCGGGACGATGAGGGCAAGCGCCATATCCAGAATATCTACGGACACATGCGCGAACTGGCCGACGAAATACCGGTGGCCTTCATTCCCAACTACGAGGCCGGCGTGGCCTCGAAGCTGGTGCCGGGCGTGGACGTGTGGCTGAACACGCCGGTGCCGCCGATGGAGGCTTCGGGCACCTCCGGCATGAAGGCGGCCCTGAATGGGGTGCTCAACCTGAGCGTGCTGGACGGCTGGTGGATCGAGGCCTGCCTGGACGGGGTGAACGGCTGGGCCATCGGCGAGGACAGCGGCAACGGCGCGGCCCGGGCCTGTGCCGAGGACTTGTACGCCAAGCTGGAGCAGGCCGTGCTGCCCCTGTTCCACACCGACCGTGACGCCTGGATCCGGATGATGAAGCAGGCCATCTGCAAGATCGCGCCGGTCTTCAACTCCCAGCGCATGATGCAGCGCTACGCGTCCGAAGCCTACATGCCGCTTACTCGCACGTGAGTCCGGAACCTGGAGCGGCCACGATTCCCGGTGCATCGGTGCCGGAAGCCTGGCTGCGCCCAGTCGGGGTCGATGCGCTGATCGCGGGTCATCATGGCGAGCCGTTCGCCCTGCTTGGCTGTCATCCCGCGCCGGACCCACAGTACCGGATCGTCCGTGCCCTGCTTCCAGGTGCGCAGTCGGTGTCCGTCGTCGCGGCGGTCTCTGAAGCGGAACTGAGGCTGGACGAAGTGAGTGCACCGGGCTTCTTTGCCGGCGCCATACCGGCTGGGCTGGCGAGTAGCGGCTACCGGCTCAAGGTGCTTTGGGCTGACGGCAGCGAACAGGCGCTCGATGACCCCTACACCCTGCCGCCGCGCCTGGGCGAGCTGGATCTGCACCTGCTGGCCGAGGGCCAGCATTTCCGCGCCTGGGAGGTGCTGGGCGCCCGGCCGGGCGATCACGCCGGCCTGAGCGGAACCGGGTTTGCGGTGTGGGCGCCGAACGCCCGGCGGGTCAGCGTGGTGGGCGATTTCAACGCCTGGGACGGGCGCAGGCACGTCATGCGCCTGCGCCCCGAATGCGGAATCTGGGAGATCTTCGTGCCGGGCGTGGCGCCCGGTGCGCTCTACAAGTACGAAATTCTCACCCATGACGGCCGGCTGTTGCTCAAGGCCGACCCCTACGGCCGCCAGGCTGAACTGCCGCCGGCCACGGCGTCCCGGGTGTGGGCCGACGGCGACTATGTCTGGTCCGACCAGGACTGGCTGGAGCGGCGTGAAGCCAGCCAGTCGCGCGAGCGGCCGATCGCCATCTACGAGCTGCATCCCGGATCCTGGCAGCGCCATGCCGACGGCTCGTGGCTGAACTACCGAGAGTTGGCCGACCGCCTGGTTCCCTATGTGCGCGAACTGGGGTTTACCCATATCGAGCTGCTGCCGATCAGCGAGCACCCGTTTTCCGGCTCCTGGGGTTACCAGCCCAGCGGCCTGTTCGCGCCCACGGCGCGTTTTGGCACGCCGGACGATTTCCGCTACCTGGTCGACCGCTGTCACCAGGCCGGCATCGGCGTGATCCTGGATTGGGTGCCCGGTCACTTTCCGGACGACGCGCACGGACTGGTGCGCTTCGACGGCAGCTGCCTGTACGAACACGAGGACGAGCGCCAGGGCCGGCACCGCGACTGGGACACGCTGATCTACAACTACGGCCGCAGGGAGGTGCGCAATTTCCTGATCGGCAACGCGCTGTACTGGCTGAAGCACTTTCACATCGACGGCTTGCGCATCGACGCGGTGGCCTCGATGCTGTACCTGGACTACAGCCGCCGCCCGGGCGAGTGGCTGCCGAACATCCATGGCGACAACCGCAATCTCGAGGCGGTGGAATTCCTGCGCCGCCTGAACCTGGCCGTTCACAACGAGTGCCCGGACGTACTGATGATCGCCGAGGAGTCGACTTCCTGGCCGCTGGTGTCGCGTCCTCCGGAGCATGGCGGACTGGGCTTTGGCTACAAGTGGAACATGGGCTGGATGAACGACAGCCTGCGCTACTTCAGCCGCGACCCGATCTACCGCAGCCACCATCACCGCGACCTGACCTTCGGCCTGCTGTACGCCTTCAGCGAGAACTTCGTCCTGCCCATCTCGCACGATGAAGTGGTGCACGGCAAGGGCTCGCTGCTGAACAAGATGCCCGGCGACCGCTGGCAGCAGCTGGCCAACGTGCGCCTGAGCCTGGCCTGGCAGTTCTGTCATCCGGGCAAGAAGCTCCTGTTCATGGGCTGCGAGTTCGCTCAATTCGCGGAATGGAACCACGACACGGAACTGGACTGGGACGCGCTGCGCGATCCTGCGCACGCCGGCGTCAAGCGCCTGGTGGCGGACCTGAACCGGTGCTACCGCGGGCTGCCGGCCCTGCACGAACTGGACTGCGAAGGCGGGGGCTTTGGCTGGCTGAGCTGCGATGACGCCGACCAGAACGTGGTCGTGTTCGTGCGCGGCGGCCGCGGGCCCGGGTTCGTGGTCGTTGCCTGCAATTTCTCGCCCATGGTGCACCACGGCTACCGGGTCGGCGTACCGCTGGCCGGCAGCTACCGCGAGCTGCTCAACACCGATGCGCACGAATACGGCGGCAGCGGGGTGGGCAACCTGGGGCAGGTCGCGACCGACCAGGAGCCCTGGCACGGACATCCGCAGTCCCTGGCGCTGAACCTGCCGCCGCTGGCGGCGATCGTGCTGGCCTCGCCCGACCTGCCGTGGGCCGATGGCCATGTCTGAAGCGGGCTCGGTCCCGAGACTTGGCGCCGAAGTGCTCGAGCGCGGAGTGCGCTTTGCCCTGTTCTCCGAAGTGGCCGAGCGGGTGGAAGTCTGCCTGTTCGACGCGGTCAGCGGCCGCGAGACCGACCGCCACAGCCTGCGCCAGCGCAGCGGCGACATCTGGCACGACACCTTGCCGGGCCTGAGCTCAGGCCAGCACTACGGCTATCGCGTCCACGGCCCCTACGAACCCGAGCTTGGCCTGCGCTGCAACCCCCACAAGCTGCTCATCGATCCCTATGCGCGCCGTCTGGACGGCGGTTTCGAGTGGCACGAGGCGGTATTCGGCTACGAGCGCGGCCACCGGCTTAAGACCAGCTCGTTCGACCGCCGGGACAGCGCGCCGCACGTGCCGCGCTGCGTGGTTGAAGCCGTATCGTCGCCCGCCGATACCCGGCCGCGCCGGGCCTGGCGCGATACGGTGATCTACGAGATGCATCTCAAGGGCCTGACCCGGGCCTGCCCCGATGTGCCGGAAAGACTGCGCGGCAGTCCGGCGGCGCTGCTGCAGCCGGCCGTGCTGGACCACATCCGGGGCCTGGGGGTGACCGCGGTCGAACTGCTGCCGGTGCAGTACGCCATCTCCGAAGAGCCGCTCATCCGGCGCGGCCTGTCCAACTACTGGGGCTACAACCCGCTGGCCTGGATGGCGCCGGATGGCCCGCGCCTGGGCCTGGAGCACGCCGGCGAGCTGGCCTGGCTGGTCGACGGGCTGCATCAGGCCGGTCTCGAGGTCTTGCTGGACGTGGTGTTCAACCACAGCGCCGAGGGCGACGAGACCGGGCCGACCCTGTCGCTGCGCGGCATCGACAACTCGAGCTATTACCTGCTCGACCCCGAGCAGCCGGCCCGCTATCTCAACTACTCCGGCTGCGGCAACGCCCTGCGCAGCGGTCACCCGGCCGTGGCCCGGCTGGTCGTCGACAGCCTGCGCTTCTGGGCCGAGGCCACCGGCGTCGACGGCTTCCGCTTCGATCTGGCCGCCAGCCTGCTGCGCGATCGCTCGGGCCGGCCGGACGGCGACTACCTGATGGGCGCGATCATGAACGACCCCTTGCTGTCGACGCTCAAGCTGGTCGCCGAGCCCTGGGACCTGGGCCCGGGCGGTCACCGCGTGGGTGATTTCCCGGCCGGCTGGAGCGAGTGGAACGACCGCTTCCGGCGCACGATCCGGCGCTTCTGGTCGGCCGCACCCGGGCAGGTCGGCGATCTCGCCACCCGCATTGCCGGCTCGGCCGATCTTTACGCGCCAGCGCGCCGGACGCCCACGGCCGGCATCGACTTCGTCACCAGCCACGACGGCTTCACCCTGCGCGACCTGGTGTCCTACATCGAGCGGCGCAATGCTGCCAACGGGCACGCCGAACCGGACGGCGAGGCCTGGAACGACAGCGTCAACTGCGGCGTCGAGGGTCCGAGCGAGGATGTTTCGGTGCTCGCGCGTCGCTTGCGCGCCTGCCGCAATCGCCTGGCCACGCTGCTGCTCTCGCGCGGTGTGCCCATGCTGCTGGCCGGCGACGAAATGGGCAACAGCCAGAACGGCAACAACAACGCCTACTGTCAGGACAACCCGATCGGCTGGCTGGACTGGGACGGCCGCGAGGATCCCAACCGGGATCTGCGCGCCTTCGTCGCCGGGCTGATCGAGCTGCGGCGCGCACTGCCGGCGCTGGCGGCCGATCATTTCATCGACCACGACGGCCGGCGCAGCGACCGGCCGGGCATGGAACCGGACTACGCGCTGCGCTGGCTCAAGGCCGACGGCCGGCCCATGCTGGCCGGCGACTGGTACGCGGACGCGGCGAGCAGTCTGCTGTGCGAGATCAGCGATCGGCGCCAGCCGGGCCGCATCCTGTGGATTCTCAACGCCGGTCCGGAAACCTTGTCCTGCCCCCTGCCCGAAACCGCTGTGGGCGGCTGGCGCTGCCGGCTCGACACTGCCAGCGACAGCGGTTTTCCGGATCCAGGGAGCGCGCCGCTGGACGGTAAGATGAATGTAGCGGCCGAGTCGGTCCTGCTGCTGGTAGAGGAATCAACATGACGGCGTCTTTGCGCGAACGGGCGGCCCAGCGCGGCATCAGCGAGGGCTATCACGATGTGGCCGGGAACTGGCACACGGTCGGCGCGGAGACGCTCGAGCAACTGTTGGCGGCCCTGGGCCCGGATCTGGACCCGGAGACCGATCCGGCGCCGGCGCTTGGTCCCTGCTTCCTGCCGCCCGCGCTGTCCGAAGACCGCAAGCTCTGGGCCTTGAGCGTGCAGCTGTACGGTTTGCGCTCGGCGCGCAACTGGGGCATCGGTGATTTCGGCGACCTCGCTCAGCTGGCCGAACTGGCCGCCGAAGCCGGCGCCGCCGCCCTGCAGATCAACCCGCTGCACGCCCTCTACGCCTCGCGCCCCGGCCATTGTTCACCGTACTCGCCGTCCAGCCGGCTGTGGCTGAACCCGCTCTATATCGACATCCTGGCGGTTCCCGATCTCGCGACCTCGGAAACCGCGGTCCGCTTCATCGAGCAGGACAGCTTTCGCCGCCGCCTGGCGGCCCTGCGCGCCAGCCCGCGGGTCGATTATGCGGCGGTGGCAGCGCTCAAGCTGCCGCTGCTCAGGCTGCTGTTCGGCGAGTTCGTCGATCGGCACGCCGGACAGTGCAGCGAGCGCTACGCGGCGTTTGAAGCCTTTCGCGCCGCCGCCGGACGATCACTGCTCGATTTCGCCCTTTTCGAGGCGCTGGATCGCCGCCTGGTCGAGCGTCATCCGCAAGGGTGGGCGACCTGGCCTGCCCCGTGGCGCGACCGTGAGCCGGAAGCCTGCCGTGATTTTCTCAAGCGCCACCCGCGCGAGGTCCTGTTCCCCATGTACCTGCAGTGGCTGGCGCGCAATCAGCTGGAGGACGCACAGCGGCGGGCGCGCGCGGCCGGCATGCCGATCGGCCTGATCGCCGACCTGGCCGTCGGCGTCGACCCGGCCGGGGCCGACGCCTGGCGCGACCGCGAGCTGCTGGCCATGGACGCAGAGATCGGCGCGCCGCCCGATGCCTTCGCCGCCGAAGGCCAGGCCTGGAGTCTGCCGCCATGGCGGCCACAGGTGATGCAGACGCGCGCGTTTCGGCCATGGCGGGAACTGCTGGACGCCAACATGGCCGCGGTCGGCGGCCTGCGCATCGATCACATCATCGGCTGCGAACGCCAGTTCTGGGTGCCGCGCGGTTCCAGCGGGCGCGAGGGTGCCTACGTGGCCTACCCGCGCGATGCGCTGCTGACCGTGCTGGCCGAGTGCAGCCGCAGACATGCCGCCGTGGTGGTTGGCGAAGACCTGGGCACCGTGCCGGACGGTTTTTCCGAGCGCCTGGCCGGGTCCGGCATCCTGTCGACCCGGGTGGTGCGCTTCGAGCGCTACCCCAGCGGACTGTTTCGGCGCCCGTCCACCTATCCGGAACTGGCCTGCGCCTGCGCCGGAACGCATGACCTGCCGCCGCTGGCCGCCTGGCTGGAGGCCGGCCCGGCCGAGCCCGATCCCGGCGACGAACGCGCCCTGCTGCAGGCCGCGTTGGTCGACGCCGGCACCGAGCCGCGCTCCGAGGGTGTCGAGGACCGCATTGCCGCGGTGCACGAGTTCCTGGCCCGAAGCCCGTGCGGCCTGGTGCTGGTGCAGCTTGAGGACATCCTGGCCGAACGCGAGCCCGCCAATCGGCCGGGTACCGGTCCCGAGCAGCCGAACTGGCAGCGCAAGTACCAGCTCGAGCTGGCCGAACTGGCGGAGTGCCCAGCCTGGGGCCGAACGGCGGATTTGTTTCGCCGTGCCGGCCGGGAGCGGCCCTCGACCGAGTGAACCGGTTGCCCTGTTGAAGGGCTGATGCTGCCAGACGGGTGGCCGTCGCGGGCGCGAAACGTTGCTCAGGCTCCGGCCGGCTCGGCTTGACGGGCCAAACGCACCCGCTTCAAACGCAAGGCGTTGCCGACCACGAACAGGCTGGAGGCGGCCATGGCGGCGGCGGCCAGCATGGGCGAGAGCAGCAGGCCGAAGGCCGGGTAGAGCACCCCGGCGGCGACGGGGATCAGCGCGGTGTTGTAGGCGAAGGCCCAGAACAGGTTCTGGCGAATGTTGCGCAGGGTGGCGCGCGACAGGGCAATCGCCTGGGGCACCTTGCTCAAGTCGCCGGCCATCAGCACCACGTCGGCCGACTCGATGGCGACATCCGTGCCGGTGCCGATGGCGATGCCGACATCGGCCTCGGCCAGGGCCGGGGCGTCGTTGATGCCGTCGCCGACGAAGGCGATGCGGCCGTGTTCTTCCTTGAGCCGCTGCACCGCTTCGACCTTGCCGTCCGGGAGCACCTCGGCGATCACGGTGTCGATGCCCAGCTCCTTGGCGATGGCCTCGGCCGTGGCCTGGCGGTCGCCGCTGATCATGGCCACTTTCAGTCCCTGCGCGTGCAGGGCACGGATGGCATCCGGCGTGGACGCCTTGACCGGATCGGCGATGCCGAACACGCCGGCGAGATTTCCGTCCACCGCGATCAGCACCGGCGTGCGCGCCCTGGCGGATAGTGTATCGACGGCCTCCGCCGCTGCTTCTGTATCGACATCGGCCTGGTCCAGCCAGGCGCGGGTGCCGATATGGACGCGCTGACCTTCAACACGGGCGGCGACCCCTAGCCCCGACTCGCTGCGGAAGTCTTCCGCCGGCTTGAGATCGATGTCCTCGCTGCGTGCGGCGTTGAGAATGGCGTGCGCCAGCGGATGCTCGGAGTCCTGCTCCACCGCTGCCGCCAGCGCCAGCAGGCGACCCTTGTCCAGCTCGCCCACGGCGACGATGTCGGTCACTTCCGGCCGGCCCTCGGTCAGCGTGCCGGTCTTGTCCAGTGCGACCACGCGCACCGAACGCAGCTGCTGCAGGGCATCGCCGCCGCGGAACAGCACGCCGTTCTCGGCCCCGCGCCCGGTGCCGACCATGATCGAGGTCGGCGTGGCCAGGCCCATGGCGCAGGGGCAGGCGATGATCAGCACGGCGACGGCGTTGACCAGGGCGAAACTCAGTGCGGGTTGCGGTCCGAAAACCAGCCAGACCACGGCCGTGGCTGCAGCGATCGTCATGACCGCCGGCACGAACCAGGCCGTGACCCGGTCGACCAGGGCCTGGATCGGCAGTTTCGCGCCCTGCGCTTTCTGCACCATGCGCACGATCCGGGCCAGTACGGCGTCGGCTCCGAGGTCAGTCGCGCGGATGACCAGCAGCCCGTTCTGGTTGACCGTGCCGCCGACGACCTTGTCGCCGGGGCTGCGGCGCACCGGCTCCGGCTCGCCGGTCAGCATGGACTCATCAACCCGCGACTCGCCGTCGATCACCTCACCATCCACGGGTACGGTTTCGCCCGGCCGCACCCGCACGCGGTCGCCGCGGCGCACCTCATCAAGCGCGATCTCGACCGTCTGGCCATCGCGCTCGACCCGGGCGGTCTTGGCCTGCAACCCCAGCAGGCGCTCGATCGCCGCGCCCGTGCGGCTCTTGGCCCGTGCCTCCAGCAGGCGGCCGAGCAGGATCAGGGTGACGATCACGGCGGCCGGCTCGTAGTAGACCTGGGCCGTGCCTTCGGGCATGACGCCGGGCGCGAAGGTGGCCACTACCGAGTAGGCCCAGGCCGCGCCGGTGCCCAGGGCGACCAGCGAATTCATGTCCGGATGGCCGCGCAAGAGGTTGGGCAGACCGATGCGGAAGAACATCAAACCGGGCCCGAATAGCACGATGGTGGTGAGCACGAACAGCAGCAGATGCAGCTGGAACGTCCCGAAGGTGGCGTGAATCCAGTGGTGCAGCGGCGGGATGAAATGCCCGCCCATTTCCAGCAGGAACACCGGGATGGTCAGGCTCAGCGCCAGGAGGAACCGGCGCCTGAGGCTGTGCATCTCGGCCGCCCGGCGCTCGTCGCGAGCCGAATCGCGGTCGCCGTCGGGCAGGTCCGCCGTATAGCCGGCCTGCTCGACCGCAGCGCGCAACTCCGAGCCGGACACCGCGCCTTCGACAAGCTCCACCCGTCCTTCCGAGGTGGCCAGGTTGACGCTGGCCGACAGCACGCCCGGCAGCGCCAGCAGCGCTTTTTCGACCCTTCCTACGCAGGACGCACAGTGCATGCCGTAAATGGACAGGCTGACCTCGTCCATGTGCACCGGGAAGCCGGAGCGGTTCAGGTGCTCGACCAGGTCCGACAGTGCCTGGCCGGAGGGCCACTCCAGGTCGACCCGCTTGCCGGCCAGGTCGACGCTGATTTCGCTTGCGGCGGTGTCTCCCAACGCCTTTTCCAGGCGGCGGACGCAGCCGGCGCAGTGCAGGTTGTCGACGCCGAGGTTCAGATGCATGCGTGTTGAGCGCGGTTCAAGTGGATAGAGCGCCAGACTCTAGCAAACAAAAAGGCCGACCACACAAGATGGCCGGCCTCATGTCGTTGGTCGGCGAGCGGTTGGCGCTCACCGCTCGCCGGATCGAGATTACAGGAACAGCGTCGTGGTCTGCTGCTGGGTGCGCACCGGCGCCACCTTGCCGCTGTAGGGGCAGCTGCCGCGGCGAACGGCATCCATGGCCTGGCGTTGCTCGTCTGTGAGTACCTCGCGGATCTCCGCACGCAGCGCCATGCGCAGTTCGCGCCACTGCTGCATGGTTTCCGGGGCGTGACCGCCGTTGGTGACCGACCAGTCCAGCGAATCCACCTGGTCGCGGAAAGCGCTGCGCAGGTTCTGGATTTCCTGCTGCTGTTCCTGGCTCAGATCGAGCTGTCCCAGCACGGGGTGAGAGCCGGGTTTGGCCGCCAGCGGACCGGCCAGCAGGACGATGGCCGCCAGGGCCGACACAATGACGATGAGATTCGCGCTGAACAACTTTCGCATGGCAAAACTCCGTAAGTGACTGGCTGATCAGTGTAAGGATTGGTCGTGATCGGCCCGTCAGACCACTCCCGAGCTTGCAAAGTTTCCGCGCCAGGCACAGCCTTCCTATACTGATCGGCATGCCGATCAGTTACTCGCCGCCCGCATGCTGAGCTATCGCCACGGATTCCACGCCGGAAATCCGGCCGACGTGTTCAAGCACGCCGTCGTGATCGCCCTGGTGCGTGCGCTGCAGGAAAAGCCGCGCGGTATCCAGTTCGTCGATACCCACGCCGGACCGGCGCTGTATGACCTGGGCAGTGCCATGGCGCAGAAGAACCGCGAGCACGAGGCGGGCATCGCGCGCTGGTGGTCGACGGCAACTTCCGACCCGATGATGGCCCCCTACCTGGAACTGGTGCGCGGCTTCAACCCCGACGGTGAACTGCGCCACTATCCCGGCTCGCCGATGATCTTCAAATCCCTGCTGCGGTCCAACGACCGCCTGGTGCTGTGCGAACTGCACCCCGCCGAGCAGCAGGCGCTGCTCAGCCGGTTTGCCGGCGATCGCCAGGTCAGTATTCGTTGCGGCAGCGGCTATGCCGAAATGCCCAGGGTATTGCCGCCGCCCGGTGGACGCGGCCTGGTCCTGATCGACCCGCCGTGGGAGCTCAAGAGCGAGCGAGAAGATCTGACCATGGCCCTGGAATCGGCGCTGAAGCGCTACGCCCACGGCGTCTATGCCTTGTGGTACCCGCTGATCGAAGGCCGCGAATTGGCGTTGGAGCGGATACCACAGCGCCTCGGCCTGGACGGCGAGGCCTGGCTCGATCTGCGCGTCGAGTTCGCCCCGGCGCAGCGCCTCGGGCGCATGTACGGCTGCGGCATGGCCCTGGTCAACTGCCCCTACCGGGTGCGCCAGGCCCTGGTCGACTGGCATGCCGCATTTACCGGCCTGCCGCCGGCCGAGACTTGATTCGCTAAAGCAGAAGCCAGCCCGCGCCGATCGCGGCCAGCAACATCGGCAGCGACCAGCGATGAAAGTCCAGCCAGATGCCCGGCTCGCGCGCCAGCCTGAGCGCGATCAGGTTGGCCATGGAGCCGATCGCCAGGCCGAAGCCGCCCACGCTCACGCCCCAGGCCAGGGCGCGCCAGTCGGCGCTGAATTCGGCCAGGAAAATTGCTGCCGGCACGTTGGAGATCAACTGCGACAGCCCGGCGCCGACCAGGTAGATGGTGGCCGGGGCGTCCTGCAGCTGCTCGAACTGGGCGACCAGCGGCGGCCAGCGCGCCAGCAGCCCCAGGTTGATGAACATCAGCACGAAGACCAGCAAGAGCAGCCAGTCGACGCCGGCCAGCAGGCGCGGCCGCAGCAGCAGAAACAGAGCGATCGTGGCCAGCGCCGCCGGCACGGCGTGGCCGGCTTCGATCAGGGCGATGAAGGGCAGGTAGGCCGGCAGCGCCCACAACAGGCGCGAGTCGCTTGCCGGTGTTGCGCCGACATCGGCCAGCAGCAGCGGGCGGGCGCGGAAGGCCAGCGGGATGCACGCGATCAGCAGCAGCATGAGCGCGCCCGACAGCGGCGCCATCATCAGGACGAACTCGACGAACCCCATGCCGGACTGCTGCCAGAGGTAGAGATTCTGCGGGTTGCCGATCGGGCTTAAGGCCGAGCCGGCGTTGACCGCCAGGGCCTGGAAGACCACCAGCCGGGCCAGCGGCAGCTGCGCCATCAGCCGCAGGCCCAGGGTCAGGGGCACGGTGATGAACAGGGCCACGTCGTTGGTGATCACGGTCGACAGTGCGCCGGCAAACAGGACCAGGAACAGCGCCAGGCTGCGCTCACCGGACAGCTTCAGCAGCATCACTCTGCCGGCCCGGAACAGGTAGCCGCTGTCTTCCAGCGCGCGACTCAGGACCATCAGCCCGGCCAGCGCGGCGATGGTCGACCAGTCCACCAGCCCCGGCAAGGCGCCGGCCGGCTGTCCACTCAGCCACCACAGGGGCGGCAAGGCCAGCAGCAGGCAGAGCAGGAGTTTTTCCCGGCGCAGCAGGCGAATCAGTCCGGCGGGCAGGCTCAATTCCAGATCCCGTTCCATCGAGTCGCCCTGCACGGTAGCCGCAGATGCCGGCCCTTGGCAATCTTGGCGGCTCGTGGAACGGATCCCCTTTCACCGGTCGTTCACAAAGTGCAGCCTGTTCATCACGTGAACCTGGTTCATAATGGTGCACTTAACGGTCCGAGACACCAGCATGGGAACCCAGGAACGCAGACAGCGGGAGTTCGCGGCGCGCGAACTCCTGTTTCTCGATACGGCGCGGCGCCTGATCCGCGAGGAAGGCCTGCTGACGCTGCAAATGGCCCGTCTGGCGCGGGCCTGCGACTATGCCACCGGCACCCTGTACCAGCACTTCGCGTCCAAGGAGGATCTGCTCGTGGCGCTGGCCACGCAGCGCCTGAAGGAGCACTGCGCGCTGTTCTGCAAGGTCACAGCCTGGCCCGCCGGCACCCGCGAGCGCATGTTCGCCCTGACCGTGGCCGACGAGTATTTCTCGCGTCGTCATCCGACCTACACCCGGCTGATGCAGTACGTATTTACGGAGGTGGTGTGGGAAACCGCGTCCGAGCAGCGCCGCTCCGCCCTGAGCGACGAACTCAAGCCGGTGGTGGCCGCCATCAGCGGAGTGGTCGAACAGGCCGTGGCCGCCGGCGAAGTCCAGCCTGGAATCCTGTCCACGCACGAGCTGATGCTGGGGCCGTGGGCCGTGTGCCACGGCATGCAGTCGCTTATGCAGTCGCGCGGACTGTTGAACCAGTTGTCGATCGATGCCCCGCGCCGCAGCATCTACGTGCACTCGCAGGTGCTGTTGAACGGCCTGGGCTGGCACCCCGTGTTCGACGTTTCCGACCAGGCCGCGCTCAACGCGCTGGTCGAGCGCATCGAAAAGGAATTGTTGGCATGAACAAACGCATGATCTTCATGCTGCTGGCCACCGGACTGCTGTTCGGCGGCATCTTCGGCTACAAGGCCTTCATCGACTCCATCATCGCCGAAGTGTTCGACACCATGGAGCCCGAGACCGAGACCATCACAGCCAGCACGGCGCGGCTGATCGACTGGACCCCGCGCTTCCAGGCCATCGGCAGCTTCGCCCCGGTGCAGGGTGCGGAGCTGACCTTGGAGCAGCCCGGTATCGTGCGCGAGATTCACTTCGAGAACGGTCAGGCCGTCGAGGCCGGACAGCGCCTGGTGTCGCTGGACACGCGCGTGGACGAGGCCGAGCTCGAGCGGCTGCAGGCCAGCCTGCGCCTGGCCGAGCTGGAGCTGGAGCGGCAGCAGCGCCTGTACGAGCAACGCTCGGTTTCGCGCGCCGCGCTCGATCAGGCCGAAACCGAGGCCGCCCAGGCGCGGGCGATCGTGGCCGCCCAGCAGGCGGTGATCGACCAGAAGATCCTGCGCGCGCCGTTTTCCGGCCGGGTCGGCATCCGCCAGGTCAATCCTGGGCAGTTCCTGTCGGCCGGTGCGCCGGTGGTCAGCCTGCAGGCGCTGGATCCGATCTTTCTCGATTTCACCGTGCCGCAGCGCAAGCTGCCGCAGCTGGTGACCGGTTCACTGGTGCAGGCCCGCGTTGATGCTTTTCCGGGCGAGGAATACGAAGGCAGGATTTCTGCGCTGGAGCCGCGGCTGACCGAATCCACGCGCAGCGTGCGGGTGCAGGCGCAAATCGACAATCCGGATGAACTGCTGCGGCCCGGCATGTTCGCCCAGGTCGCGCTGGACCTGGGAGAGTCGACTGAGGTGCTGGTGGTGCCGCAGACCGCCCTGCGTTTTGCCACCTACGGCGACTCGGTGTTCACCATCGAAGAGGACGGCGATGCGAAGAAAGTGGTTCGTCGCTTCGTGCGCACCGGGCGCACGCGCGGCGACCTGATCGAGATTCTCGACGGCCTGGAGGAGGGCACGCGGGTCGCCTCCTCGGGGCTGCTCAAGCTGCAGAACAACACGCCGGTCCGCATCGACGATGACCCCGACGTGCAACCCAGCGAAGACCCGGACCCGCGTCCGGACAATCGCTGACAGCAGGGCCTGACGCTTCCTCATGCGCTTTACCGACGTCTTCATCCACAAGCCGGTGCTGGCCACCGTGGTCAGCCTGTTCATCCTGCTGCTGGGCCTGCGCGCCGCCTTCGACCTGAACGTGCGCCAGTTCCCGGAAATCCAGAACGCGGTCATCACGGTGACCACCGCCTACATCGGCGCCGACGCCGACCTGGTGCAGGGCTTCATCACCACCCCGCTGGAGCGCGAGGTAGCCCAGGCCGAGGGCATCGATTACCTGGTCTCGACCTCGGTGCCTGGCGTGTCGATCATCCAGGCTTTTCTGCGCCTGGACGCCGACCCCAACGACGCGCTGACCGAAGTCGCCGCCCAGGTCAACAAGCTGCGCTCCGAACTGCCCGAGCAGTCGGAAGACCCGGTCATCGAGCTGTCGGTGGGCGAGCAGGTGGCGGCCATGTACCTGTCGTTTTTCAGCGACATTCTCGACGAAAGCCAGATCACCGATTACCTGGTGCGCGAGGTCGAGCCGCAGTTGGCCACCATTCCCGGCGTGCAGCAGGCCGAGATTCTCGGTGCCGGTACCTTCGCCATGCGCATCTGGCTGGACCCGGCGCGCATGGCGGCCATGGGGGTAACCGGCAGCGATATCCGCCGCGCCCTGCAGGCCAACAACGTGCTGTCCGCTGTCGGACGTACCCGCGGTCAGATGGTCAGCATCAACCTGACTGCCGATACCGATCTGCAGTCGGTCGAGGAATTCCAGCGCCTGGTCGTGCGCTCCGACAACAGCGCCCTGGTGCGACTGGAGGACGTGGCCGAGGTTGAGCTGGGCCCTGAGAGTTTCGATGCCTCGGTGACCTACAACGGACTCGATGCGGTGTTCATCGGCGTCGAGATCGCGCCCGACGCCAACGCTCTGGACGTGATCGGCGAGGTGCGGCAGGTCTGGGACGAGCTGATCATCCCGCGCCTGCCCGAAGGGCTGGAGGCGGCGATTTCCTATGACTCGGCCGAGTACATCGAAAGCGCCATCAACGAGGTGATCTTCACCATCTTCCTCGCCCTGGTCATCGTGGTGCTGGTGATCTATGCCTTCCTCGGCTCGGCCCGTAGCGCCATCATCCCGGCCCTGTCGGTGCCGCTGTCGCTGATTGGCACCTTTTTCCTGATGCTGCTGATGGGCTTTTCGATCAACCTGCTGACCCTGCTGGCCATGGTGCTGGCGATCGGCATCGTGGTCGATGACGCCATCATCATGCTGGAAAACATCGAGCGGCAGATGGAGCAGGGCAAATCGCGCATCGAGGCCGCGATCGCCGGCGCGCGCCAACTGGCCTGGCCGATCGTGGCCATGTCGACCACGCTGATCGCCGTGTTCCTGCCGATCGGCTTCGTCGGCGGCCTGACCGGGACCCTGTTCATCGAGTTCGCCTTCACCCTGGCCGCCACCGTGGTGCTGTCGGGCGTGGTCGCGCTGACCCTGGCGCCCATGCTGTGCTCGCGCATCCTGCGCTCGCGCCGAACGGACACGCGGCCAAAATTTGCCGCCTGGCTGGATCGCCGCTTCGATCAGCTGCGTCGGGGCTACCGGGGTCATCTGCACGGCTGGCTGCATCACCGTCACGTGCTGGCCACTTTCGGCCTGATCGTGCTGGTGTCCTGCTATTTCCTGTTCATCACCAGCGAGTCCGAACTGGAGCCGACCGAGGATTCCGGCTTCATCTTTTCCATCATGGAGGGTGACCCCTTCATCACCCTGGACGCCCTGGAGCGAAATACGCGGCGCCTGGACGCGCTGGGCGCGGATACGGATGACATCGAGGGTATCTTCCTGATCAACGGTTTCGGCGGCGCGGGTGTGGGTGCAACCAACCAGGCCATTGCCGGCATCGTGCTGCAGCCCTGGGGCGAGCGCGAGCGCAGCACCCAGGCGGTGCTGGAAGAAACCGTGCAGCCGTTCCTGAGTGGCATTCCCGGCCTGCGATCTTTTGCAGTCGTGCCGCCGGACCTGCCCACGCCGGGCGGCGGCGGCCCGCCGGTCCAGTTCGTCATCGGCTC